>Ga0070731_10000522_pt1 | contig 50156 bp, 43 predicted proteins | sample Coa_R1_2_FD_66448 | JGI IMG/M metagenome (GOLD analysis project Ga0070731, IMG submission 66448) | Surface soil microbial communities from Centralia Pennsylvania, which are recovering from an underground coalmine fire - Coalmine... | ecosystem: Environmental > Terrestrial > Soil > Unclassified ...
TCAACAGACAGGAAAGATGTAAAATTCATGCCGAAAGCTCCCCGTGGTTTCCTCCTGGTAAAGCATCGGCAAGTTGCGCTCGAAAAATGAGTTAGAGTTTTGGGAACTGGTTCAATTCATGGCGGGGTCCTAGCGTCGCGTTCGTTGAATGTAACACTCAGTCATATACAAAAATATAAAATCATATACTAAAAATCAGCCGACCAACCCAAGCTTCAGATTTTCCTTTCATTCTATACTCTTTTATACGATACAATACACGACGCCCCTCCGAAAGGATGCCGCTATGCCCCGCATTGAACTCCGCTCCTATTGCTTCCTCGATTCCATGCAGCCGCAATTCGCCTCCTTCCAAGCCTCCATCGCGCAGGGCTACCTTCCGGTCTCCGGACAAGCCGCGCTCTTCGTCGAAGTCGCCCCCGGCATGGAAATTCAGCGCCTACTGGACGTTGCCTGCAAAGCCACCGCCGTCATGCCCGGCACGCTCCAAGTCGAACGCGCCTTCGGCATGATGGAAATTCATCACACCAGCGTCGGCGAAGTGAGGCAGGCCGGCGCGGCGGTGCTCGAAGCCATCGGCGTGAAAGAAAAAGACCGCGTCAAGCCGCGCATCACCACCAGCACGCTCGTGCGCAACGTCACCAATTACCATTCGATGCTGATCAACCGCTCGCGCCACGGCGAAATGCTGCTGGGCGGCCAGACGCTTTACATCCTCGAAGTCGAACCCGCCGCCTACGTCCACCTGGCCGCGAACGAAGCCGAAAAAGCCAGCCGCGTGAACCTGATCGAATTGCGCGGCGTCGGCGCCTTCGGGCGATTGTTCCTCGGCGGCGACGAAGCCGACGTCGTCGTCGCTGCCGAAGCAGCGGAGGCCGCGTTGAAAGGTGAAGCATGACCTTCAATTCCTTCTCAGTGTCCTCCGCGCCCTCCGTGGCAAGGGCGTTCCTTTTTTCGCCACGGAGGACACGGAGCGCACGGAGGGGTACGAAGAGAGGAACAATTTTTGATTTTTGAACCTTGAACAAAGGAGTCGAAAAATGGCAGACGCATTAGGCATGATTGAAACGCGCGGCTTCGCGGCGCTGGTCGAAGCTTGCGACGCGATGGTGAAAGCGGCGAAAGTCGATCTGATCGGCTACGAAAAAATCGGCGGCGGCTACGTGACGGCGATCGTGCGCGGCGATGTCGCCGCGGTGAAAGCCGCTACCGACGCCGGCTCGCGCGCTGCCGAAGCCGTGGGCGAAGTCGTCACCGTCCACATCATCCCGCGCCCGCACGAATCCGTGGACGCCGCCCTGCCACTGGGCCGCGCCGAAAAAATGGGGCTGAAAAAATAATTCAAAATTCAAGATTCAACTTCGTAGGACGGGCTGCCAGCCCGTCCGAGTTGGCGCTTTGCATAACGACGGGCTGGCAGCTCGTCCTACTTAAATCTTGAATCTTGAATCTTGAATGCTATGAGCAAACCCGACATCGACTCCCTCGTCTCTCGCGTCCTCGCCCGCTTGCAGGACTCCGGCGCGCTCGCGCCGGCCGCGAAACGCCGCCAGACGCGCTCCGCTGACGACAGGCCCATCGTCCGCAAATACAAACCCCTCGCATCGCCTGCGAACGCACCTCAGCAAGGAGCAGGGTACTGCTCCTTGGCACCCAGCGACGGCATCTTCGAACATCCCGACGACGCCGTGCAGGCCGCGCGGAAATCGTTCGACGAACTGTCGCGACTCGGTTTCAACGCACGCTTCAAACTCGTCGCGGCCCTGCGCAAAGCCGCGCTGGAAAACCTCGAGCGCTGGTCCGCCGACGCCGTCGCCGAAACCGGCATGGGGCGCGTCGAAGACAAAATCGCGAAGAACCGTCTCGTCACCGAACGCACGCCCGGTCCTGAATATCTGCTCGAACCCGAAACTTTCTCGGGCAGCGACGGCACCACGCTCAACCGCCTCGACCCGTGGGGCGTGGTCGCCGCGATTGCGCCCTGCACCAATTCGACTGAAACAATCATTAACAATGGCATCAGCCTGCTTGCCGCCGGAAACGCCGCCGTTTTCAATCCGCATCCCGCCGCAAAGAAAGTCTCCGCTGATTGCGTGCGCACGTTCAACCGCGCCATCGCCGAGGCCGGCGGTCCGCCGCAAGTGTTTTGCTGCATGGCCGAACCAACCATTGTCTCCGCCGCCGCGCTGATGAACCATCCGCTCGTTGCGCTCGTCGTGGTCACCGGCGGCGGAGCCGTCGTGGAGGCCGCAATGAAATGCGGCAAACGCGCCATCTGCGCCGGCCCGGGCAATCCGCCCACCGTCGTCGATGAAACCGCGTGTCTTGAGCGCGCCGCGCGCGACATCGTCGCCGGCGCGTCGCTCGACAACAACGTCGTCTGCACCGACGAAAAAGCCGTGCTCGCCGTTGCATCCATCGCCGACGACTTGAAAGCGCAGATGCTCGCGCAAAATTGCCTCGAAGTCCCCGCACGCCTGGCCGACCGCCTCACCGATTTAGTGCTGCTCGAAAAAGGCGCTTTCGGATCGCAAGGCGCGGCAAACAAGAAGTTCATCGGGAAAAATCCGTCGCTGATTCTGCGCGAGATCGGAATGAGCGTCGATGATTCGGTGCGCCTGGCGCTGGTCGAGGTCGATCGCGACCACCCATTAATGTGGACCGAGCAATTGATGCCGGTGCTGCCTTTCTGCCGCATGAAAGACGCCGGCGAAGCCGTCGCGCACGCCGCCGCCGTCGAAGGCAATCGCCGCCACACCGCGTCGATTCACACGCAGCGCATCGACCGCGCCACGCGCTTCGCCGCATTGATGAACTGTTCGATCTGCGTGGTCAACGCCAGCAATTACGCGGGCCTGGCGCTGGGCGGAGAAGGCTACACCTCGTTTTCAATCGCGACGCCCACCGGCGAGGGCCTCACCACCGCGCGAACGTTCAGCCGCGCGCGGCGCGTAGCAATTTGTGGAGGAGGGTTTTCGCGGTGAAAAAAAAATGGGACTCATAGGCCCTATAGGACCTATGGGGCCGAATAGGGCCTTTTCTTTAAGGCACATTACGTGCGAAACACGTCCCAGATCAACCCCGCCATGGAGAAGCAGAAGATGATGAACCCGATCCACAGTTTCGACGCAATCCCGCACGCGCGCGCGAACGCCGCGCCGGCGCCCACGCGCAGCGCCGGCGCGAGCTCGCGCTGGTGAAGCATCTCGCCGAAAATCGCGCCCGCGAAGGTGCCGATGAAGGACATGATCACCGAGCCGATCAGCGGGCCGATGATCCAGATGGGGACGGGGATGATGAAGCCAAAAAATCCAAACACAAATCCGCCCGCCAGCGCCGTCCACGGCGCGAGCTTCGACGCGTTTGTGGTCTTGAAACTCAGCAGGCCGAAGACGAAGTCCACCAATTCGCCGCCCAGCGCCAGCACCAGCACCAGCAGCGTCACAAACCAGCCCAGATGCTGCGCAAAGATCGTGACCAGCAGCGCCGCCGCAAATTGCACCCAAATCCCCGGCAGCCCCAGCGGAATCATGCATAGCCCAACCACGTTGCCCAGCATAAACAGCGGCATCCATGCGTGGCCCTTGCAAAATAGCCAGATCGTTTGCAATACCTGCATCCCTTTCTCCGCGGACCGCCGGCTTCCAGCCGGCCGGTTCTTCGCGCTCCAAACAGACAGACGAAACCCCGTGAGCGCATCTTCAGCACATGCTACTGAATTTGCGAGCCGTGTCGAACTCTTGCAAATCCACGCGTGCCTGATACGGAACGTGGAACCGAAAGTTACCATAGGATGCATCACCGGATTTGCGATGCGTTTCCCCTCTCCCGCGGGGAGAGGGCCGACGAGCGTACTCGCTCGCGGGGTGAGGGGCAGGATTGCGGTCTCTCCAGGATGCCGAATTCCCCTCACCCCGCGCATGAGTACATGCGTCGGCCCTCTCCCGGAGGGAGAGGGCAACTGTCGCTCGGCCTGCACTCGCGCGAGGGCGCCCGCATGAGCTCCCGCTGGACCGAACGCGAACTGCGTGGCGCCATCGTCAAAGCCTGCGCCGCGCTCGCTCAAAAAAATCTCGTCTCCGCCACCGACGGCAACGTCTCCGCACGCCTATCGCCCGACCGAATCCTTGTCACTCCATCAGGCGTGAGCAAAGGCGATATCAGCGAGCTGGACATTCTGCTCTGCGACATGGATGGGCGCAAAATTCGCGGGCGCGGCGATGTCAGCAGCGAAGTGCAGGTGCATCTCGCCGCCTACCGCGCGCGCGCCGATATCGGAGCCGTCGTCCACGCGCATCCGCCCGTCGCGACGGCGTTCACCTTCGCCGGTTTGGAAGCGTTGCTGCGCGAACCGGTCGTCCCCGAAGTGATCGCGCAGATTGGCCCAGTCCCCACGGTTCCGTACATCACGCCCGGCACCCGCCAGCTCGCCGCCGCCGTCGAACCTGCGTTGCGCGCGTCGGACATCGTCATGCTCAGCCAGCACGGCGCCGTCACCGTCGGTCCCGATCCGTGGGCCGCGTATCTGCGCATGGAAAAGCTGGAGTACTTCGCCGCCGTGCTCAAACACGCCTACGATCTCGCCGGCAACGAAGGCATCCGCCGCCTGAACGCCGCGCAAGTCGAAGAATTGAAGCTCAGCTATGGCAAGGGCAAGCGCTCGACCGATTCGTCAAACGATGAAGAATTGGTCGAGCGCATCGTCAAAGCTGTGCTGGAAAAACTGAACGCAGCACATTGATCCTAACGCTGCGGACAGCTTGATCGAACAACGAATCGCGCGAATCTTCGCGAATTGCGGTCATTCTGTGCGTTGTCCCCTCACCCCGCGAGAGCGGAAACAGCCCCGCTCTCGTCGGCCCTCTCCCGGAGGGAGAGGGGAACTGCAACCAACCGCACGCCCTCATGCTCCGGCTTTCGCTTTCTCCAACCGTTCGAGTTCCAGCGGGTGCTCCTCCAGCATCTTTTCGTGTGAAATCTTTCCCGTGAAAATGGATTTGTCGAGCGGGAAAACGGTGGGCCGCAGCACGGCGCAATACAAATGCCAGATGACAATCACCAGCAGCGCCATGACCGCTTCGAAACTGTGAGCCACCTTCGCCGCGGCAATGAACTGTCCGGGAAGAACTCGCGCAAAGATCATCGGCCAGAGCAGAATGAAACCGGTCGCGATCATGACGCCGCCACCCAGCAGCATGCCCCAGTATTCGAACTTCTGGCGGAATTCGTAACGCCCGAATTTCGGTTCTTCCGCGGGAAGGCCCATCGCCAGCTTGATGCTCGCAATGGTGTCCGTGAAGTCTTTGCGTGTCACCATCATGTCTCCAAAAATGCGGCCTTGAAGCAGCCATACCACATTCAAAAGAACGTGGCCGGCGCAGACTACCGCGAACGCGATCCCCACGAAACGATGAATGATCCGCAGCCGCTCGATTCCGCCCATCGCGAGGATCATCCATTCCGCCCAGCCCTGGTCGCTGAACTCCTGCGGCACGCCAGTGACGACCAGCAGCGTGAACGACAGCATGATCAACACATGTTCGACGCGGCGGAAGAGACTGAAGCGGACATAGTCCGGTCCAGCAACCGCAGGCTTGATGTGTCCCTTGCTGCGTCGAAGATGGCGCAGATCCAGCACGATAAGGACAAGCAGCCCGATGACCATAAAGGGAATGAAGGCGCGATAAAATAGTTGGACGGCGAAAACCACCGGAGCGTGTGTCGGACTGGGAATGTAATGCGAGAGCCAGGCGGAGGAAAATTCCTCCGTCGCGTCGGCGTGGCACTTTTGGCAGGCCTTGACCACGTTGGCGCGTGTGGTCAGCGCCGCCGCCGAATCTTTGCGGGGAATGGTGTGCGCGCCGTGGCAGTCTATGCAGGTGGCTTTGATGTCGCTCGGAGCAATGCCCGTCTTGCGCGAGTAGCTGACGCTGACGCCGTGAAAGTCCTGCAAGTACGTTTGCATGACATCGGTTGACAGACCATACTTCTTCATCTTCGTCGCGTCGCCGTGGCAGCGCTTGCACAAGTTCACTGAATCCAGGTGAAAATCGGCCGTCTTGGCTTTGCTGATAGAATGCGCGCGATGGCAATCGACGCAGACTGGTACGTCGGGATTGTTTTCACCCAGCAGCGCCTTTCCATGCACGCTCTGCGAATATTTGGCGTTGATGTCCGGATGGCATTTCGCGCAAGTTTGCGGGACGGCGGCGCGCGGGTGGTTGGGGGAGTGCATATAATGAGTGCCGTGACAATCCGTGCACAACACCTGCGTGGTGGTCACGCGGCTGTGAACGTCGTCCGGGAACTTGGCGGCTTCGTCCTTATGGCACGTGACACAAACACCGGCCATGGAGCGGCTGTAACTGCGAGGATCCTTCAGCACTTTTTCGGGATGATCGGCAATGTTCGCAGCGTTCAAATCTGTATGGCATCCAACGCAATGCTGCTCTTTGACGCCATGCACGGACGCGGCGAAACGCACCTTGTCGATGAAGATCGATACTTCAGTCCCGTCTTGAAACTTGGCTTTCTTCTCTTCCTTATGGCACTTGAAGCAAACAGAGTCCTTCAATTCCTCAGCCGCGTAGACAGTCCCACACAGAAGCACGGTTGCGACGATAATCTTGATAGTCATCTCTCCCCACTCCTTTTCGATTTCGCTCCGTAAAGCAATTTGTTGCCAGCCGCCCAGCCCACCATGACGATGGCGATGAACGGCATGAAGATGAGATAGGCCATGCTCAAGAGCGATCCCGTAACCAAACTGGTTAAGATGGGCACGATAGATTTTTTCTCCGGCAGTGGCATTCCGGAACCAATCCCCAGCGACGTCATGGGCACACGCAGAATGTGTTGCTGTGTGTGGGCAATATGGACAGGCGCAGTTTGCTGCGCGACCTCGGGGGAATGCGGCGTTTCGACTGGCGTGGTTGTGTTGGCTTCCATGCTCCCTCCTCCGCGGGGTGGGGTGTGCATAGATCGTGCCGCACCAAGTTCGATTGGCGGTTTTTGCTTAAGACATCTTCGCCAAAAGAGATATACCAGTCGGACAGAAACAGCCAAAAACTGCTTTTCTTAATCTTGACAGTAATAATGAGAAAAAGACTTGGATGTCGTGATATACGAACTTAGAATTCGCGGCGAAGGCTTGAGCATCTTTTTTGCGACGAACTTTGGCGTTCGTTTGGACGCGAGCAAACACGACTTTGCGGCCTCAGTCGGGGCCTGTGATTTGCTCTTCTCGCACAATTCGTAAAGACGACCGTTGCAGAACGGTCTTAATTCAACGAGGGCAGGACTAAATTCATGAGCGACGAAGTCTCCACCAGCGGCCGGCTGACATCCATGAGTGCTCGAATTAAATTCGGGAAATCATTCCGTGTCTTGGCCAATAACTTAATGACCCGCATGGGTTTAGTGTCCGTCGCATTCTGGGGCGTGACATTTTTACTCTTCATGTTTCGCGACATCACGTCGGACGCTTTTGAACAGAATCCGTACGCCGGAATCGTTATTTACATGCTCCTGCCGGCACTGTTCTGGCTCAGTGTTGCATTCTCAGTCGTGGGAATGTTTTTCAAGTGGCGGAGAATCAAGAAGCATCCCGAAGAAGCGGCGCCGACACACAAACCAAAACCCATCGCCAAACGGACCGCTGCGATCGCGATCATCGCCACATTTTTGTGGCTGATCTTCTCCGGTTTCGCCAGCTATAAATCGTACCATTCAACTTCCACCGACCAATTCTGCGGCACGGCCTGTCATATCATGAAGCCGGAGTACACAGCCTTCAAGCATTCCCAGCACGACCTTGTGGGTTGCGTCCAATGCCACATCGGCACCGAAATGACTTCCGCATTCGAAGCCAAGACCAATGGCATTCGCCAAGTTTGGTTGATGGCGACCAAGGGCTACCATACTCCCATCAAAACCCCGTTGGATCGGCTCCGCCCCGATAAATCCACCTGCGGTAATTGCCATCACCCCGATCGCATGCGCGGCGAAGTGTCACGCACGTTTACCCACTTCAGTAAAGATGCGGATAACACGCCGGTGCGCTACAAGCTGCTTTTTAACATCACGACCGGTGCCGGTGTGCATTGGCACGTGGGCGCCGAGCACAAAGTTCAGTACTACGCTGCCGACCCGGGCTTGCAGGATATTCCGTTCATCCGGCACACGCGGGCGGATGGCACCGTATCCGAATTCATGACCGCCAAATTCGACAGGGCCACGCTGGACGAATCCAAACTTCGCACGATGAATTGTGCCGATTGCCACAATCGCGCCGGACATCCATTCAAATCGCCGACACGCGCCGTCAGCGATGCGATGGAACACGGCGGCGTCCCAACGTCGCTTCCGTTCCTGGCGCGCGAGGCCATCAAGGCCTTTAGCGAAACGTATGCGACCACCGCCGAAGCCGAACAGAAAATCAACGCAGCCGTCGATGCGTTTTACACCGCTAACCCGCTTCCCCCTGACAAGGCCGCACTGCTGCCCCAAGCCAAAGAAGGGCTGGTCAAGGCGTACCGCGAGAACTTCTTCCCCGAATTGGGCGTCGATGCGAGGGCCTTTAATGACAATCTCGGACACTTTGAATTCAAAGGCTGCGAACGCTGCCACGATGCCAAGCACGAGACTGTCGATAAGACCCGCAAGATCGAGCGAAAGTGCGACACGTGCCACACGCTTATCAGCCAAAGCTTCGATGCCGACGAAATGAAAAAAGCAGTGATCGCTGCGACCACCTTCAAGCATCCCGACGATCCGGTCAGCCTGTCCAAGTCGTGTTCGTCGTGCCACGCGTTGAAGAAGGAGTAAGTAGAACGGAGCTACGCTTCGTTCAGATTTAGTTCAAGAAATGAACGGAGCGGAGCTCCGTTCTACATCGACGTTGTTAAGAATTCCCATGCCTCTCCGCACCATTCCCGCTCCCCGCCGCTTTCCGCTCTGGCCCCTGCTGCTGCTCGCCGCTGTGGCCGCCGGCGCGGGATTGTGGTATTGGCTCGAATTGCGAGCGGCCCCACAACGCCGCGCCGCCGCCGTTCCCCCCTCTCCCCTTGGGGGAGAGGGGCCGGGGGTGAGGGGTCGCAACACCACCGATGTCCCGCAAACACTCCCCATCATCGAACCAAAGAAAGCTCCGCAGCCCACTCAACTCAATCTCAAAGGCGAAGTCAGCGTCGAAGCACTGCTCGGCAACGGCATCGCCCTCAGCGACTGGCTGCGCGACTTGCGCCGCGCCGCGCCCAATCTGATCCACTGCACCCCGCCCGATCTCGAAAATTCCCTCCCGTCGCTGCAACTCTCCGACTACGACGGCGACGGCAATTTGCCGCTCCAAGAAGCGCTGGAACTGCTCTGCTACGCCGGCGTCTCCGTCGCGCGCGCCGCTGATGGCACTGGCTACGACGTGAGCTGGCCCGACAGTTCCGCGCAATTGCGCGACGCGCTGTCCGGCGGCATTTCGCCCGACCATCCATCTTGGGGCGCGTTGCGTTCCTGGGAACACTTCACATTGCGCGCCGTGGCCGTTCTCCCCTCTCCTCTTGGGGGAGAGGGGCCGGGGATGAGGGGTGGGCTGGTCGATTTGCGCACGCTCGCCTGGTCCCTCCCCGGCCGCACTTGTCTCATCGAAAATCGCTCCGACGGCCAAGTCGAACAAACTCGTACGCAACTCCCGGCCGCCACCGAACTGGACGCAGCGCTCGCAGCATTTGTAACAAAAGCCGCCGATCCCGCATCCCGCGCCGACGCAGTCGCCGGCTTGGGCGCGATTCTTCGCGCCGAACCCGCCGGCCAAGAATCGCCGCGCGCGGCGCAAGCGTTTGCAACGTTGCGCGATCTCCTCAATTCAAACGACCTCGACACCGCGCGCTCATCGGCGCTTGCCTTGAGCGGTTCGCAATTCGTGCCGGCCATCGACGCGCTCTTCGGCGTCGTCGAAAAGAAAGATGCGGATGTCACATTGAAAACAGCCGCCCTCTGCGCGCTCGCTTCGTGCGAAAAAAGCGGCCGTCAACTCGACGAACGCACACTCGGAGCCGAAGGCTGGACTAAACGCATGGCCGCATACCGGCGCCTGCGCGATTGGCTCATCGCAAACGACGCACATTTCACTGACGCAAACACGAGCCGCGACGCCATCACGAACCGCGACCGCAAGGGAGCGGCCATCACCGAACTCGCCGATTTCGCCGCCACCTGCCTCCGCATCGCCGAGCCGCTGGGCGCGCTCCCCGAATTGCCGCACCTTAAAGACTATTGCAGCCGTAACCCCGTCGCACTGCACTCCCTCGCCGCCGCGGGCCCCAACTGGCGCCATGTCCCCTTCGAAATTGACGACGCCGTGCGCCTGCTGCGAATCGGCGAGCGCCGCAGCGTCTCGGCTGCGCTGTGGCGCTTCAACCGCCAGGGCGCCGATACAGCGATGGCCGCGCCCATCGAAAACAGCGCCGCGCCGCTGGCCGAACAAATTCAAGCGATCTGGAAAGAATCGCCGTCGGCGCATCAGCGCGCCCTGGCGCTTGAAGCACTTTATCGCGACAGCCGTGCGACGCCGCGGGGCACTGAACCCTGGCGTCTGTGCAACGAATCGGGTTTTGCCGTCCAGGCTTTTCTTAACGATCCCGCGCCAGCCGCGCAGCGCGCCGCGGCCAGCGCGCTGGGGCGTCTGGCCGGCGTTGTGCAGATCGACGCGCTGCAGCGCGCCGATCTTGCCGCGCATCCACGCGCCGGAACCGATCTGCTGCTCAACAATCTCGTGCAGCGCTTCTGGCTGGCCAATCCGGAAAATGGGGAGGAAGCGTCGCCAAGCTTGAGCGCCCTCGTCGATCAGTTGCTCGTGTCCAGCGACCCGCTCGTCGCTCAGCGCGCAGCGTGGGCGAAAATGAAAGCGCCCGATGTGGAACTCAGCGAAAAACTGCGCGCCGCAAAAGCGATGAAAGATCCAGCGCTGCGCGTGGCGGCGCTCAACGCGCTTCACGGCACACGCGCGATCGCCGACTTCGCGCCAAAATACATTTCCGTGTTTGTGTACGATGACGCGCCCGCCGTCCGCGAAGCGCTCTTCAGCGCCAATCTGCCCGATGTGCTCAAGCCCAGCCTCGAACGCGCAAAATTATTCGCGCACGCTCTGGAGGATGCCGATGCCGCTGTGCGCCTCGCCGCCTTGAAATGCCGCACCGCAACCGCCGCCGACGTGCGCGCAGCGATTTTAGAACGCGTAAGAGTTCTCGCCGAAAAAGATGCGTCCGCCGAAGTTCGAACTGCGGCGGAAGCATGGTTGCGCGCTTCGCCGCGCAATTCCACGAAAGAACGCTGATTATTTCCCCATCTCATCATTTTCGAAGATGTGAAATTCATGGACGCCGTGCGCTTTGCCGCTCTTGAACGTCCAGACCACTTTTTTATCCGCCGTCACCTCGAACATTTTCACCGCGTCCGCCTTGGTTGCGCCGTAGCTCGCAATAACTGTATTGCCATTCGACAATCGCTGCGCCCCGCACGGGTCGCTCAGCAGCGGCTCCGGTAAATCCTTGTTCGTCAGTTGCCACACTATCTTTCCCTGCGCATCCGTTTCAATCACGTGGTTTCCATGCGTGCACGTAATCAGCGTGTTGCCATTCGCCAGCCGAATCGCTGTAAACGGCCAGCTCTCTTTCGGGTCGTCCGGCGTTTTAATCACGTTGACGACCGTTCCGTCAGGTTTGTATTCTTTCACCGCAAAATCGAGCAGATGCGGCACGAGGTAATTTCCATTCGGCAGTTTGCGGGCCATGCGTGTCTGCATGTGAGAATTCGGGATCTGACATTGCAGCGGGAATTCGACTTCTATCTTGCCCTCTTGATTGACTTCAAGCAGCCGCGGTTTAGGCCCGCCCTCCGTCAGCATCACATTTTCGCCGTCCTTTTTGTCAATAACCTCAACAGAGTGGACCTCGTCTTGAGTTCCCTTGAATATGCACTCTTTTTCATTTGTGCCTTTCGCAATAAACACGACGCCACCACCGGGAAACTCTTTGCACTTGCTGACGGCGAGCAAAACGCCGTTCCGCGTTGCCCATCCGTCGCGGGTCGCGCCAGGATATGTCCATGTCACTTTTCCATCCTTCGAAACGATGTACGTTTCATTCCCGCATACTAAAAATGCATGCGTGATCCCGCTCGCCGATTCCTGCTTCATCGCCGGAGCCGCATCGCCGCAAATCGCATGAAGCGCGGCAATCAGAACCAATGTTGCAAAACACTTCGCGTACATTCTAGCCCTTCCTTCTTTGCGTCTCTGCGTCTCTGCGAGAAAAAATCAAGCCACGATGTCCTTGATCACATTTCCAAATACGTCCGTCAGCCGCATGTCGCGCCCGCCCCAGCGGTACGTCAGGCGCGTGTGCTCCATTCCGAGCAGATGCAGCATCGTCGCGTGCAGGTCGTGAATCTCCAATTTTTTCTCGACGGCCTTGTAGCCGTATTCGTCCGTCGCGCCGTAGACGCTGCCGGCCTTCACGCCGCCGCCGGCCATCCAGAGCGAAAATCCGAACGGATTGTGATCGCGCCCGTCGCTGCCTTGCGCGAACGGCGTTCGGCCGAATTCGCCGGTGAAGACCACAAGCGTAGAGGCCAGCAGTCCGCGCGCTTTCAAATCTTTAAGCAGCCCGCCGATGGGCTGATCGACCGCGCGCGAATTTTCCTCGTGGCCTTTTTTCAAACCGCTGTGCTGGTCCCAGCGGTCATTCGGCGTGGCCGGACACGTCAATTCAATGAAGCGCACGCCGCGCTCGACAAGCCGCCGCGCGAGCAGGCATTGCTTCGCGAAAATGCGCGTCTGCGGGTATTGCGCGTCAAGGCCATACAACTTTTTCGTCGCCTCGCTTTCGCCGGCGATGTCCATTAATTCGGGCACGGCCGTTTGCATTTTGAACGCAAGCTCATAATTCGCGACGGCGGATTCGAGCGCGTCATCATGGCCGGATTCTTCCAGCAGCGGTGCGTCGAGCTTTTTCATCAAATCAAGTTTCTTGCGCTGCAAGCCTTCGCGCGTTTCGGCCGGCTTGATGTTGGCGACTGGCTGGGCGTCAGGCTTGAAGATCGAACCTTGATACGACGCGGGCAAAAAACCGCTGTTGAAATTGTCGAGCCCGCCGACGGGAATCAGGCCGCCGTTGAGCACGACAAAACCGGGCAAGTTGCGGTTCTCGCTGCCCAAACCGTAACCCATCCACGCGCCCATGCTCGGCCGCCCCTGCTGCCCGTTGCCGGTGTGCAGAAAATAATTCGCGCCGGTGTGCTCGGAGAAATTCGAGGTCATCGAGCGGATCACGCAGAGTTCATCGGCGCTTTCCGCGGTGAACGGAAACAGTTCGCTGATCCAGTGGCCGCACTGCCCATACTGCTTGAATTTCCACGGGCTGCCCAGCGTGTTGCCGTTGTTGTTGAACTGCGTCGGCTCCATTTTCATTTTGAACGGCTTGCCGTTTTCCTGCGTAAGCAGCGGCTTCGGGTCAAAGCTGTCCACGTGCGACACGCCGCCGTCCATGTAGAGAAAAATGACGTTCTTCGCTTTTGCTGGAAAATGTGTGGGCTTGGGCGTGAGCGCATCAGTTCGCGATGCGTCGTCGGCGAATGCGGAACGCGGCTCGCCCAGCAAGGCGGCCAGCGCGGCGGCGCCGAAGCCCATCGCGCAATGCGAAAGCATATCGCGGCGAGTTAGGGGTTGGGGGCGGAAGCGGTGGCAGTGCATTTTATTCTCGAACTTCTGAAAGAAACCGACGCGAGCTTTGTAGCTGGCTTACCTCACAAACACAAACTCCTTCACATTCATCAGCACATGCGCGAATTCCTTCCACGCCTGCGCGTCGTTGCTTTCTTTCGTCTGCGCATCGATGAAATCCAGCGCGTCCTGCGCTTCGATTTCCGACGGTTCGCGCGCAAAAGCGGCGACGTACATGCGTGCGATGCGTTGTGCGGGCGCGGCGTTCTTGTCAGCAAGCACGCGCTTCGACCAAAGTTCCGCTTGCTGCGCAACGAACGGATCGTTCATCAAAATCAGCGCCTGCGCGGGAACGTTCGAAACGGTGCGGCGGCCCATCGCCGAAAACGGCGCGGGCGTGTCGAACGCGAGCATCATCGGCGGCAGAAAATTGCGGCGCACCGCCGTGTAAATGCTGCGCCGTCCCGCGCCGTCGAGCGGCCCGCCGTTTGGCCGGCCGCGGCCTTCCATGAATGGCGTAAGATGGACATCGATCGACGGGCCGAACATCGCCGGATCGAGCCGTCCCGAAATCGCGAGCATCGCATCGCGAATCGCCTCGCCTTCGAGGCGCTTGATGCGCTGATGCGCGAGGAATTTATTGTCCGGATCAAGTTTCGCGTTGTTCGCCGGATTGGGCGCGGACGACATTTGATAGGCCGACGAGAGCATCATTTTGCGCAGCGCGGTTTTCACGCTCCAACCGTCTTTCACAAAACGATCGGCGAGAAAATCGAGCAGTTCCGGATGTGTCGGCTCTTCGCCGAGCTTTCCGAAATTATCCGTCGATGCGACGATGCCTCGGCCGAAAAGATGATGCCAAAGCCGGTTGACCATCACGCGCGCAAAAAGCGGATTAGACGAATCGGCGATGCGCCGAGCCAACTCCAGCCGTCCGCTGCCGGCTTTTGGCGCGGGCTGATTTTCGCCGCTGATCGCAACCAGAAAACGCCGCGGCACGCGAGCACCGAGCGTCTTGTTACTGCCGCGGATGAAAACGCATTCGTCGGCGCCGGTGCCATCGGTCATCGCCGGCGAACGAACCGGCGCGGGCAGCGCGGTTGCGAGCGCGTAATATTTTTTCAGCAGCTCTTGCAATACCACGGAGGGCTGCAATTCGAGCAATCCGTTTTCAATCAGCGTATTCATCAGCGCGGCATCGATCAGCGATGCTTCAGAAAACCCGTCGCCCATTTTTTCGAGCGCGCTTTCGGCGGCGCCTTGATAATTCGCGGCCAATTCCTGAAGCGATGCCGGCGCCTCGTGGTTGGCGATGTAATCAGCCATCGCGGCGATGAGCTCACTGTCCGCTCCCCCGGCCGGCATCGCGTTGCGCTCGGAAAGAACGACGCGGCGCACCGCGACCGTCGCCTCTGGCTTCACGCCCTCTTCGCCGGGCACAGGCGTCGCGCTGTCGTCGATTTGAATGTATGCTTCGTGCCCCTGCCACATGCGCACGTCGAAATTTATCCACGCGAGCGCATTCGATTCGACGTGCTTGCGCAGATCGCCGTAAATGGGTGCGCGAATCAGCGTGAAATTATCGACAATCACGCTTACTCGCGCGCCGTGGCCTTTGGCGAGCACATGAATGAACGGCTTGTCGAGCGTAAACGTCGGCGAGCTCGCGGAGCCTTCGAGTTTTCGCGAAATCAAATCGGACGCAAGCCAGCCGCCGGAGCGAATCTCGGCAACAGGACGCTTCGCATCGCCTCCCAGCACACATCCGCCGCTCAACTGCAACGATTCGCTCAGCGCAAAGCTCTCGAGCGCAATTTCTCGATCGTGCGGCGCCGCCGCCGGTTTGTCGCGTAGCGCCGCTGCATTTGCGTTCACCTCCGCACGCAATTCGCTCCACTTTTCGCCGAGTTTTTCCGGCGGCGCATTTTGCATTTTCGCCCACACATAAAGCGGATTCGAAATGTCGATCTTCGCCGGGGCCTTAACATGTTCGAGCGCCTCGCCAAGTGATTTCGCTTTCTCCTTCAATTCAGCGCACGCGAGCGCGGCGATTTGTTTCTTCAGTGCGAGCAGTTCCGCCGCCTTCTCATTAATGGAGCGCTGATTGAGCGCGGCCTGCGTGAAGCGCGTGCTCTTCAAATAACCGTACAGCGCGTAATAATCCGCGCTTGAAATTGCGTCGAATTTGTGATCGTGGCAGCGCGCGCAGGCAACGGTCATGCCGAGAAATGTTTTGCCGGTCACGTCGATCATGTTGTCGAATCGGTCGGCCTGATGCTGCCGCACGTCCACCGGCGCTTGAACGTCTTCGCCCAGTTCGAAATATGCGGTGCCAATGACGGATTCGTTGAATCCAGTCGCTGGATTCACGCGCGGCGTTTCGAGCAGATCGCCGGCGATATGCTCGATCGCGAATTGATTGTACGGCACATCGGCGTTGAACGCGCGAATGACGTAGTCGCGGTACTGATACGCGTTGGGAATCGTGAAATCGAATTCGTGGCCGCGCGATTCGGCATAGCGGACCAGATCGAGCCAATGCCGCGCCCAGCGCTCGCCGAAATGCGGCGAGGCCAGCAGGCGGTCGATGACTTTCGCGAATGCGTCGGGCGATTCGTCTTTCAGGAATGCGTCGATCTCTTCAGGAGTCGGCGGCAAGCCGATCAAATCGAAACTCGCGCGGCGCAGCAGCGTGCGCTTGTCAGCGAGCGGAGCGGGCTTGAGATTTTTATCTTCGAGCTTCTTCATCACAAACGCGTCAAGCGGATCGCGAATCCATGTAGAACGGAGCTCCTGCTCCGTTCCAGGCGCGGAACGGATCGGGATCTCCGTTCCGGATGCTGAACGGAGCGGGAGCTCCGTTCTACAAACTGGCGGCGTTTGCGCGCGCACGGGCTGCCAGGCCCAGTGCGAGGCTTTGCGTTTTTGCAGATCGAACGGCTCGATCTTCGATGCGCTTTCCATTTTTGGCACCGGCGGCGCCTCCTTCGGCCAGGGCGCGCCAAGCTTCACCCACCGCGTCAGATCGGCAATTTGCGCGTCGCTCAATTTGCTCTCCGGCGGCATCTGCAAATCTTGATTCTTGTAGCCGACGGCCTCGATCATTTTGCTCTTTTCAGGCTGGCCAGGCACAAGCGCCGGCCCGGTCTCGCCTCCTTTAAGGAGGCCTTGCAAGCTGTCAGCATACAATTTTGCTTTGAGCTTCTTGGCGTTCACCGAGTGGCAGGAAAAACAATTGTCCGCCAGCAGCGGACGAATTTTCGATTCGAAGAATTGAATTCCGGCGTCGCCCGGTTCGCCGCCAAACGCCGGAAGTGATAATGTGATCGAAACGAGTATGAGTTTTGAAACGCGCATGCAACCGCAAAAATACGCATTCGAAGTGCGTTTCGCGAGTGAAAAAATCAGAACTATACTGTGATGTTCCCCCTTCGTGAAGATTCGTGCGATTCGTTGTTCAAAAGCCGTTATTGCGCCGTCCACCCGCCATCGACATAAATCCCCGTTCCCGTCACAAACGAACTCGCGTCCGACGCGAGGAAGACGGCGATGCCGGCGATTTCGTGCAATTCGCCCCAGCGGCCGATGGGGAGTTTTGAGACGAACGCTTTGTACGCGTCGGGGTTGCTCAGCAGGGCGACGTTCATCTCCGTCGCGAACGGGCCGGGGCAGATGGCGTTGGCGGTGACGCCTTGGGTGGCCCATTCGAGCGCCATGACGCGGGTCATGTTCAGCACGCCGGCTTTCGACGCGGCATAAGGCGCGCGGCCGGGCAGCGCGACAACTGACATGATCGAGCCCATATTAATGATGCGCCCCCAGCCGCGTTTGGCCATGGCGGGCGCGAAGGCTTTTGCGCACAGAAACGGGCCTTTCAAATTAATCGCGATCACGGAATCCCAATCGGCTTCCTTGAAATCGGCGATGTTGCCGCGGATGTTGATGCCGGCGTTGTTGAAGAGAATGTCGATCGGGCCGAAGCGCCGCTCCAGTTCCGCCGCCATCCGCTCGACTTCCGCGCCGACGGAGACGTCCGCCGCGACCGCGTACGATGCTCGCCCGGTTTCTTTCGCGATCTCCGCGGCGGCAGCCTGCGCTTCGTCGAGGTGCCGGCTGCTCACCGCCACGTCCGCGCCGGCTTGCGCCAGGGCGGTCGCCATGACTTTTCCGAGGCCCTTCGATCCGCCGGTCACCAGCGCGCGGCGGCCGTTGAGTTTGAACAGTTCGAGCACATTTTTTTGCGACACGATTTACTCCTCCCAATTTGGCAGTTTTTTAAAATTCTGAATGACCTGGGCGTTCACCAATCCGGCGCCAAACAAATACAGCACGCTTCTGAAAAACTGCGCCCGCTCGTAATCGACAATTTTCGCGGGCTCGGCTTCCGCTTCCCACGGCGAACGTTCGATCTCCTCCGGCTTCACACGCGGCCAGACGCGCTGCATGCACAGCGCCAGCGATTGCGCGTCGCGGCGCGGGTAATGCGTCCACCACTTTGGGTTGAGCAACCGCACGTAGCGGCCTTCGAGCGCGCCGGGTTCAACCGACGCCGGAAGCGCGCCGTTTGGCGCCAGCACTTTCACAATTTCCGCGAATGGAATTTCGCCGCCGCCGAGTTCGCAGCGCACCAGACGATAGCCTTGCACTTGCTTGAAAACCAAATAATCCTTCAGATGCAGATGCCGCACCCACGGCGCCACCGCGCGCGCGAATTCAACCGGATCCTCGCCGACCGCGAGCGGATTTCCGGTGTCGAGACATACTCCGACGTTCGGCCCACATTCCTCGCAAATGTCGATGAGTTCGCTGCTCGTCAAATCCTGATGATTCTCAACCGTCACGCCGATGCCGGCGTCGGCGGCTTTGCGTGCGTATTCCCTCAATTTCGCGCGCGCGTCTGCAAACAGGCGCGGCCAGTCGTCGCCCAACTCTGCGCGCGCGCCGCACAACACGCTCGTCAGATGCTGCCGGACAACCGAAAATCCAAAGAGTTTCGCGACCTCCAGCGATCCGTCCAGGTCGCCCCACGGAATCCCGTGCATCAGAATCGCGTACTTGCCATTGGAATGTATCCGCTCCCATGCGCGATGCGATTCTTCCGGCGAGAGATTCTTCAGCAGCGCGACGGGAATTTCCACGCCGGCCAATTCCAGTTTCTCAACGAGATCCAAAAAGCCATTTAGACCCAATGGATTCGGGTTCGCGCGCGGAGTTCCCGCCGCGAACAAGCCCACCCAATAGGCGATGCCATAAGGATTCAAACCGACACGAAGCATGTCTCAATATTCACCGATTCGTTGGAAATCGAAAGGCAAAAATAACGCCGATGAACGCCGATAGACGCGAATGCAGACGAAGAGTAAAATTCCGCCGCGTTTATCCGCGTGCATCCGCGTTCATTGGCGATGAATTTTGACGCTGAAAGCAAAGAGTTTGCATGGCCTTTCCGATTTCCGTCATTCAACTCGACGTTGACCCCGCGCAGCCCGATTCCAACCGTGACGCGGCGCTTGCGCTGGCGGCTGAGGCAATTTCAAAAGGCGCGCGGCTCGTGCTGCTCCCTGAAGCGTGTGTCACCGATTTCTACATAGGAGCGGAAGCGCTGGCTGAACCGATTCATGGGCCGCTCACAAACGAGTTTTCAAAAATCGCGCGCGATTCGCTGATTGCGCTGCCGCTGCTCGAAAAGTCCGCGGATGGAATTTACAGCGCGTGCGCGTTGGTCAGCGCTCAAGACGTACTGGGCGCCGCGCGGAAAACGCATTTGTATCACGATCCCTCGGGGCTCGATCTTTGTCGCGACGATGCGATCGTCCGCGCCGGAAATTCGCTGACGATCATCGACGCCGGGTCGATTCGCGTCGGCATCGCGATTGGTTTCGACGCTGAATTTCCCGAAGTGTTTCGTGCGCTCGCTACAAAAGGCGCCGACGCGATTCTCGTGGCGCTCAATTGTGTCGAGCCGGACATTCCATTTTTGAGCGCCATGGCCAAACGCAACCGCGTCGCGATCGCAGTGGCCAATCGCATCGGCTTCAAGCGCATTTATCCATCCGCGCCCGAATTCAGCGCGACCCATTCGGCGATCGTTCAGGACAAGCGCGGTGAATACCTGATCCGCTGCAAAGGCGGCAGCGCGATCATCGGGCCTGATGGCGAAATCGCCGCGCTGGCGCGCGCGCAAGTCACTGAATCCGCGCCGGCGGCGATTCCCGATCGCGTCAAAATTCCGGCGAGCCATTTTCAGGAGGAGGAGATTCTCACCGCGTCGTTTGTGATCGATGAGTTGCGCATTCAGCGCCTCACGCATCCGTTTCTTACCGCGCGCCGCGGCGATTTGTACTTATAGCCCCACGTGCTCGATTGCGTTGCCACTCGCGCGGATTGTGTTAAAACGAACGCACGGAAAACTCACAGGAACAACAATGCCTAAACGACTCGCCGATTGGTCCGGCGTATTTCCCGCCGCGACCACTCAATTCCACCAGGACCAGTCGCTGGATTTGAAAGCGACCGAACGGCATCTCGAAGCGCTGCTCGAATCCGGCGTCAGCGGGCTGATCGTGCTCGGATCGCTGGGCGAGAACACGGCGCTCGATCCCGACGAAAAAGTGCGCGTCGTCGAATGCGCGGTGAAAACGGCCGGCGGGCGCGTGCCGGTGTTGAGTGGCGTGGCGGAGATCACGACGGCCGGCGCGTGCCGCTATGTTCGCGCGCTGGAGAAAACCGGCAGTGCCGGTGCCGGAGGCGTCGCCGGGTTCATGGTGATGCCGGCGATGATTTACAAAGCTGACGAAGCCGAAGCGCTGGCGCATTTCCACGCCGTGGCGAAGGCGACCGGGCTGCCGTGGATGCTTTACAACAATCCGATTTCGTACCACGTGGACGTGAGCCCGAGCATGCTCAACGAACTGGCCGGCCTCAAGAATCTCGTCGCGCTCAAAGAAAGCTCCGGCAACACGCGCCGCATCACCGATATTCACAACGAAGTCGGCGATCGCTACGCGATTTTTACGGGCGTGGACGATCTGGTTTTGGAGAGCGCGATCGTCGGCATCGACGGCTGGGTCGCCGGCACCGGCATCGCGTTTCCGAAGGAGAACCAGCATTTCTGGGAGCTTACGCGCGCCAACAAATGGGAGGAAGCGCGCGCGCTGTACCGTTGGTTCACGCCGCTGCTGCATCTGGACACGCACATCAAATTCGTCCAATACATCAAGCTCGCAATTCAGGAAGCGGGGCTTGGCAAGGAATGGGTGCGCGCGCCGAGATTGCCGCTGGAAGGCGAGGAGCGCGCGCGGGTGTTGAGGATTATCCGCGACGGGATCGAGAAACGTCCGCGTTTGGAGTAAAAATCGATGAGCGAAAAAGGCGGGATGAACGAGCCGCTCGTTGCCGGAGTCGGCAACTTCATCGCCTGGAGTCTGATCACGCTGTGGATCGCGTCGTATTGGGCGTCCGGCCAAACGCTGTGGCTGATTGCGCTCGGCACAGGCGCGGCGTTCGGGCTGATCATGTTCGCCTTGAAAACGCAGGAAGTCGCGGTGCGCAAAAAAAAGGAAAGCCGCCGCGATCTTCCGCCGCCACTTTTTAATCGAGTGCCTGCAGCCGCCCCGCCGGCCATGAGTGAGCCGCTGCCGGAGTTGAGCGCGGCGGACATGGGACTGGTCGAGAAATTGGTCCAATCGTATCCAGGCTATTTGCCGCGGCGCGAGGGCGTCGTGCGCGAGGTCGGGCGCGAACTGAATTCGCGCGGTGGAATGAAACTGATGCTCGCCGCACACGATGCCGTCAGAAATCGTCTGGGCGGCGTGGCAGCGCGCGAACTCGAAGTCGCGTGGGACGGCATCGGAGAATGGATGGGATGACTCCGCGGAATCCGATTCAACGCATTAAGATCGTCGATTCGCACACCGGCGGCGAGCCGACGCGCGTCGTCGTCTCTGGCGGACCGGAACTCGGACGCGGCAGCGTCGCGGAGAAGCTTGCGCTTTTTCGCGAGCGCTTCGACAACTACCGCTCGGCCATTGTCAACGAACCGCGCGGGTCGGACGTGCTCGTCGGGGCGCTGCTGGTCGAACCAGCCGACAAATCCTGCGCGGCCGGGGTCATCTTCTTTAATAACGTGGGCTATCTGGGCATGTGTGGGCACGGCACGATCGGCGTTGTCGAAACGCTCGCTCATCTCGGTCGCATCGCGCCGGGTGTTTGCCGCCTCGAAACGCCGGCCGGAACCGTCAGCGCTGAATTGTGCGCGGACGGTTCCGTTGCGCTCGAAAACGTGCTGAGCTACCGCTACAAAAAATCGGTCGATGTCAATGTGCCCGGGATCGGCGTCGTACGCGGCGATATTGCGTGGGGCGGCAACTGGTTTTTTCTTATCGAAGAGCACAGACAAAAGCTTGAATTGCAAAACGTCGAAGCGCTCATCGACTATTGCTGTCGCACCCGCCAGGCACTGAAGTCCGCGGGAGTGTCAGGCGAAAATGCCGCGGAGATCGACCACATCGAATTATTTTTTGCCGGCAAAAACAGCGTCGCCCGCTCGAAGAATTTCGTGCTCTGCCCAGGCCTTGCCTACGACCGCTCCCCCTGCGGAACCGGCACGAGCGCAAAGTTAGCGTGCCTCGCTGCCGACGGAAAACTCCGCGAAGGCGACGAATGGATTCAGGAGAGCATCATCGGGAGTATTTTCAAGGCATCGTACAAACGCGGACCACGCGACGGCGAAATCATTCCGACAATTACCGGCGCGGCTCACATCGTCAGCGAGGCGGAACTTATTCTGGATTTCGACCGCGATCCGTTTTGCTGGGGGATACGGGCGGAATAACGATTATTCGAAGCAGATTAATTTCAGGCCGGGGATGTTCTGGAAATCTTTGCGATTGTGCGAAACCAGCGGCAGATCATACGCGCATGCGCTCGCGGCGATCCACAAATCTTCGAATTGCAAAGGACGTCCAATACTCTCGAGATGAACGCGTATCCGAACATACTCAGCGATAATTTTATCGTGAAATGGCAGCATACGGGTTTGTGCAAGCCGCTCTTCAAGTTTCTTCAGTTTTTTAATTCCCCATTTGTCCTTCTTTGCGCCGAATTGCAATTCGGCCAACGTAATGAAAGAGATGTACCAAATCTTGTCGGAAAGGTAGGGCGCATAGCGTTCTCCAATGCTGTGCTTCTTGCAAACATATGAGATGATGTTCGTGTCGACAACGGAACCATCTTGGCTGCTCATAGGTCGATGACCCTCCCGTTAAACCGGCGGTGGCGGCCTTCTTGAATCATGTCTTCAAAGCCATCGTCTTTTTTGCCAGGCCAAGTTCCGAAGAACTTGGTGATGTCGTCGATCGGTTTCGCGTCTTTAAAAATATCTTCGGCATCGGCCATTGGCGGCGGCTTTATCACGAAGTTTTCCGCAGGCTGGTCTTCCGTGACGGAAATCGTTACTTTTTTTCCGAGTAACGGCTTCAATTCTGGAAGATTGACTGAATCGAGCAATTTTGAAATGCGAATTGTGTTCATTTCATCCTCCTGACTGCCCTTCAACTATCCACCGATTTTTATCGCTTTTCCCAAAATTGCATTGATGCCAACCCAACCATTAATGCCACCGCGATTATTGCCAATTTGGTACCTGTCCTTGTCGATTGCTTTGACAAGGTGGAGATAAACATTTCCTTTCACGCGAACCAAGACAACGTCATCGACTTGAACGCTGGTAATAGGCGCCACTGTCACCCAATCTCCGCCGTTTACTCGGCCTTTCATCGAGTGGCCGCGCGGACGGATTTGCACGGTTTCGCCGCGTTGCAATCCATCAATCGCGTGATGCGCCCAGTTCACCGCTATTCCTCAATATAAGTATACCCATCCATCCCATTCTGATACATCGTAATGAATGTCCGCAGTTCCTCGATCGACATCTTGCTCGCGCGCACCGCCGCTTCCGCGGCGTTGCGCAGGCGCTGGATCATTTCGTTTTTGTCGTAACTGACGTACCTCAGCACGTCCTCGACCGTGTCGCCAGTCTCGACCTGCTCGACTTTGTACCCGCCGATCGACGAATCTACCGACACGTGCACCGCATTCGTGTCCCCGAAAAGATTGTGCAAGTCGCCGAGAATCTCCTGATACGCGCCGACAAGAAACACGCCGAGGTAATACGGTTCGGGCGTGAGCGCGTGCAATTCAAGCACGCTCTTCACGTCTTTCAGGTCGATGAAGTTTTCAATCTTGCCGTCGCTGTCGCACGTGATATCCGCCAGCACGCCGCGCCGCGACGGCCGCTCGTTGAGGCGGTGAATCGGCATGATCGGAAAGAGATGGTTGATCGCCCAATGATCGGGCACGCTTTGGAAGAGCGAAAAATTGCAGAAGTACGTGTCGGCCATGCTGCGTTCGAGCCGGTCAAGTTCCTCCGGCACCAGCGACAACCCGCGCACAATTTTCAACACACGACGACAAGTGCCCCAGAACAAGCGTTCGGCGAGTGCGCGCTGGCGCAGACTTAAGTAGCCGAGGTTAAACATTGTCACCGCTTCGTCGCGCATCTGCACGGCGTCGTGGTACGCTTCGAGAAAATTTTTGCGCGAGACGCTGTGCGCCGTCTCGCGCAAATTCCACAGAATATTCGGCGCATCGTCAGGCAGTTCGACGCCGTTTTCCTCCATGTCCCAGCCGCCGCCGGTTTCCGAAACGCCGAGCACGTTGAACACCAGCACGCTGTGATGCGCCGTCAGCGCGCGGCCCGATTCGCTCACCAGATGCGGATGCTCGATGCTCGCTTCGTCGCAAACCTCCATAATCTGGAAGACCACGTCGTTGGCGTACTCCTGCATCGAATAATTCATCGATGCGTCGAAGTTCGTCTGGCTGCCATCGTAATCGACCGCCAGTCCGCCGCCGACGTCGAGGTACTTCAACCCCGCGCCGAGCTTCTTCAACTCAACGTAAAACCGCGCCGCTTCTTTCAGCGCCGATTTGATGTTTCGAATCGCGCTGATCTGGCTGCCGATGTGAAAATGCAAAAGCTGCAGGCAATCGAGCATGCCTTGCTCTTTGAGCGTCTCGCACACTTTCAGCATTTCTTCAGCGGTGAAGCCGAACTTCGATCGATCGCCGCTCGACGCTTCCCAGCGGCCCGTGCCGCGCGCGTTCAGCTTCGAGCGCAGGCCGATCATCGGGCGGACTTTGTGTTTCGCCGCCATGCGCAGCAGCAGATCGAGTTCCGTCAATTTCTCCAGCACGATCACGATTTTGCGGTCAAGCTTCGACGCCAGCAGCGCCATTTCGAGATACTCTTCGTCTTTGTAGCCGTTGCAGATGAAGAGGCCTTCGGTTGAATCGAGCAGCGCGAGGATCGCAATGAGTTCCGGTTTCGAACCTGCTTCGAGGCCGAAATGATAATCCATGCCGTGGCGCACGAGGCCTTCGACGACATGCCGTTCCTGATTGACTTTGATCGGATACACGCCGCGAAATGAGCCGCGGTAATTTTGTTCGCGAATCGCTGTGCTGAAGCAGTGGTTGAGTTCTTCGACGCGGCGTTTGAGAATATCGGGAAAGCGGATCAGCATCGGCGAGGTGATGCCGCGCGCTTCGATATCGGCCACCAGCAACTTGAGGTCGATGGCGGTTTCTTTCTGCCCGGTGGGATGAACGGCCAAATGCCCCTGGTCGTTGACTGAAAAGAACTGTTTCCCCCAATTATTCACGCCATACAGTTCTATAGCGTCCTGCACCGACCAAGTTTCCACTGTCTACGACCGCCTCCCGATGAGAAGAGGATGAGAATATCCAAAACTTTAAGAACCCTAAACTTAAACGCTCTGGAAGCAAGAAAGAAATGTAAAGAAAGAAAAAAATCGCTGTGCGCGCTTTCCGGGCTCGGCTTCATTTCCGATTGGCAAAATGCATCGCGCCCCTTTATATCAATGTTCTTCGATTCGCCGGAGGAGTTTTGCACATGACAAAAACGTTCTCATTGATTCTGCCGCTCGTCTGCTGCTTTTCAGAAATTGTTTGCGCCGAATCGTCCGCGCCGATTGTACCCGCGGGCGTCGCCGCGGCGATGGACGCGCTGCCGGCCGACGCGCGGCCGGCGCAGATGATGCGCGCGAAGAACGGCGCAATCTACGCCAAGCTGCGCAACGGATGCGAGATCATCGTCATGGAAAAACATTCCGCGCCGGTGGTTTCGGTTCAAGGCTGGATGCGGACCGGCGGCATCGATGAATTCCACTGGCAGGGCGCGGGTTTGAGCCACTTCTGCGAACACATGATGTTTAAAGGCACGACGACGCGGCCGACGGGCGTACTTGACCAGGAGATTCGCGGCTCAGGCGGCGACGACAACGCCTACACGGACAGCGAACGGACGGTTTATTACATCACCACGCAAGCCAGCGGCTTCGACACCTCCTTCAATGTGCTCGCCGACATGCTGATGGATTCCACCTTTCCACCCGACGAAGCCAAAAAGGAGCACAAGGTTGTTTACAAGGAAATTGAGTTGCGCACGCTCGACAACCCGGACGGCACGCTCAACGACGTCTTCATGGAAACGCTCTATCAGGTACATCCGTACCGCATTCCCGTGCTGGGCTACCCGGACCGTTTTCAGCGCGTCACGCGCGACGACGTCTATGCATATTACCAGGAGCGTTATTCGCCGGACAATTGCTGCTTCATCGCCGTCGGAGACGTCGAAGCACAGAAAGTCATGCCGCAAATGGCCACGACGCTCGCGAAGTGGGTGCGCAAAAGCGTGCCGCCCGCGACGATCGAGGAAGAACCCGAACAACTTGCGCCGCGCTTCGTTCAAATCACGCACCCGCTCTGCCAAGTGCCCAAATTGATGCTCGGCTATCCCGGCATTCCAGAGCGGCACGACGATCTGTACGCGATGGATTTGTTGGCGAGCATTCTTGGCGACGGGCGTTCCAGCCGCCTTTACCGCGAAGTGAAGGACAAGGGCCTGGTCACCGACATCGCGGCGAGCGATTACACGCCGATCTACAAAGGATTCTTCATGGTTAACGCATCGGCCGACGCCGGCAAAATCGATGCCGCGCGCGCGGCAATTTTGAAAGTGCTCGAAGATGCGAAGAAGATTCCTCCCACGCCGGAAGAACTCGCCCGCGCGAAGCAAAAAATGAAGACGGCGCGCGTGATGGCGCAGATGACCTGCGACGGATTGGCCTCGGCGCTCGGTTCGGATTGGTTTGTCGCCGGCGATCTTGATTTTTCGGATCAATACGTGGACCGCATTCAAAAGGTGGAAGCCGCCGAGATCATGCGCGTGGCGGCCAAATATTTACTCGCGGAAAAATTGAACGCCGTGGTGATGCTGCCGAAAGAAGAAGCGAAGAAAGAAGCCGTCGCCGAAATAAAAAACACGGCGGCGGCCATGGAGGCGGCGCTTGAGAACGAATTGAAGACGCTGCAAGCCGACGACAGCATCGACGGCGTCTCGCTGCTCAAAGACAAAGCGGTTTTTGAATTTAAACTCAAAGCTAACGGCCTGCGCGCGGTGGTGCGCGAGGACCGCGCGCTGCCGCTGGTGAGCGTGAGCGTTGCGGCGCTGGGCGGGACGCGCTGGGAGCCGGCGGATTTGGGCGGCGCGGGCAATCTGCTCGGCGAAATGCTCGACCGCGGCACGGCCTCGCGCGACAAATTCCAGATTGCGGAAACGTGGGAGAATCTCGGCGCGACCTTCGGCAGTTTCAGCGGACGATCGTCGTTCGGCGTCAACGCGACGAGCTTGACGCAGGACGCGCCGAAGATGCTCGATCTTGCCGCCGACTGCATGCTGCATCCGTCGTTTCCCGATGCGGAGTTAGCGCAGCTTAAAGAGGAGACGCTGCAAGCCATCGAGGGTGAAGACGAGTCGATTGCAACGATGAACAACAAGATTCTGCGCCCGCTGCTGTACGACGGCCATCCTTATTCGCGGCAAACGCTGGGCACGAAAGAATCGGTCAAGAAAATCACCGTGGCCGATTTGAAAAAGCTGCACGCCGATTGGGTGCATCCTGAAAATCTGGCGGTTAGCTTTGTTGGAGACATTTCGGCGGTCGATGCGTTGAAATTGATTCGCGCGCGTTTCGGCGAGCTCAAAGCCGGCGGATTGAAAGCGCCGAATGTGCCGCCGATTCCGAAACTGACGAAGGGCATGGAAGGCGAAGGCACAAAAGAGGGAATCAAAGGGGCGGTGCTGACGCTCGGGTTTCAAGGCGCCGATTTGAAGAATCCAGACCGCGAATCATTGGACTTGATCGCGAATCTGCTCTCCGGCCTGGGCGGGCGATTGAGCGTGGCGTTGCGTGAAAAGAAAGGGCTTGCCTATGAAATCACGGTGTACAACGATTCGCAGCTCGACGGCGGCGCGATTATTTTCTTTATCCGCACCGATGCAAAGTCGCTCGCCGAATCGCTCGAAGGCATGTGGAAAGAAGTGAAATTGCTGCGCGATGAGCCGGTGCAGGCCAAGGAATTGAACTCGATCAAAACGTATTTGAGCGGCAGCGAAGCGATCGAATTGCAGAACCAGTCGGGGGTGGCGCAGCGCTTGGCGCTGGCGCAGCTTTACGGGGAAGGGGCGGCGCACGTTTTTTCGCGCAAGGACCGGTTGGAGAAAGTCACGCCCGAACAATTGCAGGCGATTGCGAAGAAGTATCTCGATCCGGAGCATTGGGCGAAGGCGATTTTGAAGGCGAAGGAGTAAGGATTTTCTCTCGCAAAGACGCGGGGGCGCAAAGAAAAACGGGTTGAATTCATGAACACGCGGCTGCTCTACGTGGTGCTTTTCGTTCAATTCGTCTTCGCCGGTGCGCTGATTTGCATTGGCCTGCAATCGCGCGCGAACCGCAAGGAAAGTTACCTCGAACTCACACACCGCGTCACGGAAGGTTATGCGAGCGCCGCCGATTTTGAAGAGCTCGCCGCGCGACTACGCGACGACGCCGACAAAACCACCGTGCGCACGTTATTCGGCCTGCCCGTCGTTCGCGCCAATCAAATTGAAGTAGTCGAAAACGGCAAGACTTCAGCGTTGAAAGGCGAGCTTTGGATATATTACCCGTTGACCTCTCCGTCGCAGGCATCAGGCACTGTCGCATCACCCATCGACGCTGCGGATGCGGCAAAACTGTCCGGCCCTGTAACGTGCTTTGTCGTGGAATTCGATGCGCACGGCGCCGCGAAGGGGCGCTTGGCGACGGTGAATCATCCGCTCGCCCCCGTGAAATAATTGCCACAGTTGACAGCCGCAAAACCCGCTCTAAATTTAACGCCATGGCAACGAAGACGTTCGAAGTTGAGCCGGGCGGGGGCACCGCTGTAGTCGAAGCGCCCGCCAAACCCAAGCGGCGCAACGCTCCGCGCTACCACGTGATCCTTCACAACGACGATTTGCACACGTACGAATACGTGATCACGATGCTGATGCAATTGTTCTTCAAATCCGCGGAGCAGGCGTATCAGCACGCGCGCGAAGTGGACAGCATGGGTGTGACCATCGTCGAAACCACGACGCTCGAACGCGCCGAACTCAAGCGCGATCAGATCAAGGCCTATGGCAAGGACCCGCTGGTCACCGAATCGCCCGGCAGCATGTACGCGACGATCGAGCCGGCGGACGAATGAAGTGCGGAGCGATGAGTGAAAAGCGCGAAGCGCCTTGCCGCTGTTCCACATCGCTCATCGCTTTGCACTCAGGACTGTGCTATGGATACGATTCGCATCGACGCCGACGCGCTCTATCGCGCCATCACCGCCACCGGCTACAAACTGCTTGCGTACAACCTCGACTTGCGCACGGGCGAGATTGTGTCGCGCACGCTCGCGCCCGACGAAGTCCATGCTCCGCCCGAAGCGCCAAGCGTCAAACCGCTGCCGAAGATGGGCGGGGATTTGAGCGCGAAAAAAGATGCATCGCCGTTCGGCCCGCCGCCGATGAGCAGCAAACCGAAATTGTTCGGCGATGACGAGGCGCCGAAAAAAGCCGCATTCGGCGGCGACTTCTGGAAGCGTGACGATGCGAAGAAGGCGGCGCCGTTTGGCGAATTCAAACGCGAGAGCGGCAGCAAGAAACTCGCGGAGTTGTTCAGCGGCGCTCCGAAAACGAGCGGGGAAAAGAAGGCCCCTTTTGTGAAAGCGGACGCGCCGCGGAATGCCGACCCCTCACCCCCGGCCCCTCTCCACCAAGGGGAGAGGGGTGAACGGCGGGCCGTCGGGAGCGGCGGGATTCCGAATACGGCCAACGACCCGTATTACCCGCGCGTGCCGGCGGTGAGCGATTCGACGCAGTTGGAATGGATGCGGCAATTCGCGCGCGACGCGGGCGATCCGCAAATCCGCGATGAGCTGCTCGCCTCGCTCAATTCAGCCAAGCCTCCGCAGTCGTTCGAGCGCGCGCTGCGCAATCACCCGCGCATGGGCCAGCAGTGGGAGCGCTACTTGCGTAAGCAAGCGCTGGCCAGCGCGGAAGCGTGGCTGGCGACGCTCGGTGTGCAATGGGAATTGATCGAGAACGAATGAGCTAAGCGGCGAATCGACTCGTTGTTCAATTCTTCTTCCGCACAATTTGCGTGAACGCCCGCGTTTGCTCCGCAATCGCGCGCTCTGTCGGCAGGCGTTCCATTGAACTCGCGCCGTAAAATCCGTCCACTTCCGGGCAGGCGTCGAGCACGTACTTCGCATCGTCGGGTTCGGCGATGGGGCCGCCGTGACAGAGCACCAGGATTTCTTTGCGCACGGCGCGCGCGGATTTGGCGATTTCGCGGATCAGGCCGGCGCTGTAGTCGAGCGACTTGGCGGTCTTCGCGCCGATTGAACCTTTGGTGGTGAGGCCCATGTGCGCGACGAGAATATCCGCGCCGGCGTTGGTCATTTCAACCGCATCTTTCGGCGTGAACACGTAGGGCGTCGTGAGCAAATCCAATTCGCGCGCGGCGCGCACGAGTTCGACTTCCTTGTAATAGCCCATGCCGGTCTCTTCGAGATTCTCGCGGAACTGGCCGTCGATCAAGCCGACGGTTGGAAAATTCTGAATGCCGGCGAAGCCTTCGTCGCGCACTTTTTTCAAAAATTGCAGCATGATGCGCATCGGATCGGTGCCGCAGACGCCCGCGAGCACGGGCGTTTTTTTCACGACCGGCAAGACTTCGCGCGCCATTTCCAGCATGATCGCGTTGGCGTCGCCAAAGGGCATCATGCCGGCCAGCGAGCCGTGGCCGGCCATGCGGAAGCGGCCTGAATTGTAGATCACAATCAGGTCGATGCCGCCGGCCTCTTCCATCTTGGCGCTGATGCCGGTGCCGGCGCCGCCGCCGATGATGGGCTGGCCTTGCGCGATTTTCGCGCGGAAACGATCGAGAATTTGGCTGCGTGACTCCGGCATTTTGACCTCTCCCAATTCGACTTTATTACGAACATGTTCAGCCACAATGTCGATAAAACAACTAACGGGGCGATTCCAATGAAACTGATTCCGAAACGCTTGTTGCTTTCATGCCTTGGCCTTTTGCTTGTTCCACTCCTAACCTTCGCGGCATGGACAAGCTTTCCGGCTGACAACCACCATGGACCTCGATACGTTCTTTGGAAATTGGGACTTTACGCATTCAATCCCAGGACCGTATACGGATGTATGGTGGCTGACGCTAATCGAGACTCCCTTGTCTTGGGCTTAACGGTCGAACAATTAGAACAAAGATTCGGCCTCCTCCGCACAAAAGAAACGGCCAACGACTTTCAACGCTCATATCAACGCGATTTGCCTGACGACATTCGTTGGCTCGGCGACAGTAATTGGGTTGTCATTTTCTCAAACGGCAAGGTCGCCAAGCTCGATCTCATGAAGGGCTGATCGGATCGTTAATCTTTTTCGCGCGCTTGATGTTATCCAGCAAACACTCGGCGCATTTCACCGCAAACGCCGCGTCGTTGATGTTGCAATCCATTTCGACCACCGGAATGTCCTTGCGCAGATTTTTTTTCAGCGAATCGAAGAGCGCTGCGTCGGCTTCGGGCCACCAGAATTTTCCGCCGGGCGCGTCGATCATGCTCACGCCTTTAAGCGGCAGCAGCACCGTCACGGGCGCGCAGCTTTGGTTGAGCTTTTTCGCGATGATTTCGCCGAGCTTTTTGTTTTCGAAAATATCCGTGCGCATCAGCGTGATGTCGGGATTGTGCGCGTAGAACGTCCGGCCGCTAAGCGCCTGGGGAATGGTGTCGGGCTTCCAGAAATTGACCATGTCGAGGCAGCCGGGCGCGACGATGGCTGGGACGCCTTTTTTTGCGGCGGCGTCGAGGCGCGTGGGGCCGGCGGAGAGGACTCCGCCGACAATTTCATCGGCCCATTCAGTGGTAGTGATGTCGAGGACGCCGGCGATTTGGCCGGTCTCGATCAGGCTTTCCATGGTCATGCCGCCGGAACCGGTGCAATGGAAAACGAGCACCTCGTAGCCGTTTTCTTCGAGAATTTTGCGCGCGCGTTCGACGGCGGGCGTGGTGTTGCCGAACATCGACGCAACGATCAGCGGTTTGTCGTCGCCGGGCGGAATGGCCGCGTTGGTCATGCCGCAGATGGCGCCCGCGGCGCGCGCGAGCACTTCGCGGCTGATGCGGTTGATGCCGGCGATGTCCACGATGCTGGGAATCATCACGATGTCTTTGTGGCCGACGTAGTGCGTCATGTCTTTTCCGGCCAAAGTCGAGACGACCACTTTCGGCACGCCGGTGGGCAGCGCGCGCATGGCGGCGCAGGCGACGGACGTGCCGCTGCCGCCGCCGAGAGCGAGCACGCCGTCGAAGCGCTTTTCGGCGAACAATTTTGGAAGCAGCGCTTCGGCACCTTTCGACATCGCGGCAATCGCCGCGCCGCGGTCGCGACGTGCGACGAGCGACGTGAAATCCGCGCCGCCGGCGGCAGCGACTTCCACGCGACCGACGTCGGGCGTAAACGGCGAGGCTTCCAGCACGCCGAAATCGATCGTGAGCGTGGCGAGACCGGCGCGTTCGATGCAATTTTTGACGAAAGCGTATTCGACGCCCTTGGTGTCGAACGAGCCCAGCAGCGCGATGGTTTTCTTTGACGCGGAATCGGAACTCATTTGAATTCGCTCTCCGTCTCTTTGCGCGCCCACGCCGCGTAGGCCGGATTGGCTTCCATGATCCCCAGCGCGAGAAACTCGGGCACGCTGTAGCTGTGCAACTCGCGCACGCGCTTCATCAGCGCGTTGATTTTTGACGCGGGTGTTTTCATGACGATCAGTGTCTCCGCGCTTTCGCCAATTTTGCCTTCCCACCAATAGAGCGATTGCACGCCTTTGAGCAGATTCGCGCACGCAATCAGCCGTTCTTCGAGGAGCTTTCGCGCGATGGTTTCCGCTTCTTTCTCAGGGGCCGTGACGAAGACCACGCGCAGCGGATCGCTTTTCGCGAACGCCTGGCGGCGCTCCGTCCACGAGGTTTGCCCCGCTTTCTTTGGTGCGTCGGGCAAAGGCTGCACGGCAGTTTTCGATTTGATGCGTGTTGCCATGCACTGCCTCGTCGTTCGCGCGATTTCACAAAGTAGAACGGAGCTCCGCTCCGGTCAGGCCGCGATAACAATTTGAACGGAGCGGAGCTCCGTTCTACAGTCGATTGAACGGAGCGGAGCTCCGTTCCACAGTCGTTGCATTCGCACTCGTTCCCCGCATAATACCGCTTCGAAGACCGAACGCCAAGCAGCGGGACGCAGAATGATCGCCATCCTCTCCGACGTGCATGCCAATCTCGAAGCGCTTCAAGCCGTCTGGAAAGATGTGATGAAGCGCGGCGCGAAAAAAGTTTATTTTCTCGGCGACAGTGTCGGTTATGGGCCGAATCCCGTCGAGGTGCTCGATTTCGTCAAACATTTTGAATTTTGCCTGCTGGGCAATCACGACGAAGCGCTGCTTACTGGGCCGCCGAAGACCTTTAATGCGGCCGCGGCGGGTGCGATCAATTTTGCGCGCAAGCTCATTTGCCCCGAATTGCTTTCGGGCGCGTTTCTGCGGCGCGCGGAATACAAACGCCGCGTGCAGTTCTGGGATTTTCTGCTGAAACTGAAACCTTCGCGGCAATTGAGCGACATGCTTTTCGTTCACGACACGCCCGCCGATCCCGGCTCGTGGAAATATGTTTTCAAGCAGGAGGATGCCGTCAGAGGCTTCGAAGCGCATCCATTCACGCGCGCTTTTTTTCTGGGGCACACGCATCGCCCGTGCATCTGGACCGAGAGCGATTGCAAAGACGCCGAACCGGGGCGCAAATATTTTTTTAAGGAACGCGTGATGGTCAACGTCGGCTCCGTCGGCCAGCCGCGCGACAACGACCCGCGCGCCTGTTACGTGCTGCTCGAACCCGACGGCTTCCGCTTTTTCCGCGTGCCCTACGACGTGGCGCTGACGCAGGAGAAAATCCTCGATTGCAAAGAACTCGATCCCGCGCTGGCGCTTCGGTTGGGGAAAGGGCAATGAAAAGCGAGGAATGATGAATGTGGAATGTGGAATGAGGAATGTGGAATGTGGAATGTGGAATGAGGAATAATGAATGTGGCATGTGGAATGATTAAATCTCAAACACGGTTTTCAATGCTCCTGATCGTCCGGCTCTAAAGGCGCCGGTCAGCGCGGAACGATAATCGTCGAGCGGGTGCTTGCGATTTACAAGCGGCTTGAGCGCGCCGTTGCTCGCGACAAGATAATCGAGCGCCAATTGCATCGTTTTGATTCTGTCGCTCGAATCCAAAAGGGCGGACGCTTCCAAATTTTGAATTTTGAATTTTGAATTTTGAGTCTCCTCCCAGCCATACGCATACGCGCCAAGCAGCCGGAGTTCTTTGTACCACAGCGCGGTCCAATCAATTCCCTTCGGAATGCCGGGCATGCCGCAGAGAATCAGCGCGCCGCGCGGTCGCGTGAGGCGCATGGCGTCGTCGATGGAATCGCTGGACCCGACGCAATCGACTACGGCGTCGGCGCCGCCAAGCAGGACGGGTTTGCCGAGTTCGGGACGGTAGATTTGTTTGTCCTGGCCTTCGCAGCGTTCGAGCGTCCAGGGGTAAAGTTCTTCGAAGCCGCGTCCGCGAAAAATGTCGGTGGCACCGAGATCTTTCGCCATTTCCGCTTGGTGCGAGTAGCGCGCGGCGGCGAGCAGTTTTCCTTTTCCGCCGGATGTGCGATAAGCGAAGATTGTCATCAATCCAATCGAGCCGCAGCCGATCACCAGAATCGTCGCGCGTTCATCGCGGGGAGCTTTCAGTGCCGCGTGAACGGCGCAGGCGAGCGGTTCGGCGAGCACGGCTTCTTCGTCGCTCAAGCTTGTGGGAATTTCATGGAGCTGCGAATGGTGCGCGACCACCGTCGCAGCGCTCCATCCGCCGCCGGTGCTGGCGCAATAACCGCTTTGGATGCCGCTTTTGATCGTGCCGCGAACGATGTTCTGGCAATGCGCGTAATGGCCCGCGGCACACGCGGCGCACGGCGGCGAGATGCCGCGGACTTCGCAGCACAACGCCGGCTCGATCGTCACGCGCGCGCCGTTTTTCCAGCGCGGCGGGACGGCGTTGCCGGTCTCCACGATCTCGCCGACAATTTCGTGACCGAGTACAAATGGCGTCGAAACAAACGGCGAGAAATACGGGCTGCCTTTGCAGCCGATGGCCGACAGATCGGAGCCGCACACGCCGCTGAGTTTGGTTTTGATGCGCACCCAATCTTGAGCCGGGAGCGCCGGCGGCGCGGTGTCGGCCAGTTGAATGCACGAGAGCGCGCCGCTCGCGAGCGACGGCCAGCGCCCGGCCAGCGCGCGCACGAGCAGGTAGCGCGGAACCGAGCGGATGAAGCGGATGGATTTGGGCATTAAATCATTATCGGCGCGACGCGGCGGTTGCGCGCAGCGCGGATTTTTTCGGCGAAGGTTTGCGTGTGGTTTTCCCGGACGCTGATTTTGTCGCGCGGCCAGAGCGGCGGATTTCGCTTTGCGCTTCAGCGTAGATGTGAGGGTAGTACCGTTGGGTGTCGGACGTGCTGCAATGCAACAAACTCACGTCCGGCAGGTTTTCGCGCTCCATCAATTCGAAGCGCTTGCCTCTGACCTTTTCAGTAAACTCCATCATACGTTCGTCCGGAATCATATAAATGCCAAGGAACGGGATGTCATCATCCTCAGGAATCGAAAAGTCCTGACGAACCACAATCGTTGGGAAAATCGTGCGCAAAACACTCTGCCATTTCGATTCGACTTCGTTCATGGACACACTCCAACGTTGATTCCTAATGCTTCCAAAATACTCTGAACGTTCCTAAAATGCTGTTTAACCTCATCACACGTCACATCGCTTTCGCGATAATCGGCGATGATGCGCAAATCGTAAGCATCGTTCACGGTCGGGCATTCTCTCGCTGTCAAGCTCGCCAAGCTCCCATTCTTTCTAACAAACGAATGCGTCCACTTCAAACGGATATCCCCCGCCGCCGCGCGCGCGGAACCGGCGTCGATCGTCTCCGGCCGAATGCCAAGGCGCTCGAACTCCGCGACCAAGGCGAGGTACAGACAGTAATAGAGGCGATTGGCCGCGCCGTCGGCATTCCACGCGCACAGGGACATCGCGGCTTTGAAGGCGGCAAGAGCTTTGCGCCGATAGCTGGCCGCCAACGATTCGGGTATGTGCAAGGTTTGCTCCAACACGCGCTTATGGCGCCACCGCTTTCGGCTTTCGAATCCACAAATCCCAATACGCCGCGCCAACCGAGGCGAAGAAGCTTGCCGCCATCAATCCCCCGCCGGCCATCACGATCGGCGAGAGCGGCGCGCCGTACCACTTCACGCCCCACCAGCCGAAGATGTCGAGCAGGATCGACAACTGCCCGCCGACGACCAACGCGGCGCGCAGCCATTTGGGCCACAGCGTTAGCGCGACGGCGGCGCCCGCGGCGAGGAACATCATGCCCATGCCGATCAGATGGTAGTGGCTCAGCGAAAGCAACCGGCCGGTGTCCATGCTGCTGGAATTCGGCTTTGTGTATTCCACGACCTGCTCGAATTTTTCGAGCGGGTAGTCGTGCATGTTGTGGCGCATCGTGGACTCGCGCGAATGGCAATCGGTACAGCCGTGCGTGTCAAACAACAGCGAGATGCTCTCGGCTTTTTTCTTTTCGTCTTTGACCGTGTACTCATCCTGCGGCGCGCCTTTGTCCACCCAGGCGATCATGCGTTCGATGTCTTTAAGGTCGTCGGGTTTCAATTCTTCTTCGCTGCTGTTCACGCTGAAATATTTTCGCATCGAGCCGCCCGGGGCGATCTTTCGCCTCAACAGCGGCACGCCATTTCCATGAAATGTGATGGTGATGTCGTCCATGCTCAGGCCGGGCTTGCCATCGGCTAATTCAGTCGTGTGTTTCAAATACAATTCAGCCACGACGAAGCCCGAGGTGAGCACGATCAGGAACATCGAAATCAGAAGTTTCCACGGATAATCCAATTCGCAGAGCGGTTTCATGGCGATTCTCCTTGTTCGGTGGCATTGAAATAATGCGTAAAATGATAATGGATTTTTCATAAATGCCAAGCGCGGCAGCCGAAGGGCGGGCCGCCCGTCACAATTCCTTCGTGAAGATTCGTGCGATTCGTTGTTCAAATCCGTTTGCGTGCGAATCGTTGTTTTAAATCTGTTTTCTTTTGCCAATTCGCGGTTAAAAAGAATGCATGGCAGTTGACATCGAGCGCATCTTCGAAAACTTAAATCCCCCTCAGCGCGAAGCCGTCGAGACCATCGACGGCCCGCTGCTGATTCTCGCCGGCGCAGGCTCCGGCAAAACGCGCGTGGTCACGCGCCGCATCGCCAACATCATGGCGCGCGGCGCGCGGCCGTGGGAAGTACTGGCGATCACGTTCACAAACAAGGCCGCCGGCGAAATGAAACGCCGCGTCGAAGATTTGGTCGGCGTTTCCGGCGCATGGATTTCCACCTTCCACAGTTTCTGCGCGCGCCTGCTGCGCCGCGAAGCCGAAGCGCTCGGCTACACGCGCGATTTCACGATCTACGACGATGAAGATTCAATGGACATGGTCAAGGACATCTTCAAGGAAATGGGCCTCGACCGCGACGACAAGCGCCTCACCCCGCGCGCGATCCGCCAGGAAATCTCCGCGTTCAAAAACAAAGTCATCACGCCCGAAGAAGTGCCCGACGGCATGTTCCACGAGCGGCTGATCAAGCAGGTGTACGCCGAGTACGAAAAAGCGCTGCGCAAAAATCTCGCCTTCGATTTCGACGACCTGCTGATCCAATCCGTGCAGCTTTTCCGTTCGCGCGAGGATATTCTCGATCGCTACCGCAGCCGCTTCCGCTACGTGCTCGTCGATGAATATCAGGACACCAACGCCTGCCAGTATCACCTGATCAAACTGCTGGGCTCGAAGCACCGCAACGTCTGCGCCACCGGCGATCCGGACCAATCCATCTATGCCTGGCGCGGCGCGGATGTGCGCAACATTCTCTCGTTCGAAAAAGATTTTCCCGAAGCGAAGATCGTCAAGCTCGAGCAGAATTACCGCTCGACCAAGCTCATTCTGCAAGCCGCGGATTCCGTCATTGCTCACAACGTCGAGCGCAAGCCGAAGACGTTGTGGACTGAAAACCTCGAAGGCGAAGCGCTGACGCTGATCGAAGCCGAAGACGAACAGATGGAGAGCTATCAGGTCGCGAAACGCATCGGCGAACACATGCGATTCGGCAAACGCTGTAACGACATTGCCGTTTTTTATCGCACCAACGCGCAGTCGCGCGCGATTGAAACGGCGCTGATTCAGTCCAACATTCCCTACCAATTAATAGGCGGCACCGCGTTCTATGAGCGGCGCGAAATCAAAGACGCGATGGCGTACCTGCGCCTGATCGTCAATCCCAAAGACGACGCCGCATTTCGCCGCGTCATCAACGTGCCGAAGCGCGCGCTGGGCGAATCGGCCGTCGAACAGATTGAAATCGAAGCTAACCGGCGCGAATGTTCGCTGATCGAAACGCTCGATGGCCCCGACGCTGAACGCTTCATTGCAAGCTTCAAACCCAAACCGAAACAAGGCCTGGTTCAATTCGCGCGCCTGATGGACCAACTGCGCGCGATGCCGACGTATCCCGTGGCCGATGTGCTGCGCACCATGCTCGACGAAAGCGGGCTGCACGAATCGCTCGAAGCGTCCGGCGAAAAAGACCGCGTCGAAAATCTCGACGAATTGGTCAATGCCGCCGCGGAATTCGACAAGGAAAACGACCCCGCGAACGTCGTCGTGCCCGAAGGCCCGCCGCCCGAGCCCGGCGCGTTCGATGGCGCGGAAGAACTCGCGCAGCGCAACGCCTCGCTCGCCGGCTTTTTGGAAAACAGCGCGCTGCTCGCGCCGACCGACAAATTCGACCCCAACGCCGACCGCGTGACGCTGATGACGCTGCACATGGCCAAGGGTTTGGAATTTCCCATCGTGTTTCTGACCGGCCTCGAAGAAGGCCTGCTCCCGCTGATTCGCACGGCCAAGTTTGGCCCGGATTCATTTGAGAAGAACGAAGACCCGAAAGCCATTGAAGAAGAACGCCGCCTGATGTACGTCGGCATCACGCGCGCGATGGAGAAGCTCTACCTCACGCTCACGCGCTTCCGCATGAAATATGGCCGCACCGACCAGGCTGTGCCTTCGCGGTTCCTCGAAGAAATTCCGGAAAAGCTCTTCGAAGCCCGCGAGGCGCGCGCCAAAGCGCTTCACAGCGCCGACGTGCCCTTCGACATGGAGGAGGACGAAACGCCCACGTTTCGGCCCAAGAAGCAAGCCGCGCCCGATCCCTTCGCGGATTTCGAACGCGAAGTCGCGCAGGAATTCAGCGCGCCCGCGGCATCGTCGCAGCGCCCGCGCCGCATCGACCCGGCGGTCAGACACATCGTGGACAAAATCTTCGCCGAGGAAGTCACGCAGGAAGACCCGCGCGCCTTCGAACCCGGCGACCGCGTGCGCCACGACACCTTCGGCGAAGGCGTCGTGGACGCGCTCACCGGCAGCGGCCTGAGCCAGAAAATCCGCATCAATTTCCGCAAGGACGGGATGAAACTGCTGCTGCTGAGCATGGCGGGGGGGAAGTTGACGAAGGTGTGAGGCGCCCGCTACTTTTTCGCGCTGCCGTTCACCGGCCCATCCCTTCCCAATCTTCACACTACAACCGGCGCAGCGGCCAGCGCGGGATTCGAGCCTTGCTGGCGGGAAATATACACAAAAAAAAGTGCTGCGTTCGCTTTTTCAAAACACACAAATCGTGTTCTACAAATGATTACGACGATTTTGAGCGCAATATGTGAAAAAAGTCGCGTATGCGGCGTTCGCGCCCGCCACCTAGTCCTCCGCCGCCCGAATACAATCCCCCGTCACCAACCCGCCCGCATCCCCAAAGCCCGCCGGTACCCCCTGTGCCAGTCCGATGAGGCACGTGCTGTCCGCCACCGCAGGTTCTTTCACAAACCCAATTCCTCGCGCAGTTCTTCGGGAGAATAATTCACGACGGGAATCTTGTGTTTGCCGAGGATCTCAATGAACGCCTGCTTAGAATACCCGGATAGCTTTGCGGCCTGCCCCAAGCTTGCTTTTCCGGTCTCGAAAAGCTTGAGCGCCAGCATCAGTTGAGCGTCATCGTTTGAAATCGAGATGGGCAGCTCAACAGTCAATTGGGAAGTATTCATCTTTGCGCCTGCTCCAAGCCGCTAACAACGATACCGCGGATTCTTCTGTTTTCAACCGCGAACGTTTGTCCTTCCTCCCGCCTCGCCCTGCCCATGTTTTCCAGAAGCGGCTTTTGCGAGCGCAACGCCAACGCCCTTCAGCAGCGTGCGGCGATTCATCAGAGTGTGGCTTGGCAGGGCTGGGAGTCCCAGAATACGCCGTCTGTCATGGAATTACGGGCGACCCCTTGAACCCGCACGCCTTCGCCACGGAATCATATCCTCCGCCGTGCAAGAAAGTTTCAACACCCGCTCGCTGATCCAACTCTCCAGCGTCTCGCGCTTCGACCACGGGCATTTGTCGGCGTAGGTGTCCGGCGGCTTCCGATCTTGCATGAAAAACGAATCGGCGCGACAATCTGTCCTCATCATGGAGGGCAGGACATTGAACCTGACAGATGAATTGAACCACACCCGCGCCTTCGAGATTGAGTCGTGGAGCAACGGCTATTTCTACGAAATCACCCGAAAGTCCGATGGCGCGTCCGTTTTCCTTCAGGGCGATGACGCAATTCGCCTGAGCGACGAACTCGAACGAACGACGGAACGCTTTACGGACGACGACGTGGTTTGGCAGTATTTTGATTGACGTTGCGTGCAATCCGATGGCAAGCGGCTATCATGTTGAGCATAAAAACCGAAAACCTAAACTCCTGGTAGACAGAACATAGTGTCCAAGAGTCACGGAGATCGAATGACACGAAAGCCTATAGAGCATAAGGGTAACTCCACGGCAATAGACCCCAAGGCGGGTTACGTTGTTGACTACGTTAGCGGCGAGCATGTACGCGGCACGCCCGAAGAGATTGACGCCGTTCAAGTCTTCGCGCGCCGGCTTGTCGAAGATTATGGCTATGACAGGAGCCAGATTCAGACGCGCCCGCAGTACCGCGTCCGCATCCGCCCGTCGGACGAGGAGAAGGCCTACCCTGTCGATATCGCCGTGTTCAATTCGGCTAAGAAAACAGAGGATGAACTGTTCATAGTGGTTGAGTGCAAGAAGAAGGACCGGCGGGAGGGTGAACACCAACTCCGCCTGTATCTCGACATGTCTGCCGCCGAAGTCGGTGTCTGGTTTAACGGCAACGACCATATTTACCTCCGAAAGATTCACCACAGAGACGGCAAGCGCACATACGATCTGCTGCCAAACATTCCGCGCAAGGGCCAGCGCATCGAGGACATCGGCCTCTACAAGCGCAAGGATCTAACCAAGCCGTCGAACCTGAGGGCCGTTTTCCGCGACCTTCGGAACCACCTTGCGGGAATGACGACCGGCATCACGCGGGATGAAGCGCTCGCACAAGAGATCATCAACATACTTTTTTGCAAGCTGCTGGACGAGCAGGACACGAACCCCGACGACACGGTGACATTCCGTGCCGGAGTTGGTGAGCCGCATAAGGACGTTCAAAAGCGAATCAAAATCCTGTTTGAGCGGGTAAAAGATGCCGCTTATGGCGACGTGTTCGATTCAACCGACACCATCAAACTTGACCACGATAGCCTCACGTACGTCGTTGGGGAATTGCAGAATTATTGCATCACCGACGCGGATCGTGATGCCATTGGTGACGCGTTCGAGGTGTTCATCGGCCCAGCCCTGCGCGGTGCCGAGGGACAGTTTTTCACGCCACGGAACGTGGTCGAAATGATGGTTCGCATTGTCGATCCTAAGCCCGGCGAGCGTGTCATCGATCCCGCGTGCGGGTCGGGAGGCTTTCTGATTACCGCGCTGTCTCACGTGTGGGCGCAATTGCGTGCTGAAGCCAAACGCAAGGGCTGGTCTGAGCGCCAGTTGACAAAGCGTGAGTTTGAGGTTGCCACAGACTGCTTCCGGGGAATCGACAAGGACGCATTTCTCGCCAAGGTTTGCAAAGCTTACATGGCGTTGATCGGCGATGGGCGCGGCGGTGTATTCTGCGCTAACAGTTTGGAACCCGTAAATGAGTTGCCTGAGGCGATGCAGCAGAAGATCAGGGTAGGGTCATTCGATGTGCTCTTCACTAACCCTCCGTTTGGCAAGAAAATCGTCGTAAAGGGTGAAAAGATACTATCACAATTTGAACTCGGCTTTAAGTGGACATACGACAAGGCTCAAAAACGCTGGGACAAGACCGCAAAACTGCGCGATAAATTTCCGCCACAACTCCTATTTCTCGAACGGTGCTTGGAGTTCTTAAAACCTGGCGGGCGTCTTGGTGTTGTTCTGCCGGAGAGCGTCTTTGGTAATCCGTCTCACGAATTTGTCATCGCGTGGCTGATGGAGCGGCTGCAAATCACTGCTGTTGTGAGTATGCCGGAAGCCCTGTTTAAGACGAGTGGTAAGGGCGGGACGCACACAAAGGTGTGCGTCCTGATTGGCACGAAAAAAGCGCCCGCAGACGAGTTCGACATCTTCATGGGCGAGGCAAAGTGGTGCGGGCACGATTCGCGCGGGAACCCGACCTTTCGAAAAGACGCCAACGGAGAATTGAAGCTCTTGGATGAAGTTCCGGAGATTGGCGAACGCTACGCCGCATGGCTTGCCGACTCAAAGGGGTTTGTCGCTGACCATCGCGGGTTCACCCTTGCGTTCAGCGGAATTGTCCATAACATTTTGGTTCCCCGTTACTACAACCCCGAAATCAAAGCAGAAATCGCGCGGCTGTCTCGCGACTACGAGTTCGTTACCATTGGCGAGTTAGTTAAAAAGAAGGCCATCTCGCTCGACACCGGAATCGAAATTGGCAAGATGGCCTACGGCACCGGGGTAATCCCATTCATCAGGACTTCCGACTTCTCCAATTGGGAAATCAAGGCAGACTTCAAGCACGGTGTTAGCCAGGAAATCTACGACAGTCTGAAAAGCAAAGTAGACGTTCAGGCCGGCGACTTACTGATCGTAAAGGATGGAACCTACCTCGTGGGCTCTTCGGCGATCGTAACCGAGCACGATCTCCCGATGCTGTTCCAGAGCCACATTTACCGGATGCGCGTTCTCAAGGGCGACTTAATCGACCCTTGGCTCTTATTTGCGCTCCTCAATACGCCGGTTGTGCGCCTCCAAGTGCGGGCCAAGCAGTTCACGCAAGACATCATCGACACACTAGGCAAGCGACTGCTCGAAATCGCGGTGCCCATCCCGCGCGACAAGGCCCGCGCGACAAAGATTTCTCAGGACTGTAAACGAATTATCGAGACTCGCATCAAACTTAGAGTCGAGGCGAGTACAATGGTCGCATCAATCGGCGACGTATTAAGCATTGCCGAGTAGCTCAGCCCCTCGCCAAGAAACTGCGTGTCAATCGAAGTCTCTTTGTGCTGCGCCAACTGACCGCTGGATTCGATATCCGCCCAGCGAATCGCAATTTTATGCGCGCGCTCAATGTCGGGAGCCGGAATGTACGTGGCATCAAGCGCTAATTTTCGCAGCAATCGCGGAATAAAAAGCGCGCGCTGCCGCCGCTGCCGCCGCCGCTCGGCGCGATCCTGTGAATCGAAAAATCCGGGTTCTGTAGGTTTGGCCGCACGCCGTGCCATTCAAATTCCGCTCGCGATGTGTGATACGCTCCCGCAGAATAACTGACCACACTTCAATCGTCAACGCCGCGCAAAGAACGCACCGAAATCACGAGTGTGAGAAATTCCGCGCTGCCAAATGCCTGAAACAGCCGGTCGAGAAAAATCTGAGCCTGCCCCTTCTCGTCGCCGGTGATGTGCTGCCGCGTCCAATCCACGAATTCGTGAAGCCGCTGCTGGCGCGAGTGTCGAAGTGGAATCGTGTTGGACGCATCGTCCGGCATGGTGGAGTCTTTTTTGGGGAGAGCCGATTGTTCAAAGCGGAGATACGGGATAGCAATTCGATTTGCAAACGAAATACGGCGCCAAGTAATATAAATACCTGCTACGGCGCCTGCCTATCCGCTGCTAAAACGTTCCGGTGGCTGCCATTCGCGTATATGCAGAAAAACGCACATAATTCAAGAATAAGCATTTAAGATACTACTGCATAGCAGTTTACACACATAGAATTCTTACAGTTGACCGGTAAAAATGTGTGGATTTCTCACTCCCTTGTCCCCAAAACCCACATCGCCATCAAAAACGCCGCCCCCGCCAGCGCCAGCATCACCTGCGCGTACGGCACGCGCGGAGCAAGCGCGATCGGAGCTTCAACGCTTGGCGCTGGAATCGAAGTCACGGGGACCCAGGTCACCGCTGGCACGGTCGCACTCGTTGTCGCGGGCTTCGGCGCGATCACCAGCGACGATGTCTGCGCCGGAGCGGGCGTGGGCGTCACGCCGGGCACCGTGGGCGGAGTGACCGTCGCCGGCGCGACGGGCGCGGGTTTCACGACGGCGGGAACGACGGGCGCTGGGTTCGCCTGCGCCACCACGACCGGTGGCGCTTTGGGTTTGCGACGGTGCTCCATCATCCAATTGTAGATTTCCATCTTCGGATAGAATTGCCCCCACACGCCGTGGCCTTCGCCCTTCCAATTCGTCAGCTTCACGTCGTTGCCGTTGTTCTTGAACGCCTCATGCATCTTTAAGCTGCCGTCGGTAAATCCGCCGTCTTCCGAGCCACAGATAATCCACACCGGCACGTCCTTCAAGCGGTTGGGGGCGATTTCGATGCGCACGGCCACGGCTGAAATTGGCACGGCGGCGGCAAACAACCACGGCGCTTCCTCGACCACGAACCACGTCCCCATCCCGCCCATGCTCAAGCCCGTGCAGTACACGCGGTCTTTGTCGATATTCCAATTCTTCTCGACTTCCATCAGCAGCGCGACCGTGGCTTGAATGATCATGCGGTTGTCCCAGCGTTTGTCGGCGGGCGCTTGCGGGAAGAAGCCGAGCATTGGCATGGCGTCGCGCAGTTTCTTGTCGTCTTTCAGCATCTGCGGCGGACCTTCGTTCAGGAGGCCGTTCCAATCGTTGCCTTGATGCGAGTTGCCGTGCAGGAAGACGAACATGGGGAAGCCGTTGGCGTCGCCGCCTGGGACCACGGGCATTCCGGCGGCGTTGCCACTCGCAGGGGGGACGCCTGCGCTACGATAATTGTTCGGCACGAAGAGGCAGTACGACATGTCCACTTTTTGGCGCTCGAATTGAATCGTGGCTTTGAGCTTGTGCATGCCCGGCTTCTGAAAATTCTTTACGTCGTCCAGCAGCGTCACCACCGGCGCTTTGGGCGGGCCGCGCTTGCGGATTTGCGCCGGGATCGTGCGCGCGCCGGGAATCGGCCGTTCCATTTTGCCGTCGGGCAACTGCCAGCCGACCGAGACGTGATCGTCGCCGCCGCCCTCTTTATGCAGCGCTTCGATGTAATAATGCTTGCCCGCTTCGAGCTTGATCTTTTTCGATTTCTGCTGCGGTTGCGAATCCCACGCCTGGAACGGCGTGAAGCCGTCCACTTTTGCGATGAGCTTGCGGTTGTTCTCCGTCTCGTCGCTGCTCAGCCACAATTCGCTGCCATCGTCGCTGGCGATCCAGAAGGTATATTCGCCCGTCGCCGGCGGCACGACAAATCCGCACAGGCGCGTGCCGTAATTGTCGTCGAGGTTCGGGACGATGGCCATTTCCTTCATGTAGTAATTCTCGCTCGGGAAATCGGGGAAGTCCTCGTTATTGGTGAGGTCGCTGACGTTGCTCCCGCCGATGCCGCGCCAGAATTGGCAGAGGATGCTGCCTTCCTTGCCGTCGTTGGGCGGCGTTTTCAGCGCAAACTTCTTGAACTTCTCGACAGGGTCTTCGATCACGCCGTTGGGCGGCAATTCGAAGCGCTCCTTGCTGCCGCGCTTGTGTTTGAGCATCCATTCGTAGGTGGTGGGATCGGGCATGAAACGCCCCCATGCGCCGTGTCCGCAATTCGGCACGACGGTGAGGTACACGTCCGCGTCCACTTCTTTCATTTTCTGATACATCATTTTCGAACCGATGGTGTGGTCGCCGTCCTGCGCGCCGACGATGATCCAGATCGACGTGTCCTTGAGATTCTTCTGCGCGACTTCCGGCTGCCAGCCGAATGGGTCCATCGGCACGATCGCGGCGAAACGTGGCGCGGCTTCTTCGGCCAGCACCCACGTGCCGCGCCCGCCCATGCTGTAACCGGTGCAATACACGCGCTCTTTGTCCGCGCGCGCTTTGTCGAGGAAATCGTCGAGCGCCTGGATCGTCGCGGTGGTCATGGGCGGGTCCCAGCCCATCACCGACTGCGGCCAGAAGCCGATGAATCTGCTGCCAACGCCTTTGCGCAGCGGCTCGTTGCCGCGCATGTCCGCGGGCACGCCGGTGTTGAAGATGGCGTTGCAATCCGTCCCGCCTTCGCCCGCGCCGTGCAGATGCACGACGACCGGGTACTTGTCCTGATTCTTGTCGTATCCTTCCGGCAGATACGCGATGTACGGCACCAGAATTTTCTTGCCGTTGACCGTGGCGTAAAAACGGTGCTTGTGGAAGCCCGGCGTCGTCGGCATTTCGCCGGCCACGCGCGTTTTGCGCGGAGTATTCTTCGCGGCCTTGCCGAAGAAGATGCCGTTGAAGACCGCCGAATCGCCATTCTCGGCCGTCAGCCGGATTTTCAAATGGCCGGACATGTCGTAGACGACGTATTTGCCATCCGCGAAATCCGAGACCGTGCGCGAGACCAGCACCGAATTATTGCGCCCGTCGAGCACCTCGACTTTCTGCGAACGCCCGCGCTTGTTGAAGTCGTTGAAATAAAGCGCCACCCGGTGCTCGCCGCCGGTGAGGAACAACTCCATGGTCATGCGCTTGTCGTAGAAACACGCCGCGACGCGCTCTTCGGATTCCTTCTTGTTCAGCGCGCAGTCCTCTTCCGTATCCGGCGACCAGATGAAGAACTGCCCGCTTTTCACAACTTGCGCATATTTCGGGTAAAACGGCTTGTCGCCCACGACCTCGCCGCCATCCGCGCCATAAGCGACCTGCCAGTCGCCTTTGGTTTTGGAATCTTCGGTGATGAGGCGGGCGGAAGGGGGTGGCTCGGCGGCGGACAGGTGCAAGCAGGAGACGCAGGCGGCTAAGAAGAGGAGTCGAGGGCTCATTATTCGTTCCAAAAATTGCACAAAGTTCGTAGTCCCGCCTTCAGGCGGTATTCTTGTGGTGCAGGCTTCCAGCCTGCACGCAGTCGTGAAAGAGTCTTCAAACTCGTTGCAAAAGTTACACAATGTGATTTTATCGTCCGACAAATCGCCCGTACTTAAACTTTCTGCCCGCTCCAAGGTCACCGCGTCGCATTGTCCTTTTCGCGTCTTTCGATTTCTCATGTTTGCAAATACGGAATCAAATCGTCGATAGTGCATTCGGAAAGCCACTTTGGAATGCGCACAACCTTTCCCCGTTCTTCATAATCCTCCCATCGAAAATACCAGAATCGTTTGCTCTTCAAATTCTCACCGCTGGGGCCGTGCAGAATTACTACCCTATTTTTGGGATGTTCACAAAGCCACTGATTGATGCGAATATTCACGCCTTTATCACACCATCCATAGCCACTACAAATCAGTGTTGAAAAAATGTTCAATCGGTGCCGAAATTGTTCAAAAATCTCCCCGAAAAGTCCAAACCCATATTGTTGCTCTTTCACGGTCGTCCCCGTGAGTACCTCGGGAATGCTACTTTGCGGGTAAACCCTATTCCCATCTCGATCCTTCATCCAGAACACGGAGCCCGCGCTTATTTTCTTTACGTATCTAGCGTCGCCTCCATCACCAAATCGAACGTAGTACCAATCTACTGACCCGTGCAGTTTAAATAGACGAACCGCGCCTTTAAAATCGTTCCACGAACCATTGTAACTGTATATATCGCCATTCTGCTCGCCAAAGCCATCCGTAAAAACAATCCTCTTTTGATCAAAATATTTCTCAAATAGTAAATCGTGATTCAATGAAAAAATATCGACGCTACCCAGCTTCTCAGCCACAGATGAGAACAAATCGAACCCCACGGGCGCACTCAAATTGTGAAGGCTATCATGGACGACGCATTGAATTAACTCGGCCGCTTTTTCGACCAAAGTACAAAAGCTGTTTGGGCGCCCATCTATGTAATTGTGAGCGTATTGGCCAACATGTAAATAAGAGGAGGTGTTTTTTATGGATTTGACGTTCTCTGAAATCAACGGGTTTACTAGTTCTGATTTTTCATTGTCATAAATCTGCTTAAGGCAAGCGAAATAATCTTCATAATTTGGTTCGCGACGATCATATTCGATTAGATGACCCTTTATGTGATCGTGCACAATTCTGATTAAGTTTTGCGCGTGAAAAGCCATCTCGTTCGAGAATAGCGCGTCATTTATTGCGGGATAAAAGCGACCATCAGTGTGCGACATCCACTTTTCATCCAATATTCGCTTTGTAATTTCATCGAACTTGCGCGCACCGGATTTTATCGATATCCCGGAACCGACAAGAAACGCAATACTTCGCTGTCTCAGTTCGCTAATCGGTTCATCCACCTTTGCCTCCTCCTGGCAGCACGCGGGAAGCTGCTTTTCGGGAATTGGGGAACGCCTCACAATCCTTTTCCCGGTCGCGCTCGTTGCTCCTTCGGGGTCCACTTTTCGCGAAATACCACGCTTTTATAGGACCGCAGACGCCCAACGCGCGCACATTTCACACCAGCACGCCGTTTTTGCGCGCGTGCTTCTTGACAATCTTGATCTCCAACTGCATTCCCAATGCCGAAACGATTCGCTCCAGTTTCTCCAACGAATGACTATCATCGTCGGGGTCTTCGAGCTTTGCGATCACGGCAGCCGTTGTTCCCGCTCGTTTGGCCAGTTCCGCGTGCGTCAGTCCAGCGTTCTCGCGAAGTTCGCGAAGCGCCGAAACCAACTGCAATTTGCGGCGATCTTCCGCCAGTTGCGCTTCCGACTCCGGATCGCCCCGCACGAACACCTCGTATGCTATTGCGCTGGCTTGCATCGGCTTTTTCATCGGCGGGTATTTTAGGCCGCACGCCAAATTAGTCGAGCGTTTCTTCGAACGCCAAAGGCGTTCCGTACCAAAGCCCAGGGTTGGCGCGTACCCGCGCCTACCCTGGGAATTTTGGCATGGGGAGTCTTCAACGCCAACGGCGTTGTGTCTCATAGCCCAGGGTTGCGTCGTACTCGACGCTACCCTGGGCTATCGGGCGCGTGATTCTCTTCAACTCCAAAGGAGTTGCGTCCCCTGCGCGCGCAAAGTTTAAGCTTAATCCCACACGTAGTCTTCGTCCCATTCCAAATCGTGTTTGCGCAACAACACGCGCAATTCGTCCTGGAAATTCATGCCGCGGTGATGTTCGTCCTGCGTTTGAATATATTGCGTCACCGCCTCGAGATTGGACTGGCTCACCGAGAAATCCGAGTACCCCTTTTGCCAGCTAAAATCGGAAAAACTAGGTCCGCGGCTTTTGAGCCATAAATTTGAAACGCGCTTGAGTTCCTTCACCCAATCCGCCTGCGTAATCGTTCGTCCGAAGCGCGCAAGGATGTGAACGTGATCCTCGTATCCGCCGACTTGAATGGGTGGCAGGATGTCCCGAATGTAGTTGAAAAATAAGGGCGGTGGTGCTGAAACTTGTGTTTGCGAAAACATGGGAATCAGCGAAAGGAGCCACCGCCGTGAAACAAAAATACGCAGGATCGTC
>Ga0070731_10000523_pt1 | contig 50122 bp, 41 predicted proteins | sample Coa_R1_2_FD_66448 | JGI IMG/M metagenome (GOLD analysis project Ga0070731, IMG submission 66448) | Surface soil microbial communities from Centralia Pennsylvania, which are recovering from an underground coalmine fire - Coalmine... | ecosystem: Environmental > Terrestrial > Soil > Unclassified ...
CGAGGATTACGGCCGTGAGTCCCGGCCGGTGTGGCCGACGTTGGTACATTTCGAGCACCTCCCCCTCTACGGGTGTTTCGTCTGCGGGACCTCGGGACGGCTCCCGCGGTACGGGCCGATCACGTCCCGGGCGAAGTCTGTGATGAACCGCTCCAGCGTCTGGCCGGGCACGCGCCACGGCAGCACGGCGACCTGCGTGACCCCCTGACGCTCCAGCGCCGCCACGCGCTCGAGACAGGCCGCGGCGTCGCCGGCCATCGTGAAGTGCGCCAGCACGTCGTCCGGCACCCCTTCCGCGGCGCGCGCCATGCTCACGGAGTGCGCGCCGTAGGTCACCGTCGCCAGCTCCCGGCGGAGCGGTTCCGGCACCGCCACGCCGAGCTCGTCCAGCACCGGCAGCGACGACACCAGAACGCCCACGACGATCTTGCGGACCGCGTCCCGCGCCTGCGCCGCGTCCGGGCTGAGCGCGGTGTGCAGCCAGAGCATCGTCTCGAACCCCTCCAGACCGCGGCCGGTCCGTGCGGCGCCCCGGCGGATGTGGCGCATCGCGTACTCGAAGGTCGGCGGCGAGGCCAGCGCGCCGATGATCACGCCGTCGGCGACCTCGCCGGCCAGCTCCAGAATCTTCGGCCCCCGCCCCGCGATGTAGATCGGAATCGAGGCCCGCGCCGGAAAGTCCAGCGCGCCGGCGTGAAACCGCACGATCTGGCCTTCCTGCGTCACGCGTTCCCCGGCCCACAGACGCCGGATCAGCGCGACGGCCTCGCGGATGGCCGCGGCGGGCCGCTCGCGCGCGATCCCCATCGCGTCGAACCCCGAGGCGCCCGCCCCGATGCCGAGAATGCCGCGCCCGCCCGCGAGCTCGTCCAGGGTCCCCATCGCGGCCGCCGTCAGCGCGGGGTGCCGGGTGTACGGATCCGTCACGCACGGGCCCATCCGCACGCGCGTGGCACCCTCGGCGATCGCGGCCATCGTCACGTAGCAATCCCGGAAGAAGCGCTCGTCCGGAACCCAGACGACGTCGTAGCCGAGCGTCTCCGCCAGCACGCCGAGCCGCACGTTCTCGTCGTGCTCGTCCACGGGCGTGAGCCCGATGCCGAATCGCATCATCCGCCTACCGGTAGAGCCTGGGATCGAGGGCATCCCGCAGCCCGTCGCCGAGCAGGTTCAACGCGAGCACGAGGCTCATCAGGCACAGGCCCGGGATCACCATGACGTGCGGCGCGTCGAACAGGTAGTTGCGTCCTTCGCTCACCATCAGGCCCCACTCCGGCACGGGCGGCTGCGCGCCCAGGCCGAGGAAGCTCAAGCCGGCGATCGCCAGCAGGTCGCCGCCCAGGCCTACCGTGGCGAGGACGATGATCGGCGCCGTGATGTTCAGGAGCACGTGCTGCCGCATCGTGCGGTAATGCGAGGCGCCCGCGGCGCGCGCCGCGTCGACGTATTCCTGCTGCCGGACGGAGAGCACCGCGCCGCGCACCACGCGGATGTACTGCGGCATCTTCGTCAGGCCGACGGCCGCGGCGGCCGTCCACAGGCCGGACCCGAGCACGGCGACGACGAGGATCGCGAGCAGGAAGTACGGGAACGCAAGCAGCAGGTCGGTGATCCGCATGATGCCCCCGTCGAGCCAGCGCCCGTAGTAGCCGGCGAGAAGACCCGGCGGGGTGCCCAGACACAGCCCCAGCGCGGTCGCGACCAGCCCGCCGCCGAGCGTGAACCGGGAACCGACGACGACGCGGGACAGCATATCCCGCCCGAGGGCGTCGCGGCCGAGGATCGCCTGTCCGCCCGGGGGCGCCGCGCGTCCGGACAGCACCTGCGCCGACGGATCGAGGCGCCACACGAGCGGGCCCGCCGCGGCGACGGCGACGATGACGAGCACGACGAACAGCCCCGCCATACCGGCGCGGTCGCGGCGCAGGCGGGACCAGCAGAGACGCCAGAAACCCCGGGCGCGGCCCCTGCGCGCGGCGGACGCGGCGCTCGGGACCGCGGGGCTAGGCGTAGTGGATCCGCGGATCGAGATATGCATAGGCGAGATCGACCGCCAGGTTGATGATCGCGAACACGGCCGCGACGAGGAGAATCGCCCCCCGGATGATGGCGTAGTCGCGGCCCAGGACCGCGGTCAGCAGCAGCGTGCCGAGCCCCGGCAGCGCGAACACCGACTCGGTGAGCACCGCGCCGGCGAGCACCGTCCCAAACTGCAGCCCGACCACGGTCGTCACCGGGATCAGCGCGTTCTTGAGGAGGTGAAACGCCACGATCCGGAGCGCGCCCAGCCCCTTCGCGTACGCGGTGCGCACGTAGTCCGACCCGAGCACGTCGAGCACGCTGGACCGCGTCATCCGGGCGATCGCGGCCAGCGGGAACGCCGCGAGCGTGATCACCGGCAGGACGACCTGGCCCGGCGTGCCCCACCCCGAGACCGGGAACAGCGGGTACTTGATCGCAAACCAGGATATGAGCAGAAGGCCCAACCAGAAGATCGGGATCGACACGCCGCCGAGCACGATCGCCCGCGCGAGGTAGTCGAGCCAGCTCTGCCGCCGCAGCGCCGAGAGGCACCCCACCGTCATACCGGTGAGCGTCGCCGCCGCCAGCGACAGCGTGGCGAGCACGAACGTGACCCCGAACGTCCTCGCCAGCTCGCCGGCGACCGGACGGTGGGTCTGGAACGAGCGGCCGAGATCGCCGCGGAGCGCCCGAAGGACGAATCCGGTGTACTGCGCCGCGAGCGGCCGGTCGAGGCCGAGCTGGTGGCGGAGGGTCGCGACCCCTTGCGGGGTCGCGTCCTGTCCGAGCATCAGCACGGCGGGGTCGCCCGGCGCGAACTGCAGCGCGACGAACACCAGCGCGGACACCGCGAGCAGGAGCGGCCCGAGGGCGAGCACCCGCCGAAACACGTAGGCCGTCACGACTCTCCGGCGATCACGGCCGCGGCCGCGTAGACCTTCGCCGCGGCCACGACGTCGTCGACGGCCACGTGCTCGCGCTCTCCGGCGTCCTCGATCCGGCCGGGACCGAACGCGAGGCTCGGCAGGTTGCGCTCCCGGATCAGGTATCCGGCGTTGCTCGAGAACGTGATGTATGTGTGCTCGGGCGCGCGCCCGAGGGCCGCCCGCACCGCGCGCTCGACGAGGCGCACGATCGGCGCCCCCTCCGGTACCGCGTAGGGAAACATGCCGCTCGCCGCCCGGACGTGTCCGCCGATGCCGCGCCGCTCCCCGGCGATCCGATCCGCCAGATCCTGGAGCGATCGGCCGATCGTCTCCGGCGACTCGCCCGGCAGCACGCGCCGGTCCACCATCACGCGGCAGCGGCCCGGCGTGCGGGGCGGCACCGCGGTGGAGTCCACGGCAAACGGCGCCAGGGTGGCGGCGCCGAGCACCGGGTCCGTCGGAAGCTCCACGCGCTCGAGCTCCAGGACGAAAGCGCCGAGCGCGTACAACGGGTTGGCGCCGTCGCGCGGCCGGCCCCAGTGCGTGGGCACGCCGGTGAACTCGACCTCGTAATGCGCGATGCCCCGGGCGCCGAGCACGATGGCGTTGTTCGACGGCTCGCCCGCGATGCACACGTCCGCCTGCACGAGGCCGGCGGCGTCGATCTGGCGCACGCCTTCGTGGTTGGCGGCGAGGTCCTTCACGACCGCGGCCATCTGCACGCGGCCGGGCAGGGCGTCGCCGTGCCGCGCGAGCGCCGCCATCGCGGCGACCATCGCCGCGATCGACGCCTTGGGCGCGCACGCGCCGCGGCCGTACACGACCGGACCGGTCTTGCCGAACGGCGCTCCGTCCCGCGTCTCACCGCTGTACGGATCCTCCATCGCGCCGGCCGGCCCCGAATCCGTGTGGGTCAGCAGCAGGAGCCCCGGGCCCCGCTGAGATCCGACCTCGCCGACCACGTTCCAGTGGCGGTCGACCGTGACGCGCGCGCCCGCCCGCCGCAGACTCTCGGCGACGTGCTCGGCGACGCGGCGCTCGTCTCCCGTCGTGCCGGGAATCTGCACGAGCGCCTGCAGGGACCGGATGGCCGCCTCGGCGTCGATCTCGGCCGCGACGTGCACGGGATCCAACGACACACCATCTCCTCCGTGCGGGGGTTACGCGCGCGCGGCGCCGGCGCCGCGTGAGCGCGCGGGCGTGCCGCTTCCAATCCTCTGGGAAGGAGATTGCACCGCTAGCGAAAGAGTTCCTGTGTAGCGATGTTCGCAACGCGAGGAGGCGGTTTGACATGAGCCCGAGTGATGGAAGAGGCGCGTCCCCCGCGCGCCCCGGGACGCGGTTCCTGGACTTCTCGATCGATGAATACAAACAGCGGTACGCGAACGTCCAACGGGCGATGCGCCGGGCGAACATCGCGGGGCTCGTGCTCAGCGATCCGTCGAATCTCATCTACCTGACCGGGTATCGAACGATCCTCTACCAGAGCAAGTTCCGGCCGTTCTACGCGATCGTGCCGGCGGACGGCGAACCGGTGCTGGTGCTGCCCAACCTGGAGGTCGGCGACGGGCGGAAGACGTCGTGGGTCGAGGACATCCGGGGATGGGGCAAGGGACTCTTCGCCGACCGGCCGGACGCCCCGACGATCATCCGCGAAGTCGCCGAAGAGCGGCGCCTCCGCACCGGGCGCATCGGGTTCGAGCTCGCGGTGGGCCAGCGGCTCGCGATGACGTACGACCAGTTCGAGGCGCTGCGCGCGATCTTCGCCGACGCGGAGCTCGTCAACGCGGCCGACATCATGTGGAGCGTGCGGGTCAAGAAGTCGCCGCAGGAGATCGCGTACCTGCGCACGGCGTGCACGGCGACCGACGCGGCCTTCGACGCCGCCGTCGAGGCGGCGCGGGAAGGAGTCACGGAGACGACGCTGCAGCGCGTGCTCGGGGTGACGATGATGGAGCACGGCGCCGAATCACCGGGGTTTCTGGTCGTCGCCTCCGGCCCGGACCGGTACGATATGCTCAACCCGTACGCGTCCTCCCGCGCGCTGCGGCGGGGCGACATGCTGAACTTCGACATCGGGGCCGTCTACAAGGGGTACTGGGGCGACCTGACGCGCGGCGTCTTCATCGGGGAGGTCTCGAAGCGCCAGCGCGAGTTCTACGAGGCGGAGTCCGAGATCTTCCACCGCACCCTGCACGCGGTGAAGCCCGGGATCGCGATCCAGGACGTCGACAAGGTCGCCGAGACGACGACGCGCGAGCTCGGGTACGAGAAGTTCATGCTGCACCGGACGGGCCACGCGCTCGGCCTGGACGTCCACGAGATTCCGTCCGTGGCCCCGGGCGACACCACGGTGCTCCAACCGGGCATGGTGATCACGATCGAGCCCGGCATCTACGACTTCGCGATCGGCGCCTTCCGCATCGAAGACACCGTTCTGGTGACCGACAAGGGCTTCGAGACGCTGACGAACTGCAACCGTGAATTGACCGTCCGGCCGTGATCCGGCCGGCGCAGCGCGGCCGGGACAGGCTCCGCACCGCCGCCGGCACCGCGTGAACGTGTTCGACGCCGTCGTTGTCGGCGCCGGGTTCGCGGGATTGTACATGCTCCACCGCCTGCGCGAGCTCGGCCTCTCGGTGCGCGTCTACGAGACGGGGAGCGGCGTCGGCGGCACCTGGTTTTGGAACCGGTACCCGGGCGCCCGCTGTGACGTGGAAAGCTTGGAATACTCCTATTCCTTTTCCGCCGAGCTCGAGCGGGAATGGCGCTGGACCGAACGCTACGCGGCTCAGCCGGAAATATTGCGGTACATCAATCACGTCGCCGAGCGCTTCGACCTCAAACGGGACATCCAGTTTGACACGCGCGTGACGGCCGCGATCTTCGATCACGCCGCGAACAATTGGACGATTCGAACCGACCGCGGCGATGAGGTCACGGCGCGATTCTGCATCATGGCGACGGGCTGCTTGTCCGCGGCGCATATTCCCGATTTCAAGGGTCTCGAATCGTTCCGCGGGCGCACGTATCACACCGGCACCTGGCCCCGCGAAGGGGTCGACTTCAGCGGCCAACGGGTCGCCGTGGTCGGGACAGGTTCGTCCGCCGTTCAATCCATCCCGATCATCGCCGGGCAGGCCGCGCATCTGTTCGTGTTCCAGAGAACGCCGAACTTCAGCGTGCCCGCGCACAACCGATCGCTGCCGCCCGAGGTCATCGCGGATTGGGACGTGCACCGCGCGGAGTACCGGCTGCGGGCCCGGACATCGTCGGGCGGACTTCTCACCGAGCCGGGCGCGGCCTCGGCCTTGGACGTCTCGCCGGAGGAGCGGAACCGCATCTACGAACGGCGATGGCAGCGCGGCGGCTTGGGCTTCACCGCGGCATTCGAGGACATTACCGTCAACCGAGAGGCCAACGAGACCGCGGCCGAGTTTGTGCGCTCGAAGATACGCGCGATCGTGCGGGATCGAGCGGTCGCCGAGAGGCTCCTCCCGCGAGACGTTCCTCTCGGCACCAAGCGCCTCTGCGTCGAGACGGGCTACTACGCGACATTCAACCGGCCGAACGTCACGCTGGTCGACGTGCGATCGACGCCGATCGAACAGATCGGCCCGTCCGGCATCCGGACGTCCGGCGCCGAGTACGACGTGGACAGCATCGTGTTCGCGACCGGCTTCGATGCGATCACGGGCACCTTGCACAAGATCGATATCCGGGGCAGAGACGGCGCCGCGCTGGAGCGGAAGTGGGCGCAGGGTCCGCGCGCCTACCTGGGCATCATGACCGCGGGCTTCCCGAACCTGTTCATCATCACCGGGCCCGGCAGCCCGTCCTTTCTTGCCAACGTGATCGTGTCGATCGAACAGCACGTCGACTGGATCGCCGATTGCCTCGCCTATCTCCGCCGGCGCCGGCTGGCGGCAATCGAACCAACCGTGGAAGCGGAGAACGCGTGGGTTGCGCATACCGAAGAGGTCGCGGACCGCACGCTGTATCCGCAGACCGACTCCTGGTACATGGGGGCCAATATCCCCGGCAAGCCGCGCGTCCTTCTGGCGTATGTCGGCGGAGTCGGCGCGTACAGGCGGAAATGCGATGAAGTTGCCGCGCGGGGCTATGAAGGCTTTACTCTCCTGGCATTCAACTCGTTCACCCTGCCGAAACCCTGACCCGCCGCTCGGTCCTCGTGAAAGGTCGTACGTCATGCTCCACAGCGCGTTGAAGCCGATCCTCGGCGACTTCCAAGTCATAGAATGCTTGCGCGTTCAGCCAGAAGCGGGCGCTGGTGTTGAAGTAGCGTCCGAGACGCAGAGCCGTATCTGGAGTGACGCTTCTCCGTTCGTGAACAATCTCAGCGACGCGAGTTACGGGCACGTGAAGGTCGAGCGCCAACCTGTTCATGCTGATGCCAAGCGGCACCATGAAATCCTCGCGAAGGATCTCACCGGGATGGATCGGTGGAAGCTTACGGGATCTAACCCTGGCCATAGCTCCTCCTAGTGATAGTCGACAATCTCCACGTCATAAGCGTCTCCGTCCCGCCACACGAAGCAAATTCGCCATTGGTCATTGATCCGAATACTATGTTGCCCTTCTCGGTCGCCATGAAGCGCCTCCAAGCGATTACCCGGCGGCGATGCCAAATCGCGCAACTCCGTCGCGATATCGACCTGCCGTAGTTTTCTCTGGGCCGTCCGCTCAAAGGCCTGGAACAGCTTCACACGCTGTCGCGAGTGAAGCTGTTGAGTTGCCTGTGATCGGAAAGACTTGATCACGGCATAAGTGTATAACGCGTCGCGTTACACGTCAAGCATTAAGTATCGGCGACACTGAAGCCGGCGATCGAATTTGGACCCATGACCTGCACATTGCGAACGCCGCCTGAAGCGGATTCCGCCAATCTGCGCACTCCCACGAGAGTCCTGAGGAACGATAAGGGTCTCTCGCTAGCTGTCAACGCCGGATCAAAAGGGCCGATTTATCAACCAACGGTTCACTTCGCGACCGTCTTCAGTGCGGGAATTGAACAGGAGTGGTAGAAATCAACAACGAGAAAGACCTCACCGACGCGTGGAACAACTGGGGGGAGTGGATCGGTGCCCGATCAGCGTGTTCTGTCTCGAAAAATCCGGATCTCCTTTCCGGATGATGATATCTCCGCGGTCGCAGATCTTCTGGAGGAGGACTGTCCAAACACGTGTGAGGCGATATGGCGGCTCTTACCCCTGCGCCTCCAGGCGATCCATGACATCTGGTCCGGGCATCAGGTGTTGGCCCACCTGGACCAGACGTTTGTGCTTCCGCCCGAGAACGCGCTCACCTACCTTCCCGTCCCCGGTGACATCTTCTATTACTACAGGCCCCGCAATTACTTCCGGGGCTCCCCCTATCGAAGGTACGAATCCGCGGAGATAGGCATCGTGTATGACAGGGACACGAGGCCGCAGGGACCGCGAGGGCCGGAAGCCGTGAACCTCTTTGCGAACATCTCTTCCAGCCGGGAGGGCTTCGCAAGGGCGTGCGAAGACATGATCTACCGGGGCCAGAAGACCCTCCTCATCGAGAAGATGGAGTGAGCCGGATGAGAAAATTGCTCTTCGAGCTGGGTGGAACAACGGCCGTGGCCGAGATGCACGACGACGTCGTGCCGAAGACGTGCGACGCGGTCTGGAACATGCTTCCGGCCGAAGGGATGGCCATCCACGCCAACTGGTCGAGCCGCGAGATCATGCTGCATCTTCACGGCGAGAAGATCCTCCGGCTTCCCCCGGAGGGGCCGGCGCGGCGCGGGACCACCGCCCCCGGCGACATCGTCTACTTCTGGCGGTCCCCCCAGATGTCTCGCGGCAAGCAGCTGGCCTACAGCGCCGAGTTCCAGCGCGAGCTGTCAGAGTTCGCGATCTTCTATGGCGACCCGGCCGCCGGTGGGAGGGCCGCGGACGACCCGGCACGCAGCGGCCGCGAGTCGAATTTGCAGGTCTCCACGTTGTTCGCCACGTTCATCGACATCCCAAAGGACTTCGCGCATAAGTGCGAAGAGATCCGCCACAACGGCCTGCAGAAGCTCGTCGTGAAGAGACTCGACAAATGACGAGAGTGAAAATCACGCTGGGGGACGTCGAGGCGTTCGCGGAACTCGACGAGCAGGACGCGCCAAAGACCACGACATGGCTGAAGGAGATGCTTCCGATCGAGCAGCAGGCGATTCACAGCATGGAGAACGGCCGCGAGGTCTACGTCGTGCTCGATGCCGCCGATCGCGTCCCGGAAGAGAATCAGACGATCTACCAGACCGTCGGCGACCTGTTCGTGTACTACAAACCGGCCATCTTCGTGACGCCCGAGTGGCCGAGGCATGTCCGCGACCTTCTCGTCATCGGATTCATCTACGAGCGGGACAGCGCGGTACGGGGCATCGACGGTCCGCTGGCCACGAACCTTGTCGGAAGAATCACTGAGGGGATCGATGCGCTTGCCCATGAGGCCCCGCGGATGCGCCGGGAAGGCATGGGCAAGATGCGCATTAGCTTCGCGTAGATGAACGGACCGGCCTGACGGCCTGATGGTCAGGTTTGGCGTCGGGATGGCGCCGGTGGAGCCGCTGAAGAAAGTGGTCTCGGTGGCGAAGCTGGCCGAGGACCTCGGCTTCGAACACTTCGTCCACGCCGACCAGCGATTCTCGGGCGAGAAAGACGTCTTCGTCACGCTCGCCGCCGACGCGCTGAATACCACGACGATCAAGCTCGGGCCGTGCGTGTCCGATCCGTTCTGCCGGATCCCCGCGATGCTGGCCGCCGCCGTCGCGAGCCTCGACGAACTGTCGGGGGGACGGGCCCTGCTCGCGCTCGGCGCCGGAGGATCCGGTTTCGCCGAGATGCACCTCGAGCGCAGGCACGTGAACCGGGCGCTTCGTGAAACCATCACCATGGCGCGGGGGCTGTTCGGCGGAGAAACCGTCAACTTCGACGGCCGGCTGTTCAAACTGACCAACGCCCGCCTGCGGTTCGACGTACGGCCGGACATCCCGATCCTCATCGCGAGCAGAAGTCCGCTGAACCTCGAGCTCGCCGGCGAGATCGCAGACGGCGCCATCATCGCGACCTACGCGTCCAAGGCGCAGCTGGCGTTCGCGATCGAGCGGGTGAGGGCAGGCGCCGCGAAGGCGGGCCGGCGCTTCGAAGACGTCCGGCGGATTTCGTGGGTCTACACGTCCATATCGGACGACGGACATCAAGCGGTGGAGAACGTCAGGTGGTTCGTGACGCAGGCGCTCGTGAATACCTCGCCGGAGGCCTACCCCGCGATCCTCGAGGGTTTCGACCCGGCGCTGCCGTCCTTTCTCACGCAGTGTCGGGAGAGGGGCCGGGAGGGATTAGAAGCGGCGTACCGTGATCGCACCTATCTGACAGACGAGGTCATCAAGCGGTTCTCGGTCGCGGGCACGGCCGAGGACTGCATCACGAAGATCAACGAGATCGTCTCCTTCGGCATCAACGAGATCTGGCTGAGGTGCTTTTCCGCCCCACGGTCAGAAGTGGAACACGAGAAAGTGATCGTGCCCTTCGCCGAAAAGGTGATGCCGCGCTTCAGGTAGCCGCGTCGACCCTCATCGCATGCATCTCGAGGAGTTTTGCGCGCACTTTGTTGGCGGCGGCGAAGAACTCGAGATGGGACCGCGTCGATGAGTCTCTTGCGGGCGGGAGGTTCACCGGCACTTCCTCCACAATCGCGCCCGGTCTGGGCGACATGACGAAGATTCGATCCGCGAGAAATACCGCTTCCTCGATATCGTGGGTGACGAGCAGCGCGGTGACGTGAAGCGTTCGGATCAGGTGCCCCAGCTCGCTCTGCAGCGCCTCTTTGGTCAGTTCGTCCACTCCGGTGAATGGCTCGTCCATCAGGATGATCGACGGCTCGTGCACGAATGCGCGCGCGATCGAGACCCTCCGCTGCATGCCGCCGGACAGTTCGATCGGATAGCTCTTCTCGAACCCCTTCATGCCGATCATGTCGATGAGCTTGTCGACGTTCCCGAGGTCCTGTTTCTTGACGACCTCCAGCGGCAGTTTGATATTGTCGTAGACGGTCCTCCACCGCATCAGGCTTGAATCCTGGAACACGTAGCCGACGACGAACTGCCCGCCCGCCGTCTCCCGGTGGATGCTGCCGCTGCCGGGACTCTCGACCCCGGCGATCAGCCGGAGGAGCGTGCTCTTTCCGCATCCGCTCGGTCCGACGATCGCGACGGTCTCTCCCTGTTGCACCGACAGCGAGACGTCCTTGAGCGCCTGGACCTCGGCCCCCTTGACGGTCGTGTAGTGCTTGCCGACGTGCTCGAGGACGACGACGGAGGTCATGCTCAACCGGACCGGTACCACGGCATCAGCTGCCGCGCCAGCAGGACCACAGCACCATACAACAGCAGCCCCAGCACGGTCAGGATGGTGAACGCTCCGAAGGCGGCCACCGTGTTGAACGTGTACTGGGAATTCAGAATGAGAAAGCCGAGGCCGCTGTTGGAACTCACGAACTCCGCGACGATCGCCCCGACCAATGCGCCCGACACCCCGATCTTCAATCCGTCAAAGAAGTACGGAAGCGAATTGGGGAGCCGCACCTTGTAGAAGATCACCGCCTTGCTCGCGCGCAGCGACTGGAGCAGGAAGATCAGGTTGCGATCCACGTCGGTCAGCCCGGTGCTCACGTTGATGACGATCGGGAAGAACGTGAGGATCACGATGAGCAGGATCCTCGACGTGTTGGTGAAGCCCAGCAGAATGTAGATAATCGGGGCGATCGCAACCTTCGGCAGCACCTGAAGCGCGACGATGTACGGCATCAGGATCTTGTTCAGCGTTGCGGACACCGTGATCACGAGCGCGATCACGAAGCCCACGAGAATGCCGATCACGCAGCCTGTGACGGCCTCGTTCAGCGTGATCAGGGTCTGGTGCACCCAATTGATGCGGCCGTCGAAGAAGACCTGGGCGATCGCGGAGGGCGATGGGAACAGGTACGCGGGGATCCTGAACAGCCGGACCGCGAGCTGCCACAGGACGATGCCTACGATAAACGAAAGGACCGGCAGGCCGTAGTCGGCCAGCCCCGGCAGGCCGGCCCGGCTCGCTCTGCCGCTCGACGCCACTCCCCCGGACCCGGCTACGGGTGCTCGGCGAACCGGTTCGTGTACAGTGTGGTCGGGGTGAAGATCTTGCTGATCTTGAACATCGTCCTGAGCTCTGGAAGCGTCGCCGACACGAGCTGCGGATCGAACCACCCCAGCTGGGCGGGCTTCATCTTCTGCACCGTCGCGGCGTCCAGCCCGTACTGCGCCTTGAGCGCGACCTTCCACTCCGCCAGCGTTTGATCGTAGTCGCGCCCCGGATTCTTGGCGATGAAGTCCTTGATGCATTGCTCCGGGTTGATCACGCAGAGGTGGAGGCCCTCGTTGAGCGAGGCGGCGATGGCGCCCGCCACCGCGGGGTCCTTGTCGACGAGGCTCTTCTGCACCACCACGGCGCCCAACGGCGAGGGCATGTGATAGTCGCCGAAGAGGAAGGATCCGACTTTCTGGCCCTGCTGCTGCGCGACGATGTCGAGGCTGGCCAGGCCCCTGGCGAACTCACAGATGGCATCGACCCGCTTCTGCATCAGCGCAGGATGGAGCGCGCCGAAGCCGATGTTCTGTACCGTCACTTTATCCTTCGCGATCCCCTGCTTCTGGAGAAAGATGTCGAGGTATTGTTCGGACAGGCTGCCGGTCGGAACGCCGATGGTCTTGCCGGCCAGGTCCGCGGGCGACTTGATGCCGCTCGAATTCAAGAATATCAACGCGACGGGATTTCGTGGTTCGTTGCCGGCGATGCCGATGAGCGGAGGTGCGCTCGGGTTCTTGTCCGCCAGCAGCATCTCGTCCAGGATGTCCCCCTGTACAAAGGCGCGGCCCGTCCTGTCGGCGGCGACGGCTTGAACGGCCTGGGACGTGCCTTCCAGGATGACGAAGTTCACCTTGAGGTTGTGCTTGGCGAAGAATCCCTGCGCATCCGCCGCCCAGTCCTGAGGCGCGCTGCTGGTGATTCCACCCACGTAGTCGTTGACCGTCACCGGTATCGACGGACTGGAGAAGCCGGTGCGGTCCGCGACGGCTACGCCGATCATGACCACCACAACCACGATCCAGGCTGCGATACCTCGATGCATCCCCTTCCCCCCTGTTCCCTGCGTCTCCGCGAGGTATGTACCTCAAGAGGCTGCGACATTCCTGGAGAAACGAGGCCCGCGCGGGCCCCGGCGAGAAGGTGACGCGCTGAGAGACGCCGGACCCGGGGTGACCGACGATGGCGCTGCCGTTCGAGCTCGCGGAATACGAGGCACGGATCGAGCGCACCCGCGCGGCGATGCGCGACGCCCGCCTCGATCTGCTCCTGCTGTTTCATCAAGAGAGCCTCTACTACTTGTTTGGCTACGATCAGATCGGCTACTGGGTGTACCAAACGGTCGTGCTGCCGGCCGACGGCTCCGCACCGACTGCGATCTGCCGCGGGGCCGACGCATTGATGATCAGGGAGTCGCCGTTCATCAACGAGATCCGGCCCTGGGTTGACGACAGCCACGTGAATCCCGGCGCCTTCACGGTCGACATTTTGAAAGAGCGGCACGGGCTGTCGGGCCGCCGGCGCATCGGCATCGAGAAGAAGAGCCACGCCCTGCTTCCTTATTATTACGACCTGCTGCGGGAGCAGATCCCAGACGGCGTCGACCTCGTGGACGCTTCCGACCTCGTGACCGAACTGCGGCTCACCAAGTCGCCCGCGGAACTCGCCTACATGCGCCGCGCCGCGCAGATTATGGACCGGGCCTTTACGGCGGCCTTCGAGGCCGCCCGCCCCGGCGTGCGCGAGTGTGATGTCAACGCGGCGGTGCTGTACACGCTCTCAACGCTCGGCGCGGACTATCCCGCCGTGGCGCCGCCGATCGCCTCCGGCCCGAGAACGTTGACGCAGACGCACGGCGCGGCGACCGAGCGCGTCATGCAGCCCGGCGATCCCTTCACGATCGAGATCGGCGCGCCGTACAAACGCTACCACGCGGTCGCCGTCCATTCCGGGCACCTCGGCGAGCCCGCGTCGGAGATCCGCAGTCTCTATAACGGTCTGCGCGAAGGCATCGAAGAAGGCCTGGAGATGATCCGGCCGGGCCTCCCGGCAGCGCAAGTGGCGACGCGCGTGGTCGACCGGCTGGAAGCGCAGGGGTTGTCGCGCAGAGGACGGCATGTCGGCTACGGCATCGGGATCGGCTATCCTCCCACGTGGCTCGACAATCTGCGGATCAAAGAGACGGATCCCCATGTGCTGCGCGAAGGAATGACCTTCTTTCTGTTCGCGGGGGCGCTGACGAAGGGCGGCGACCTGTGTCTCTATCTCGGTGAGCCGGTCGCCGTCGCGCCGGACGGGTGCGAACGCCTCAGCGCCCTGCCCAGAGAGCTGCGGCTGATCTGATGGCGACCACCCCGACCGCCGTGCTCGCGCGCTACACTGCCACGGCATCGCTCGACGGCGTACCCGCGCCGGTCGTTCAGAGAGTGAAAGAACTGATTCTGGACCATCTGGGGTGCGCGCTCGGGGGGAGCCGCACACCGCTGGCGCGCGCCGCGGCGGACGTGGCCGGCGGTGGCGGCGGCGCGACGGTCGTCGGCACCTCGATCAAGGCGGCGCCGGGCCCGGCCGCGTTCGCGAACGCCATGGCCGCGAACGCGTTGGACTACGACGACACCGGACCGACCGGCCATCCCGGCGCGACGATTATCCCAGCGGCGCTCGCGCTGGCGGAGACGCGGCGCTTACGCGGCGACGCGTTCATGCTCGCGGTGCTGGTCGGATATGAGGTGTGGGCGCACATCAGGGGCGCGATCCAGCCCAGCTGGGAGCGCCGGGTTCTGGTCTACGGCAACGGGGTGACGCAGACATTCGGGGCGGCCGCCGCGTCCGCGCGGCTGCTCGGCCTCGACGTCGAGCGCACGCTGTGCGCCTTCGGGCTCGCCGGCGCCTTCGCCCCGCTGCCGCACGACGGGAAGGTCGGGTGGGACGAAGATCGGGTGTCATGGGTCAAGGACAATGTGGCGTGGCCGGCCGAGGGCGGCCTCCGCGCCGCGCTGCTGGCCGAGCGCGGGTTTGGGGCGACGCGCGAAATTCTCGACGGCGAGCGCGGTCTCTGGATCATGGCCGGGTCCGACCGCTGCGACTTCGACCGGATGATACGCGGGGTGGGCACGGAGTTCGACCTGCTCGGCGTCTCGTCGAAACCGTACCCGTGCTGCCGGTGGCTGCACTCGACCGTGGATGCGCTGCGGCAGGTGATGACCGCGCACCACATGGAGCCGCGCGAGGTCCGCCGGGTCACGGTCCGGTCGATGGCGCCGCTCGTCGACTGGTTTCAAATCCGCCGGCCGGCGACCATGGTCGACGCCGAGTTCAGCGTCCCGCATGCCGTCGCGATGACGCTGCTCGGGCGGCCGCGGCCCGACTGGTGGCTCGAGGCGAACCGCACGGACCCCGCAGTGCTGGCGCTGATCGACCGCGTCGCGGTCGAACTGGATGAAACGGCGCAGGCGGAGTACGCGCAGAACCGCAACTCCGCCCGGATTCCGTCCACCGTGGCCGTCGAGACCGCCCGGGGCACATTCGAGCACTCCCGCAAACTGTGCCACGGAGGGCCGGACGATCCAATGACGTGGCAGGAGATCGAAGAGAAATTCCGCGAGCTGGCCGAGCCGGTCATCGGCGGCCGGCGCGCGGCCGCGGTGTTGCAGATGGTCACTGAACTCGAGGCCGTCGGCTCGCTGGAAGAGCTCACCGGAGCGCTTTCCCGAGCCTGACCGAGCCGTCGAGCCGCGCTGAACCCGCGCCGCCGCCGGCATCTTCAAGGAGAAGCGCGCCGAACCGGAGAAACAGCGGCCACCTCGACGGCCGTCGCCCAGCGCACGGCCGTTCCGGTCTCGCACTCGCTCCGATCACGGAAAGGGGGAAGGGTATTGGCGAAGCAGTTCATCCGTTCATTCGAAGGCGCCAAGCTGCCGTACCGCCACCACGCCAACGGCATGTTCTCGATGGCCATCCGCACGAAGGGCGACTTCATCTTCTTCCGCGGGCAAACGGGCTACGACATCGAGGGCAACTTTGTGGGCGAAGGCGACGCCGGCGCGCAGGCGGAGCAGGCCTGCAAGAATATCAAGCAGCTCGCGGAGGAAGCGGGCGGCAGCATCAAGGACGTCTGCAAGCTGACCGTGTACGTGACCGACGTAAAGTACCGCAAGGCGGTCTACGCGATGATCGACAAGTACTTCGAAGGCGTCAAGCACTGCAGCACCGGGGTGGTCTGCAGCGGCCTCGCGCTGCCGCACCTGTTCGTCGAGATTGACGCGTTCGCCGTCATCGATCGCTAACTCGGGGGTGCTCGAGATGGATCGAAAAACAGGCATGCTGAGCCGGAGACGCCTCCTGCAATACGGCGCCGCGACCGCCGCGGCGGCGGCGCTCCAGCCGGTCACGCTCGCGGGATCCGGGGCGGCCTCGGCCGCTCCAAAGCGCGGCGGCACGTTGAAGATCGCCTGGGCAAGCTCGCCGCTCTCCATCGACCCGGCCTACGCGGTATCCGGCGACGAGTACATGATCACCGCGGCCATTTACGACAACCTCACCCGCGTCGACGAGAAGTTCGTGGTGCACCCGCAGCTGGCGAGCGGCTGGAGTTCGAACGCGCATGGCGACGTGTGGACGTTCAATCTCCGGCGGGGTGTCAAATTCCACCACGGGCGCGAGCTCAACGCGCGCGACGTCGTCTTCACCTTCGAGCGCATTCTCGATCCCAAGAACGGCTCGCCGGCGCGCACCTCGGTGGGCCCCATCGACAAAATCGAGGCCGCCGACGACTACACCGTCCGCTTCCGGCTCTCGATCCCCTACGCGGATCTGCCGATCTCCCTCGGCACGACGTACGCGCGGATCCTGCCAGCCGACCGGGCCGCGCTGATCAAGACCGCGCCGTCCGGCACCGGCCCCTTCCGCCTCGCCGAGTTCCGGCCGGGGGCCTATACCCGAATGGTGCGGTTCCAGAACTACTGGGATCCCGGCCGCCCATACCTCGACGAGTTGTGGGAGGTCAACATGCCGGCCATGGCCGCTCAGGTCGCGGCGTTGACCGGCGGCTCGGTCCACGCGATGTTCGAGGTGCCGGCGTCGTACATGCCGGCCCTCCAAACGCCGGGCGTGTCGGTGGTCTCGGTGAAAAGCCCGGGGTTCCAGCCGCTGACCATGAACAACGCGGAGAAGCCGTTCAACGACGTGCGCGTGCGGCAGGCGCTGAAGTACCTCGTGGACCGCGACGCCCTGATCAAGGCCGTCTGGCAGGGGCACGCGAGCACGGGCGAAGACCATTCGGTCCCAAGCTTCAGCCCGTACTACGCGGCCACGACGCCCACCCACACCTACGACGTCGCCAAGGCGAAGTCGCTGCTGGCCGAAGCCGGGTATGGCTCCGGGCTCAACATTGAACTGTGGACGTCGAACGAACGGGTCGGGCTGCAGGAACTGGCCGTGGCCTACCAGCAGATGGCCGCGCCCGCCGGGGTGAAGATCGACGTCAAGAATGTGCCGTGGTCCGTCCACGTCGCGACCGTCTACAAGAAGAAGCCGTTTTACGCCAACAACTGGTTCGGACGCGCGAGCATCGACGAGACGCTGTACCCCTACTTCCGGACCGGCGGCGGCTTCAACGACGCGTACAGCAACAAGGACGTCGACACGCTGCTCGACACGGGCCGGGCGACGACCGATTTCAAGAAGCGGAAAGAGTTCTACGCGCGCGCGGAGCAGGTCATCCACGTCGACGGTCCGTGGGTCGTCCCGTACTTCACGATGTACACGGCCGCGATGCGCAGCAACGTGAAGGGCGTCGCGGTGCATCCGCTCCGGTGGTGGGACTTCCGGGAGGCCTACTTCGAAGGCTGATCCCCGCCGCCTGCAGTGCGCAGCCTGGGGTTCATCGCCCGCCGCTTGGGCGCGCTGGCCGTGGTGCTGGCGGTCGTCTCGGTGCTCGTGTTTGCCGTCGTGCAGCTCCTGCCCGGCGACGTCGCGACGGAAATCCTCGGCACCTCGGCCACGCCGGAAGATCTCGCGGCCCTCCGGCTGAAACTGGGACTGACGCGCCCCGCGCCGGTCCGGTACGCGGAGTGGATCGGCGGCGTGGTGCGGGGCGATTGGGGGCAGTCCCTGCTCTACCAGATGCCGGTGCGGCCGCTCGTCCTCGAAGGGCTGGGACGGTCCGCGGTGCTCGCGGGGCTCGCGCTCCTCATCGCCGTGCCGCTCTCGATCGGGCTGGGGGTCGTCGCGGCCCTGCGGCGCGACCGACCGCTCGACCACGCAATCAGCACGCTCACGCTGATCGCGCTGTCGCTGCCGGAGTTCGTCTGGGGCACGCTGCTGATTCTGCTGCTGGCCTACCGCTTCCGGATCTTCCCGCCGTCGAGCATGGTCGACCCGCAGGCCTCGCTGGCGTCTCAGGCCGCGCGCTTCGTGCTGCCGGTGCTGACGCTGATCCTCGCGCTGCTGGCGCAGATGACCCGCATGACGCGCGCCAGCATGATCGACGCGATCCGGCAGCCGTTCACGGAGGCCGCGCGCCTCCGAGGGCTGCGGCCGCGCCGTGTCGTGGCGCACGCGCTGCGCAACGCCCTCCTCCCCACCGTCGGGATCGTCGCCCTCAACGTCGGCTTCCTGCTCGGCGGCATCGTGATCGTCGAGACGATCTTCTCGTATCCGGGACTCGGCCGGCTGCTCGTCGACAGCGTGAACCACCGCGATGTGCCCATGCTGCAGATGGCCACGCTCGTCGTCGCCAGCGCCTACGGGCTCGCCAACCTGGGGGCCGACATCGTGTACGCGTACTTGGACCCGCGGATCCGGTACTGAGCCGTGGCCGAGCTCCTGCCTCCCGCCGCGAGCCCCCTGCCGGTCGGTCCCGCGGCCGCGGCGCGCCGGTGGATGGCGCTGCGCCGTGCCGCCGGTGCCCTTCGCGGGTCGAAGGCCGCGACGGTCGGGGCGGCGATCCTGGCCGTGCACCTCGTCCTAGCGGTCCTCGGGCCCGCGCTCGCACCGTACCGGTACACCGAATTTCACATGACGCACCTGCTCGAGGCGCCGTCCCGGCAGTTCCTCGCGGGCACGGACCAGTTCGGGCGCGATCAGTTAAGCCGCGTCATGTGGGGAGCGCGCGGCACGCTCACGCTCGCCGTCGTCAGCACGGTGCTCGGTGAAGCGCTCGGCGTGACGGTCGGCCTCGTCGGCGGGTACTATCGCGGCGTCGTCGACGAGGTCCTGATGCGAACGATGGACGCGCTGATGGCCTTTCCGTCGATCCTGCTCGCGATGCTGATCCTTACGAGCCTCGGCCACAGCCCGACGTACGTGGTCATCGGCATCGCCGTCGTCTTCATGCCGCGGGCCGCGCGGGTGCTGCGCGGCGTGGTCCTGAGCCTCGCCGCGTCCGAGTTCGTCGACGCGGCCCGCGCCCGGGGCGAGCGCGGATGGTACATCCTCTTCCGCGAGTTGCTGCCCAACGCGTGGACGCCGATTATTGTGGACACGACCATCCGCTTCAGTTACTCGATCCTGCTCGCCACGTCCCTCGGCTTCCTCGGCCTGGGCGCCGCGCCGCCAAGCCCCGACTGGGGCCTCATGATCAACGAGGCGCTGCCCTTCCTCAACCAGGCGCCCTGGCTCGCGCTGCCGCCGGCGGTCGCGATCTCGAGCGCGGTCGTGGGCGCGAACCTGCTCGGCGACGGCATCCAGGCCAGCCTGAGGCCAGAGTAGCATGGCCGCCCGGGCAGCACCAACGGGAACCACCACCGGGACGCCGGTCCTGGACGTGCGGGACCTCGAGGTCGTCTACCGGACGGCGCGCGGTCCGGTCAACGCCGTCCGCGGCGTGTCGTTCGCCGTCGCGGCGGGAGAGATCTTCGGGCTCGTCGGCGAGTCGGGCTCGGGGAAGAGCACCGTGGGGTTCGGCGTCATGGGCGCGCTGCGCCCACCGGCCGCCGTGCGGGGCGACGTGCGCTACCGCGGTGAGCCGCTCCTCACCAAATCCCCGGCCGCGCTGCGCGCGCTGTGGGGGCGGCGGCTGTCGATCGTGTTCCAGAATCCCGGCAGCACGCTCAATCCCGTCCTGCGCGTCGGCGCCCAGGTCATGGAGGTGCTGCAAGAACACGAAGGACTCGACCGCGCGGCTGCCTTCACGAAGACCGTCGAGCTGTTCAATGCGGTGCAGCTCCCCGATCCGGCCGGCGTGGCCGTCAAGTATCCTCACCAACTCAGCGGCGGCCAGCAGCAGCGCGTGTCGATTGCGATGGCGCTGGCGTGCGATCCGGATCTGCTCGTGATGGACGAGCCGACGACGGGATTGGACGTCACGACCGAAGCCCGCATCCTCCAGCTGGTGCGGTCCCTGCGTGCGCGCACCGGCGCGGCGATCCTCTACATCTCGCACAACCTGGCGGTGATCGCGCAGCTCTGCGACACCGTCGGGGTCATGTACGCCGGCGAACTGGTGGAGACGGGGCCGGTCGCCGATGTCTTCGCCAGGCCCACGCATCCCTACACGCTGGCGCTGCTCCGGTGCCTGCCCCGCGTGGACGCGCCGTCCGCGCAGCGATTGCTGCCCGCGATCGAAGGCGCGCTGCCCGATCCGGCCGCGCCGGTAACCCACTGCCAGTTCGCGCCGCGGTGCGCGATGGCCGAGGACCGGTGCCGCCGGGAGCCACCGCCGCTGGTGGAGGCCCGGCCGGGCCGGGCGAGCCGGTGCTTCTTCTGGGAGAAGGTCCCGGGGCCGGACACGGTGCCTCCCGAAAGCATCCGCGCGGCGAGCCGGGCCGTCGACGCGGGAGCGGCCGTGCTCGAGGCGCACGGACTCACGCACCAGTATGGGACGCCGGGACGCCGCCTCGCTCCCGGACTTGGCGCCCCGCCACTTCGGGCGCTCGACAACGTGTCCCTCACGGTCTTCGGCCGGGAGGCTCTCGCGATCATCGGCGAGAGCGGATCGGGCAAGACCACGCTTGGCCGCTGCCTCGTCGGGGTGCTGCAGCCGACCGCGGGCGAGATCACGCTGCGGGGCCGCGCGCTGCCGCGGCGTCCCGAACGGTGGACGCGGTCCACGCGGCGCCACATCCAGATTGTCTTCCAGAATCCGGACCTGACGTTGAACCCGCGCCGGACCGTGTTCGAGGCGGTGGCCCGGCCGCTGGAGCTGTTCGGCGGGGGCACCCGCGAGGACCGGCGCATACGGGCAACGGCGCTGCTCGAGGCGGTCAAACTCGGCGCGCGGTATCTCGACCGGCTGCCGCATCAACTGAGCGGCGGCGAGCGGCAGCGCGTGGCTATCGCGCGCGCCTTTGCCGCCGATCCCGACATCGTGGTCTGCGACGAGCCGACCTCGGCGCTCGACGTGTCGGTCCAGGCGACGATTCTCAACCTGCTGGTCGTTCTTCAAGACTCGCGCGGGGTTTCATACGTGTTCATCTCCCACGACCTGTCGGTGGTGCGGCATCTCGCGGATCGCGTAATGGTGATCTATCGCGGGAGCGTGGTGGAGGAAGGGCGGACCGAAGACGTGTTCGGCTCGCCGCGCCACGAATACACCAAAGCGCTGCTCGCGGCGGTGCCGACCTTCAAGACGCGGGCGGAAGCCTAAGGGGCGCGCAGCGCTTCGAGCAGCTGGTCCACGTTCGGTCGTTCGTCGAGTGACAGCGTGATGGCCTCAATCGCTCGGACCGATGCCGGCGGCAGCGTGCGGGCGGCGAGATCCCGGTATTTCGCGATCACCTCAGCGTCTGGCAGTGGGTTCTCGGGCGCGCCGCGTCCCACGTCCACGTGTCCGGTGTGCGCCTGTCCATCGGTGGTCGTGATCGTGATGTAGGGCTCAGTGCCCTCCGGCAGGGTCGTATCGACGCGCATGTCGACCTTCGCCATCAGCGCGCGGGTGGCGCGATCCGTGAGCCACTTATCTTCATACTCGTCCAACAAGGCCCGGCCGGTCATCAGGGCGACCGCCACGCTGTACGGCAGGCTCATCTGGGCGGCCAGGCGGGTCTCGGGTGCCCGGTCCCCCAGCATCTGCATGTCAGCCGCGGTGCACCGGATCGCGACACCAGCGACCCGGTCGGGGGCCAAGGTGTGGCGGCGCCGCAGATCGAGCACGGCGTCCAGCGCGCTGTGCGCGCCGCGGCAGCAGGCGTATGGTTTGACGCCGCTGCGCATGATCTTGAAATCCGTCCCCAGCCCCTGCGTGAGCCGCTCCGGCTGGGCGTCGCCCCGCGCGTAGGTGTTCAGGAATCCGCCCCACTCAGCTTCGAAGACCTGCGACGGTCCGGTAAACTCTTCGCTTGCCAGCACGCCCGCGACCACGCCCGACTCGGCGGCGCGCCCGGGATGATAACGCTTGCTCATCGCGCCGTCGGCGAGAAACGCCCACGTCCCCCCGGTGAAGGTGCCCGCCAACCCGAGCGCCCACGTCGTGTGGCGGGCGTCCAGATTCAATACTTTGGCGACCGCGGCCGCGGCGCCGAAGCTCCCGCACGTCCCGGTCGAGTGCCAGCCGCGTCCGTTGTGGGCTCGATAGCCGCCGGCCGCCTCCATGACCCGGAGCGCCACGTCGTAGCCCACGACGATCGCCTCGAGGACGCGGGCCCCCGGGACTCCGCGGCCCTCGCACACCGCCAGCACGGCCGGGAGGACGACGGCACCGGAATGATCGCACCCGCCGAAGTCGTCCAGTTCTTGGGCATGCGCGGTGATGCCGTTGACCAGGGCCGCGCCCGCCCGCGTGGTGCGCTGCGCGGTGCCCCACAACGTCGACGGCCCGTCAGGCGCCGCCAGCGTCCGGACCGCGCGAATCGCCGCCTGGCCCTCCGCGGTCGGCACGCCGGCGAGCGCCGCGCCCAATGTATCGAGTGTCAGGATTTTCGCGTGGGCGAGGACGGCGGCCGGCACCTGGTCAAGGCGCAGCGAAACGCCGAACTCGGCGAGTTGCCCGGCGCGCGTCGTCGTCGCGGTCCCGGTGGACGGCACGGCCGTCATGCCGAGAGCGCCCCGGCGGCGCGCTCGAGCCCCGCGATCGCCGCCGCGATCTTGCCGGTCTGCTGCGCGTGCCAGGCGGCGTGCCGGTCGGTCGCCTCGCCGAGCACGCGGATGTGGTCCGCGGCGTGGCGCGGGTTGGCGCTGCCCTCGGTGACCCGCGTCTCGAGGAACGCGCGCGGATCCAGGATGCGGTGAAGATCCGCGGCGCCGAGCTCGATGTCGCGCCCGGCCATCTCCTGCGCGGCGCGGCGGAACAACTCGACGGAGGCGTCGGCCGGGCCCTGTTTGGCGTCGGTCGAGTACTTCACGAAACGCCCCACGACATGATGCGCGGTCCGGAAGGGCAGATCGAACCGGCGGACGAGTTCGTCGGCCAGGTTGCTGGCCGTGCTCCAGAACACGCCCGCCCGCTCGGCCATCACGTCTGCGCGCACACGCAGCGTCCGCACGGCCTCAGCCAGCAGGCGGAGCCCGGCGCGGGACGCGCGCAGCGCCTCCGCCAGGGTGTCGTCCCCGAACATGGCGTCGAGATCGGTCGAGAGCACGCCTCGCTGCGCACACATCATCGACGGCAGCCACCCGGCCGCCTGCCCCGCGAGGGCCTTCACCCGTTCGAGCGCGTGCGGGTTCTTCTTCTGCGGCATGATGCTGCTCGTGCCGGCCAGGCCGTCGGCCACTTCGACAAACGAGAATTCCCACGACGACCAGACGTAGAGGTCGGTCGCGTGGCGGCCCAGGTTGCTCATCAGCAGCGCAAGGGCGGCGACGCCTTCTTCAAGCACATCCCGCGCGAAGACGCCCGCGTCGGAGGCGTTCACCACGAGACCGTCGTGCCCGAGCAGTTCGGCCGTCCGGCGGCGGTTCACGGGCCACGACGTGCCGACCAGCGCGGCGCCGCCAAGCGCGTTGAGGTTGGTGCGAGCGAATGTGCCCTCCAGACGTTGAAGATCGCGCTCGAAGATGCTCGCTTCGCGGAGCAGATAATGCGCGAACGTGCCCGGCTGCGCGTGCTGGAGGTGCGTGTACGCCGGCATGATTGTCTCGGTGTGCTGTGCGGCCAGCGAGAGCAGCGCGCGCTCCAGCGCGATGAGATCGGCGATGGTGCCGAGGAGCGCGTCGCGCAGGTAGACGCGGTCCGCGGCGGCCTCCTGGTCGTTGCGGCTGCGGCCGGTCTGGAGCCGCCCCGCGATGTCGTGACCAAACTGCTGCTCGAGGTAGCGTTCGATCTGCACGAGGTACGAGCCCGACCGCGGCTCCCACGGAAAGTCGTCGGGACCGAGATCCAGGACCTGCCGCAGGCCCCGCAGCAGCTTGGCGCCGCGCTCGCGGGTCAGCATCCCCTCCTCGACCATCATGACGGCGTGCGCGAGGTCCACCAGCGCGTACGCGCGGAACCGCTCGCGAAACATCGGCAGCCTCGGCATCTCGTCATATTCGATCAAGACGTCGCTGCGCGGGCCGAGCCGAGCTTCTTCGAGAAAGAGATCCTGCTTCACGGGTCACCTCGATCGTCCTCGAGCGGGTGCCGCTCTATTCGATGGGTGAGAAGCGCAGTCCCGTCCGCTCGTCCCCACCGGAGGTGGGCGCCACCGACGGGCCGTAGTGTCTTGACCGGAACAGCCAACTTTGGAGGGCATCGCATGCAGCTGGGCGAGCGGGTCAGTGGAGCGGTTGAGGCGCGGCGCGAGGAGCTGATTCGGCGCTGCCAACGGCTGCTCCAGATTCCCAGCATCGACCGGGAGAGCAGCCCGCCCGGCGACACGACAGAGGTACACCGGTTTGCGCGCGGCGATCTCGACGCGCCCGGCGTGGAGCAGTCAGACGTCACCGTGCGCGAGGGCCTCCCGAATTTGATCGCAACCGTCACGGGCGCCGGCCCCGGGCCGCACCTCGTGCTGAACGGCCACTTCGACACGTACCCGCCCGGCGATCGCGGCCGCTGGACCCGCGACCCGTTCGGCGGCGAGCTCGTCGACGGCCGCATCTACGGCCGCGGCGCGATCGACATGAAAGGCGGCGACGCCGCGCTGATGACGGCCTTTCTCGTCATGGCGGAGCACCGCCGGGACTGGCGTGGGCGGATCACGCTGACGCTCGTGTCGGACGAGGAGACCGGGGCAAAGTTCGGGTCTGAGCACCTGGCGGCAAACTGTCCGGAAGTGCAGGGCGACATGGTGCTGAGCGCCGAGCCGAGCGGCGCGAGCCTCGTCCGGTTCGGCGAGAAGGGCGCGAGCCGCCTGACTTTTACGGCCCGCGGGCTCTCGGGGCACAGTCCGGTGCCGAGCATGGGCCGCAACGCGAATCATCTGCTGATGGATTTCTTGACCGATCTGCGGGGCCTCGCCGGCCCGTACGCCGGTACGCCGCCCTGGCTGCGCGAGATGGCGGCGAAGATCGGTCCGACGTTTGACGCGATGTTCGGATCCGGCGCGGCGCGGTATATCCTCGAGACGACGGTCAACGTCGGAGTGCTGCGCGGGGGCGAAAAGGATAGTCTGATCCCGTACCACGCCGAAGCGTGGGTCGATATCCGCATGCCGTTCGGGTTCACGCACGCCGAGGTGATGAACGAAGTCCGCGCTCGGCTCGAGCGGCATCCGCATATCGAGTGCGAGGTCCGCCACTGGCGGGATCCCAACTTCACAGATCCGGCGCATCCCCTGGTGCGGACCATGGTGGACAGCGTCACCGCGGTGCGAGGTGCGCCCGTAGAATTGAGTTGCTCGTTGGGCGGGACAGACTGCCGGTTCTGGCGGCGGCGTGGCACGCCGTGTGTCGTATATGGGCCAACGCCGCACAATATCGCGGCGCCAGACGAGTACATTGAAGTCGCGGATCTAGTCAATGTCACCAAGGCGCATGCGCTGACGATGGCGAGGCTGCTCGCGTGATCGTGCGTTAATTCCTGACTATCGCCGGCGAGCGGATTTGAATCGATGACCTGCGCATTCCGAATGACCCCGAAGCCAATGTTCGACAATCTTCCGACACTTCGAAGGCTCAAAGAACCAGTGAATCGGCAAGAGTTCTTTCCGGCGGATCTCGCCGGTCATAGCTCGCCGCCACGGGTGGACGTCGACGGCGGCGCCAACGTAGCTGCGGCCGCCGGGGACATTGTCTTTGCGCCTGTTATACTAACCAGGGACAGCCCGCACGATGCGAGCGCGGTGGTGTCTCCTTCGGCCAACAACACACCGGCTTCTCCGAGGTTTCGTGCAGCGACTCCGTCGGCATCGAAAAACCACGATAGACATACAGAGAAGAGGGGTGCCGTTGGTGCAGCTTCACGGGTATCTCGCAGATCCCCCGTGCCGGAATCCCGCATTGCCGGCATGAATAAGGATCAACCGCCAACCTTCACGCTCGACGATCTGGAAGAACCCATTCGGGCGGAACTTTTCAGCCTGGAGCGGCTGGAACAGCACGCGGAGAGTCTCGCGGCGGCGCAGACTGTCACGAACGACACGGACCGGGGCCGTCCGCTGACCCCGCGGGTGGCAGAGAACGGCCGCGTGCTGCTGGACTCGTATCGGGTGATTGCGCCGGCGATCCGGGACGAGTATGCGGTCGTGCCCGCGGCTGAATGGCTGGTCGATAACTTCCACATCGTCGACCAGCAACTCCGGGAGATCGCAGACGATCTGCCCGCCGGCTACTACCGCGAACTTCCGAAGCTCGCCTCGGGGCCCCTGCGCGGGTATCCGCGCGTGTATGGTCTGGCCTGGGCCTTTGTGGCGCACACGGACAGCCGTTTCGATCCGGACACGTTGCGCCGCTTTGTGACGGCGTACCAGCGGGTACAACCGCTCACCATCGGCGAGCTGTGGGCCGTGGCCATCAGCCTCCGCGTGGTGCTCGTCGAGAACCTGCGAAGGCTGGCCGAGCGCATCGTGCGGAACCGCACCGCGCGCCAGGATGTCGACATGCTAATTGACAGCGTGATCGGCGCAAACGGGCACGCTCCGATCTCACCGGACGCGGCCCTCCGCCGCGCCGAAGGAACGCCGCTCGGCACGGCCTTTATCGTACAGCTGGTCCAGCGTCTGCGGGATCTCGGCCCGAAGGTGGATGTTGTCCAGCGCTGGCTCGACCAGCGGGTGGCGGCGCTGGGGACGACGGCCGACGACATTGTCCGGACCGGGCACCAGGCACAGGCTGCGATGACCGTCACGGTACGGAACATCATCACCAGCATGCGTTTGATGACGGACTTTGATTGGGCCGAATTCTTCGAGAGCGTCAGCCTGGCGGACGAAATACTTCGGCACGAAACCAACTTCGCCCAGATGGATTTCGCCACGCGGGATTCGTACCGCCATGCGATCGAGGACCTCTCGCGAGGATCGCGGCATTCGGAAATCGAGGTCGTGAGACGTGTGGTGGGCCGAATCACACGGGCCCTCCCAGAGCCGTCCGGCGACGGCCCGCCGCGCGAGGACCGCGCCGATGCGGGTTATTACCTGATTGCCGGGGGACGCCCGGCGCTGGAGCGCGAGCTCGGTTACCGCCTCGTCTGGCGAGACCGGCTCCTGCGCCTCTATTTGCGAAGCGCGGTGCCGGGCTACCTCGGGTCGATTACCCTCCTTACCGCCCTGATCGTGCTGCTGCCGCTGCTGTACGAACGGAACGCGGGAATCGCCGCGTGGGGGCTCTTGCTGCTCGGCCTCCTCGCCGTCGTGCCGGCTTCCGACCTGGCGATCGCGCTCATCAACCGGGCCGTGACCCACTCACTCAAGCCGCACGTGCTGCCGCGGCGGGAGCTGCGCGACGGAGTCACGCGGGAACTGCGAACGATGGTCGTCGTGCCCGCGCTGCTCACGGCCCAACATCAGGTGGAACAGCTGGTGGAGCGGCTGGAGGTCCACTACCTGGCGAACCCGGACGAGGAACTGCGCTTTGCGCTGCTCACCGACTGGCTGGACGCGCCGGCCGAGAGCCTCTCCGGTGACGACGAACTCCTGGCCGTCGCGGTGGACGGCGTCGTGAAGCTCAACACACTCTACGGTCCCGCGTCTGACGGCGGAGAGCGCTTCCTGCTGTTTCATCGGAAGCGTGTCTGGAACGAGCGCGAGGGTACGTGGATGGGGTGGGAGCGCAAGCGAGGGAAGCTGCGCGAACTGAACCGGGTGCTTCGGGGCGGCGCGAACACGACGTTTCTGCCGGTCGGCGGACGCCCGGTGCACGCCCCGTCGGGTGTTCGGTACGTCATCACCCTCGACACGGACACGCGTCTGCCGCGAGGCGCGGCGCGTCGTTTAATCGGGACCATGGCGCATCCACTCAATCAGCCGAGCTTCAGCCCGTCCGCCGGGCGCGTCGTGGAAGGCTATGGGATCGTGCAGCCGCGCATCAACCCATCGCTCCCGGCCGACCACGAGGGATCGCTGTTCCAGACCATCTTCTCGGGCCCGCGCGGCATGGATCCGTATGCTTCCGCGACGTCGGACGTCTACCAAGATTTGTTCGGAGAAGGCTCGTACACCGGCAAGGGAATCTACGACGTCGATGCGTTTGAGACGGCCTTGGCGGGCAAGATGCCGGATAATGCGCTGCTGAGCCACGATCTCTTCGAAGGTATCTTCGCGCGGGTTGCGCTGGCGTCAGACATCGAGCTGTTCGACGAGTTTCCTTCGCACTACGAAGCGGCGGCGGCCCGGCAGCATCGCTGGGTGCGCGGCGATTGGCAGCTGCTGCCGTGGGTCTTCGGACGGAGGCGCGCAACGTCGGGAGAGCGGCGCGCGGTCGCGATTCCCGCGATCGGCCGCTGGAAGATGATCGACAATCTGCGGCGCTCGTTGTCCGCTCCGGCGGCATTTTTCACGTTGGCCGCCGCCTGGCTGCTGCCGTCGGCCGCGGCCTGGGTGTGGACGGCGTTCATCTTGGCGACGATCGCGATCCCCGCGCTGCTGGCCTTCGTCATCGGATTCACGCCCCCTCGTCGAGGTATTTCCAGGCGCACCTATGTTCGCGCCGCCCTCACCGACCTTTCGGTCGGCGCGTCCCAGATCGGGCTTACGGTAACGCTGTTGGCGTCTCAGACATGGCTGATGTTGGACGCGATTCTGCGCACGGTGGGGCGTATGTTGATCACCCGCCGGCGTCTCTTGGAGTGGGTGACTGCGACGCAGACCGGGTCTGGGGGCGATCCGGCGCTCTCCGGAATCTATGCGCGCATGGCCGGCGGCGTGGTGCTTGCGCTGGCGGTGCCGGCGGCGGTGGCTGTTGAACGGCGCGCGGAGCCGGCCGCGGCGCTTCCGTTCATCGTGCTTTGGATCGCGGCACCCGCGGTCGCACGGTGGATCAGCCTGCCGCCGAGGCGCACCCGGGTCGAGCCGCTCTCCGAGACGAACGCTCGAGGGCTTCGAGTGATTGCGCGCCGGACGTGGCGTTTCTTCGAAGTATTCGTGACTCCGGCGGACCACGCGCTGCCTCCCGATAATTTCCAGGAGAATCCGAAGCCGGTCGTGGCCCATCGAACATCGCCGACGAACATGGGGCTGTATCTCCTGTCCACGTTGGCGGCGCGCGACCTGGGCTGGCTGGGTACGGCGGACGCCGTTGCGCGACTGGAAGGCACTCTCGAGACCATGAGCCGGCTCGAATCGTTTCGCGGGCACTTCTACAATTGGTACGACACGCGTGAACTTCGTCCGCTCGATCCCAAGTATGTCTCCTCAGTGGACAGCGGCAACCTTGCCGCACATCTCCTCGCCCTCGGGAACGGTTGCCGGGAACTGGTCCGGCATTCCTTTCTCGGACAGCGCGCGTTCGCCGGCCTGAACGACACGATTGCGCTCTTGCGCGAAGCGCTCGGCGGGGTTGCGGAGACGTCGCGCACGCATATCGTCACCCGGAAGCAGCTCAGTAATGCGATCGACGCGCTGGTCAACTCGCTGCAGCCGATGCCGGTCACTCCCGTCGAGTGGGCGGCGCGGTTCATCGAGCTAAGGACGCGTGCGCACACCATCGCCGACATCGCTCACGCCCTCGCTCAGGAACGCGGAGACGCTCCCGACTCCACGTTCTGCGCGTGGGCGGATGCCGTCGCGGCATGCGTCGAAAGTCACACGCGGGACGCGGCGATGTTTGTTCCGTGGATCCGGCTGGATTCCGGCGAGAGTACCGCAATGACCGCACGTTCTCTGCGGCGATCGCCGGACTGGGCATCGATCGAGTCGTTGTTTCACCCGCTCCCTGCGCTCGCGGACATTCCGGAACGCTTCGACGGAGCATTGCGGGAACTTGCCGCATTCCGCGCAGGCCTGCTCGACCAGGCATCCGCGGCCGCCGACACCTTGGGATATGTCGACGCCCTGGCAGACGCCGTCCGGCGCTCAGCCGACGATGCGGCCGCGCTCGTTCGCCGCCTGACCGCGATTACAGAGCGGGCGGAGACCATGTTCCGGAAAATGGACTTCAGCTTTCTGTTCGATCATACGCGCCGGCTTGTGTCCATCGGGTATCGGGTCACGGACGGCGCCCTGGACGCCAACTGTTACGACCTGCTTGCGTCCGAGGCGCGCCTCACGAGCTTCATCGCCATCGCCAAGGGCGATATCCCGTCGTCGCACTGGTTTCGTCTCGGCCGGGCGCTCACGCCGGTGGGCCACGGGTCCGCGCTCATCTCGTGGTCGGGCTCCATGTTCGAGTACCTCATGCCGCTGCTCGTGATGATGTCGCCGTCCGGCAGCCTGCTGAGCCAAACGTGCGAACTGGCGGTGCGGCGGCACATTGCCTACGGCGCAGAGCGCCGCGTGCCCTGGGGCATCTCGGAGTCGGCGTACAACGCGCGGGACTTGAACCTCGAGTACCAATACACCAGCTTTGGGGTGCCGGACTTAGGGCTCAAGCGCGGACTCGGTGAGGATCTGGTGATCGCACCATACGCGACCGCGCTCGCGTCCATGATCGATCCCAGCCAGGCGGCGCAGAACTTTGAGCGGATTGCCAAGGCCGGTGGAACGGGGGCGTATGGATTTTACGAAGCGCTCGATTACACGCGGACGCGGGTGCCCGAAGGGGGACATGTCGCGATCGTGCGCGCGTACCTGGCGCACCATCAGGGCATGTCGGTGGTCGCGCTCGCCAACGTGCTCAACGATGGGGCCATGCGCACCCGATTCCACGCGGACCCGATCGTGCAGGCGACCGAGCTGCTCCTGCAGGAGCGTACGCCGCGCGACGTGCTGGTCGCCCGGCCTCGCGCGGAAGACGTCCCCGCGGCGGCGCACGCCGGGACGCACGCGGTGCCGGTCGTGCGCCGATTCACGACCCCGTACGACGCGGTGCCCCGGACACATCTCCTGTCAAACGGACGCTACGGGGTGATGATCACGGCGGCCGGCTCGGGGTCAAGCCGCTGGCGCGATCTCGCGATCACGCGCTGGCGCGAAGACGCCACGCGAGACTGCTGGGGTACCTACATCTTTTTGCGCGATGCGCAGACGGGTCAGTCTTGGTCGGCGGGCTACCAACCCAGCGGCGCCGTCCCGGATGCCTACGAAGCCCGGTTCACCGAAGACCGCGCCGAAATCACCCGGCGGGATGGCGCGCTGGCCACGACGCTCGAGGTGCTGGTGTCGGACGAGGACGATGCGGAAGTGCGCCGCGTATCGATCACCAATCTCGGCGCGCGCACACGTGAAGTTCAAATCACGTCATATGCGGAGCTTGCGCTGGCGCCGCAGGCCGCCGATGTGGCGCACCCCGCGTTTTCCAACTTGTTTGTGGAGACGGAGTTCGTGCCGGCCGTGGACGCGCTCCTGGCGACGCGCCGCCGGCAACACGAGAACGATCCCGAGGTCTGGGTCGCGCACGTGGCGGTGGCGGACGGCGACTCCATCGGAGACCTGCAGTGCGAAACGGATCGCGTCAGATTTCTCGGACGCGGGCATCACGTACGCGCGCCCGTCTCCATTATCGACGGGCGGCCTCTTTCGAACACCGTCGGTGCCGTCCTCGACCCTGTGATGAGCCTGCGGCGGACGGTGCGTATCCGGCCGGGCACGACCGCGCGCGTGGTGTTCTCCACAATCGTCGCGCCGGCCCGCGACCAGGTGCTGGCGCTGGCGGACAAGTACCGGGATGCGGGCACGTTCGAACGCACGCTGACGCTGGCCTGGACACAGGCGCAGGTACAGCTGAATCATCTGGGGATCGCGCCTGACGAAGCGCATTTGTTCCAGCGGTTGGCCAATGCCGTCCTGTACTCGGATCCTGCGTTGCGGCCGTCCTCCGAGGTGCTGAGCCGCGGCGCGTTCGAGCGCTCTGCGCTGTGGTCACACGGGATTTCAGGCGATCTGCCCATCGTGCTGGTTCGCATCGACGAGGCGGAGGACGTCGGCATCATCAGGCAATTGCTGCGGGCGTATGAATACTGGCGTCTGAAGCAGTTGTCCGTCGACCTGGTCATTCTCAATGAGAAACCGCCGTCGTATGAACAAGAGCTGCAGGGGATCTTGAATGGGCTGGTGCGCGCGCGCCGGCAGGGCATGGCATCGGATCCGAGCGGCATCCACGGGGACATCTTTCTCCTGAGGGGAGACCTGCTGACGGCGCAGGACCGCGCGTTGTTGCAAACGGCGGCCCGCGCGGTGCTGCTCAGCCGGCACGGCTCACTGGCCGAGCAAGTGCTCCGGTCGCAGCGCGCCGAAGCCGCGGCGCCGCCCGTGTCGCGCCCGCGCCGCCCGGGCAACGGGGCGGATGTACCGCTGAACGTCCCCGAGCTCGAACTCTTCAACGGCCTCGGCGGCTTTGCCGACGGCGGCCGGGAATATGTGATCGTCCTCGGGGAAGGGCTGCGCACGCCGGCGCCGTGGGTCAATGTGATTGCGAACCCCACGTTCGGGTTTCTCGTTTCGGAGTCCGGCTCGGGTTATACGTGGGCGCTCAACAGCCATGAGAATCAACTTACGCCCTGGTCAAACGACCAGGTCACCGATCCACCCGGTGAGGCGCTGTACATTCGCGACGAGGACACCGGCGAAGTCTGGAGCCCGACAGCGCTGCCGGTTCGGGATGAATCGTCACCGTATGTGGCGCGGCACGGCCAAGGCTACAGCCGGTTTCAGCATGGCTCGCGCGGGATTTTGACGGACTTGCTGCAGTACGTGCCGGTGCAAGACCCGATCAAGATCTCCCGTCTCGTCCTCGAGAATCGTTCGGGGCGTGCCCGCCGCCTCTCCGTGACCGGATACGCGGAGTGGGTGCTCGGGAATTCGCGCAGTGCGACCGCTCCGTATGTTGTCACCGAAGTGGATGCGCAAACAGGCGCGCTGTGTGCGCGAAGCGCATGGAGCGGCGAGTTCGGCGGACGCGTCGCGTTTGCCGATCTCGGAGGGCGCCAGATGTCTTGGTCGGGCGACCGCACGGCGTTTCTGGGCCGGAATGGCGTGCCCGAGCGGCCGGCGGCACTGGAGCACGGCGGACCGCTGTCCGGGGGGGCGGGCGCGGGTCTCGATCCGTGCGCGGCCCTGCAAACGCAGCTTGAATTGCGTCCCGGCGAGCGCGCCGAAATTGTCTTCTTCCTCGGTCAGGGGGAAAGCCAGAAAGAGGCGCGGGAGTTGATCACTCGTTATCGCGCCGCGGATCTCGACGAGGTCCTGCGAGACGTCACCCGGCGATGGGACGACGTGCTCGGGACCGTCCGGATTGCCACCCCCGAGCGGTCAATGGATATCCTGGTGAACCGCTGGCTGCTCTACCAGACGCTGTCCTCTCGAGTGTGGGGACGCGCGGGATTCTATCAGGCGAGCGGCGCCTATGGCTTCCGCGATCAACTGCAGGATGTGACTGGGCTGGCTGTCGCGACACGCGATGTTGCCCGTCAGCATCTTTTGCGTGCCGCCGCGCGCCAGTTCACGCAGGGCGACGTTCAACACTGGTGGCACCCACCGTCGGGACGCGGAGTGCGCACGCGCATTTCGGACGACCTGCTGTGGCTTCCCTATGCCGTCTTGCAATTCATCGAGGTGGCGGGCGATCACGGCGTGCTCGATGAAATCGTGCCGTTCCTGGAGGGCGACGCGCTCGCGCAGGGGCAGAACGAATCGTACTTCCAACCCCGGGTCTCGGACACGACCGGTACGCTCTTTGAACACTGCGCGCGCGCGCTCGATCGGAGCCTCGCGGTGGGAAGCCATGGGCTCCCGCTGATCGGGACGGGCGATTGGAACGACAGCTTGAACCGCGTCGGGCCGCAGGGCAAGGGAGAGAGCGTGTGGCTGGGGTGGTTTCTGCATACGCTCCTATGGGAGTTTGCCAAGATTGCCGATGCGCGGGGCGAGCACCGGCGCGCGGAGAGCTGGCGGCTGCACGTCAGCGCGCTCAAGGCCGCGCTCGAACGGCACGGATGGGACGGCGAATGGTATCGCCGCGCGTATTTCGACGACGGCACACCGCTGGGCTCCGCCACAAACACGGAGTGCCGGATTGACTCCATTGCGCAATCCTGGGGCGTCATCAGCGGCGCCGCCGAGCCGGGCCGCGGAGCACGCGCGATGGCCGCGGTGGATCAGATCCTCGTGCGGCGTCCGGAGGGGCTGGTGCTGTTGCTCACGCCGCCCTTTAACCGGGCGGCGCACGACCCGGGCTACATCAGCGGGTATGTGCCCGGCATCCGTGAAAACGGCGGGCAATACACGCACGCGGCCGCGTGGACCGTGCTGGCCTTTGCCGCACTGGGCGACGGAGACAAGGCGGCTGAGTTGTTCGGCATGTTGAACCCGATTAATCGGGCCGTCTCGCGCGCGACCGTGCAACGGTACAAAGTGGAGCCCTACGCGGTGGCCGCCGATGTGTATTCCGAGCCCCCGCATGTGGGGCGCGGCGGCTGGACCTGGTATACCGGATCAGCCGCATGGCTCTACCGTGCGGCGACGGAGTGGATGCTGGGCTTTCGCGTGCGCGGAACGACGTTCTCAATCGATCCCTGCATCCCGCGAATCTGGCCGGGGTACTCGATCCGTTTTCGGTATCATTCCGCCATCTACGACGTCCAGGTGGAAAACCCATCCGGCGTGTGCCGGGGTGTCATTCTGGCTGAACTAGATGGCAGGCGCCTGGAGGGTTCGGCAACCATCCCGCTTGCCGACGATGACGTGGAACATCACGTCCGCGTTGTGTTGGGATGAGTTTCAGCAGACCCGCCCGAATGAGCTGCCTTAAACAGGGTAGGGCTTGGGGGGGGATTGCGCGTGAGCACGCCAGAGGAGCGAATTCGGAAGAAGGGCGAAGAGCTGGATGAGCGGGCGAAGAAGGGGCAAGTACAGGGAGGCATATCAATGAAACCAGAAGCTGGAGGGAAGGTTAAGTTTGGAATTTGGGGCCTTATTTGTGGGGCGGTTATCACAATGATCATCGGCTTTGCGTGGGGTGGTTGGACAACCGGGGGCACTGGCCGACAGAGAACCGAAGAGGCGGTCTTGGCGACTCGGGCGGCGATCTGCGTCGCCCAATTCATAAAGGACCCGAACTATAAAGAGAAACTTAAAGAACTAAAGGCGTTAGATTCCTATGAGAGAAGTGCCTTCATTGAAAAAGGGGGCTGGGACAAAATGCCCGGGGAACAAAAGCCAAGCTTTGATGTAAGCCGAGCCTGCGCCGACGGGCTTGAATATCTTACGAAATAGGCTAGTAGGATAATCACGGTCTAGGCAAGGGCAAGCGGGGTGCCGATGGACATTCAGCAGATCCTGACGAGACTCCCTCAGCGTTATCCATTCTTGCTCGTTGATCGCATCTTGGAGATCATACCGGGCGAACGCATCGTCGGGTTCAAGAACGTCGCAATCGACGAGCCGTTCTTCGCGGGTCACTTCCCTGGGAATCCGGTGATGCCCGGGGGCCTCGTCGTCGAGGCGATGGTTCAAGTTGCGGCGATCCTCGTGTCATTTCGCCCCGACATCGAGGACCGTCTGATCTACCTTGCGAATCTCGAACGTGTACGGTTTCGCCGAGCGGTGCGCCCCGGTGACCGGCTCATCACGACCGTGGTTGCACTGAGGGGAAAGGGTCCGTTCGGAAAGGCGCAAGTGACCGCCACGGTGGAGGGCATGGTCGTGGCCGAGGGGATCGTGACCTACGGGTTGGTTACGGTCGATAGGGCGACACCCGCCAATCGGTAGTCTCTTGTCTGGCTAAACCACCGGCGAGACCTCTATTGCCTCCGGATCCTTCGGCGCAACGGCCGTCTTTCGTAATTCGACGTGAAGCTTCCCCAACGCGAGCTCTTCCATCGCGATGAGCACAGGATTGCGCATGGTTGTCTCGATGGCGGGCAGATCTCCCGCAATCAACTGCTGTGCCCGAGCGGCCACGACATTCACGAGGGCGTAGGGCGATGAAACCTTCGCCAGGAGTTCCTCAAGCGGGCGTGTGCGCATTTTAGCCGACCGACCCCTCCATTTCCATCTGGATCAGACGGTTCAACTCCACGCTGTACTCCATCGGCAGTTCCCTGGAGATCGGCTCGATGAAACCGCGGACGATCAAGCTCATTGCCTCGTCCTGGTTGATCCCGCGGCTCATCAGGTAGAATAGCTGCTCGCTAGACACCTTCGAGACGGTCGCCTCGTGGGTTACTTCCACGTCGTCCTCGTCGATCTCCATCGTCGGATAGGTGTCCGACCGGGACTGGTCGTCGAGGATCAGCGCGTCGCAGCGCACCGCGCACTTGCTGCCCTTGGCGCCCGGATGGATCTTGACGAGTCCCCGGTACCCGGCTCGGCCGCCGGATTTGCTGATCGACTTACTGACAATGGACGACTGCGTGTGCGGCGCCGCGTGGATCACCTTCGCGCCGGGGTCCTGGTGTTGCCCGGCGCCGGCGAAGGCGATCGAGAGAATCTCGGCCTTCGCCCCGGGCTCCACCATATAGACACTCGGGTACTTCATGGTCAGCTTGCTCCCGAGGTTGCCGTCCACCCACTCCATCGTCGCATCACGGTACGCGACCGCCCGCTTCGTGACGAGATTGTAGACGTTCTTGGACCAGTTCTGAATCGTCGTGTAGCGGACCCGGGCGCCCTCCTTGACGATAATCTCGACGACCGCGCTGTGCAGCGAGTCGCTCGAGTAGGTCGGGGCGGTGCACCCCTCCACGTAGTGGAGGTAGGAGCCTCGTTCCGCGATGATCAAGGTCCGCTCGAACTGGCCCATGTTCTGCGCGTTGATCCGGAAGTACGCCTGCAGCGGGACCGTGACGTGCACGCCCTCGGGGACGTAGACGAACGAGCCGCCGCTCCACACCGCGCTGTTGAGCGCGGAGAATTTGTTGTCCTCGGACGGGATGACCGTCCCGAAGTACTCTTTGACGATGTCCGGATGCTCCCGCAGGCCCGAGTCCATGTCGAGAAAGATCACGCCCTGCTTCGTCCACTCCTCGCGCAGGCTGTGGTAGACGACCTCGCTTTCGTACTGGGCTCCCACACCGGCCAGGTACTTCTTCTCCGCCTCCGGGATCCCCAACCGGTCGAAGGTGTTCTTGATGTCCGCGGGGACCTCGTCCCACGTCTTGCCCTGGTTCTCCATCGGCTTGACGTAGTAGTAGATGTCGTCGAAGTCGATCTCGCCGACGTTGCCGCCCCAGGTCGGAAGCGGTTTCTTCTCCCACACCCCGAGCGAGTGGAGCCGGAGCGTTCGCATCCAGTCGGGCTCGCTCTTCATGTGGGAGATCATCTCCACGATTTCGCGGTCGAGGCCCTTGCGGGACTTGAACGCGTACTTATCCTCGGGATCGTGGAACCCGAACTGGCACTGGTCGAGATCGGTGCCGATCGGGTGCGTCACCACCATGATGCATACTCCTCCTGGTTCGGCCTTGCTCAACGTCCTGGCCCGCGTTGTGGCCTGCCCCGCGGAGCCGGTTGCGCTAGAGACTCTGGCGCAACAAGTAATCGCGGCCGCGGTCCGTGATCACCGCGTCCCCCAATCCGCTCCGAATCCGCCTCCACGTGGCCAACCCGTAATCGGCACAGTAGAGCAGATGGCGTTCCACGGCCCCCCGCGCAAGGCCAAGCCGCTCACCGAGCACGACACTGTTCGCGCCGGCCGACTGATCCCGTAACGACGCCAAGACCCGGTTCCGTTCGTTATCGAGCGCCATGGTCGTCCTCCTGAAGCTCCTGACGTATGGGAACCAGAACCACCACCCGCTGGTATTCTCGAGCGATCTTGATCGAGGCGCGCGGCCTGAGGAGGACGATCGCGGCGACCGCCACGACGACGGCCAGTCCTGTGGATATCATTCTGAGACCCCCGGGATCGGCGCTCCGGCTCGCCCGCACCGTGACGTCTACCTGCGCGCCATCACCACGTCAAACGTAGCATCACGATACTTCGGGCGCTGAGCAAAACGGCTCACGTGGCTGACGTGCGGAACGACCGGCAGGAGGCCGCGAATGCGGCCGGGGGTCCTGCGCAGACAGGGCAGGACGGCGGCCGATTTGGCCGCCGTCTATTTGACGCGCTGAGACTCCGGGGTCTTGTCGTAGAGGATGACGTTCAGAAGGGTACTGTGAATATTCATCCCGCCGTTGTATTCGATGAAGCCCAACCGCCTAAACTTGTTCATGAAGTAGCTCACTCTCGACCGTGTCGTCCCCACGATCTCCGCGAGCGTCTCTTGGCTGATCCTCGGCACGATGGCTTCCGGCTTGCCCTCTTTGCCAAACTGCGCCAGCAGTAAGAGCGTCCGGGCCAGCCGCTTCTCGCTGGAATTGAACAGTTGGTCGACAAGGTCCTCTTCAACTCGAATGTTGCGGCTGAGCAAGTAGGCCATGAACTCCTCGGAGAACGTGCCGCGTTGGTGCAGCAGCTGGTTCATGGTTTTCTTTTCGATGCGAAGGCTCGAGCCATCGGTCATGGCGATGGCCGTCGCCATCCGCAGGGGCTGCCCGGCCAGGCTGCCTTCCCCGATGAAATCGCCGGCGCCGATGATGGCCACCACCGCTTCCCGGCCCTGCTGGGATGTGACCGTCAGCTTGATCTTGCCTTCGCGAATGTAAAAGACGGCGTCCGCGGGATCGCCCTGCGCGAAGATGGTGCGGCCCTTCCCGTATTCGAGGACACGCTTCCCCTCGGTGAGCTGCTCGAGCACGCGCCGATGGGGGAACTGCGCAGGTTCTCGCTTTGCCATCGGTGCCCTCCGCGCCGCCGACCGGCGAAGCAAACCCGGTACCTTCGGATTTCCAAGAGCCACTCTCAAGACACTATTATTATAGAGCGACGCGGACACGGAATCAAACCTCCATCCAGGCGCGTACTCCTGAACATCAAGGTCAGTTTGCACGGTCCAGGGGGGACTGTCTGTCCAAAATTGCACACACGGGCCGGCGACGCGGAAGGATGCGGACGGAGAATTATTCCCTCGGATCGTCCTAAATCATACGCCGAGCAAGGCGGACGTCAACGAGAGGCCACGCCGCGCTCGGCGCTTGACCCCCAATCGGCTTGCGCTTCTGACGCCGGACTGCCGGACCACGTCGACCGCTGCCGCCGTGCGCACTCGCGGAGCACCCGCGGGAACTCCGTGGGCGCCTGGTGGCGCGGCGCGTAGCCGAGGGCGGTGATCTTGGCGATGTCAAAATGGTAATCGCTCAAGAACACGTCGACGTCCTGTGGCCGCAGGGACGCCATCTCCCTCTCGAATAATAGGCGACCTCTTGCTTTGATACGGCGAGAGCGTAATCACTGACCTCTACCCCATCGCCCCTGAAGCCCTACAACGGTTGCCGCCGGCGGCCGTTGACCGGGATTTGGATCATCACCTCTGCGCCGACGAGCAGTACCAGCGCGGCGAGATAGACCCAGATCATGAAGACGACCACGCCCACCAGGGGGCCATAGACCGCCGGATACCCGGCGAGAGTGCGTAGGTACCAGAAGAACGCGGGCTTAATGCCCTCAAACAGCAGGAGACCTGTCAGGCTGCCGATCACGAGAGTGCGCGATGGCAGACGAACGTTGGGCAGGAACCGGTAAATGATGAAGAAGGTGAGGCCTGAGAAGATCCATGAACCGACTGACGCAGCCGTCACGAGGACATGGAGGCTGCGGAAGAAATCTGCCGCCGCAAGTAGCGGTGCCAGTATGCCGAGAGCCGCGGCGGCGGCGTTGAAGAGCAAGAAGACGCTCATGAAGCCGCCTGCCAGCAGGACCAACGCCAGCTCCACGAGTTTGCGGCGCCAGAAGGGGCGGACCTGGCGTGCATGCAGGACGCGGTTCAGGCTGTGTTCGATCGCGCTCGCGAGCGCGATCGCGCCCCAGACAAGACCAACAGTCGCAAGGGTGCCAACGGTCCCCCGCACGGGAGCAATGGTGGTGAAGGCCTGTTCCATCATGGCGAGCGCCGCCGGAGGAACGTACGGGGCGAGAACGAGTACCACGGCCTGCGGCGCATGACCTCGCTCGACAAACCGGCTGAGCAGGACGATAACTCCGACAAACAGCGGGAACAACGACATAACCCCGGCATAGGCAATGGAAGCTGCCAGCACAAACACCTCGTCGCTCTGGAGGCCCTCATAGATCTCGCGGACCACATGCACAACGTGTCGCGCTGTCAGGCTGTCCAAACAATTGTGTCTTCGTCGAGGATGACCGGTGCCCCGCACCCGCCATCGCGGTGCAGCCCGGGCCGACCGGCCTTGGCAAAACCCGGCAGGTTCGAAAGGCGAAGCTCTGTGGTGGCGCTCGCGACCGGGGAAATGGATGAATCCGGGTTCGCCTCCCGTACGACTTCTCGAACAATCACGTGCAGTGCCGCGGCAACGGGGAGCGCCACCAACCCTCCGAGGATGCCCATCAGTCTCACGCCGACGAATAAGGCGATGATGGTCAGGAGTGGAGACAAGCCGAGCACGCGCGACATGAGCCGCGGGATGAGGATGTGCGATTCCAGATTCATGGCGACGACGAAGAAGATCACGACGGCGGCCAGCTGCCACGCGGGTTGTCCGAGGGCGACCAGAATCGCCACGGCGGCTCCCAACATCAGCCCCACCATGGGGATGAACTCCCCGAGTCCGGCGACGACCCCGATGAGAAACGGGTAGGGTATGCCAATCAGGAGCAGCGCCAGCGAGACCGGCACGGCCACGGCCAGCGCAATCAGGAGCTGCCCGCGGAGCCACCCGCCGAAGCGCAGCCCGATCCGATGGAGCATCAGGTCCACACGTGGACGCTCTTCTCGCGGGACGAGCGCGAGAACGGCGCGTTTGATCGCCGCTCCTTCAAGGAGCATGTAGAAGGTGACCACGAGGACCATGATTGCCGCCGTGGCTCCTCCCGCCACCCGCAGCGCGACAAGCGCCGCCCCTGGCCCCATCCCGGTGAGGTTGGAGGCCTGTGTGACGAGATGAGCAAGGCTGGTTGACAGATCCGGCAGCCATGGCCGCTGCAGTCTCACGGCCACGAGCCACTGGCGGAGCCCGGCGAGCAGCTGCGGACTCTGCTGGGCGAATTTTTTCGCTTCCCCAACGGCCGGGATTATGATCAACGTCAGGGCGATGGCAGCTGTGACGAAGCCTGTGAGGTACACGACAAAGATCGCCACCCCCCGAGAAGGCCGGAGCGTTCCCAGGATCCGCCGGCGTTGCACCCATCCCACGATCGGCGCGAGCCCGGCGCTGAGAATTGCCGAGACGAGCAGGAGCACAAGAACATCGGTGACCGCGCGGACAAACCAGACCAGTATCCCGGAGAGGACAATCACCCCCAAGATCGTCACCGTTCGACCGATCAATTGCCGTTGCGTCACCACGGCACCCTCACCTTCGCCACTTCATACCAGAGCACTACCATGGCCCCCACAAAATCAAACGAACGTCTTGCTGATCTCCGCGCGAACAACTGTGTCGTGCCCTCCGGGCCGTGGCCCGCGCCGATGCACCATCGCCAGGTGTTCAGCGCACAGAGATCCTGGTCGGTGAGCCAAGAACGATGACCGCGAGCTTTCGCATGATCTGTCTCTCTTCTCCTTGAGGTTTGAGACGAAAGCAGAACCATGCAGTTTCACCTGAAGATCGCGGCGCTCAATTGAAATGCTAATAGGATCAGGGGTCTCCGTCTGTTCAAAATTGCTCGCAGTTGACTCGCCCGTCACCGCGGCCGTGCAAATCGCTGCCTAATGGCGCGACACCCGTCATTGTCGATTTCAACGAACCCCAGCACCTGGACATGGACGGTATTCCCGTGCTTGAGGACGGCCATCGGAGGGCAGAACAACTGGGCCAGCGTTTGGTGCTGTTTGGTTGCTGGCCGGGTCCGTCCCGCTCGTCCATAGGATACTCATCAGCGCGAGCTGGGCGATCTGCGCCTCGGTGTCCGTAACGTGCACGACCTCTTCGAACACACCACGACCGTGCAGGTAACAGCACACAAAGAGGGCCATGTTTATGACCTGCTCATCTCTCGTTATCCCAATGATGGCGGCAATCCTGACGCCATCAGAAGTGATCGTCAACGTTGATGTGAATTGCCTTGTGCCGGAGACGGAAGCGAACTCCGTGACCGCAGTTACGACATGGCGGAAATTTGGTGTGAGCGACTACCGTGACTTGATGCAGTTGAGCATGATTCTCGTCGTGGATGACATCGTACACTCCAGACCAATGTACCTCATCTCCCGGTTTGAAGAGATCGTCGTAATTCGCCATGCCTGCCCACCTTACCCAATAGGATCATTGGTGAATTCTCATTAGGCTCCGGCATCGCCGCTCACCTGTCCTCTTCATTGAAACCCCAGTTTCGCGCCGCCCGAAAATCCGGAGACCTAACGTCACACTCGGCCATCCCGCTGAAGTGGCAGCCTACCCCCGCCGAGCGAGTGATCGAACCTTGTCCTCACCGCACCTGAGAGGGAATCGGGCCTGGATCGGATAGCCCCTATCGGAGGCGCGGGGGTACGGTGTTCTTGAGGGTGATCTATGTCTCCGAGGGGCATGGCAGCATGGTGAAATCCGCGCGTGGGCGACGGTGGTTGTTCATCGGCGGCGTGGTCCTCGTGCTCGTGGTGGCGGCCGCCGCGGCCACGCCGTTCCTGATCCCGGTTGATCGCTACCGGCCGCTGCTTGAGCAGTACATCCGGGCCGGTACCGGACGCGACGTCCGGATCGCGGCGTTGCGGCTCGTCTTGTGGCCGCGGGTCCACGTCCACGCGGTGGATGTCCGCCTCCGGAACCCTGCAGGATTTCCGACGGAGGACGCGATCGAGGTGAAATCGGTCGATCTCGGCGTCGAGCCGCGCGCCCTCCTCACGCGGCGGCTCGTGATCACATACGTCGCCCTCAGCGGCGTCCGCGTGAACGTGCTGAGCGACGCCGCCGGCCGGACAAACTACGATCTCCCGGCGCCTCCACAGTCCGCCCCGGCAGTGACGACCGAGGCGACGGACGGCGGGCAATCGCTCCTGGCCCTCACGCCCATCGGCGCGGTGACGGTGAAGAACGTCGAGATCGCGATCGGCGGGCTCGACGCGGCCCGTGGGCGGACGACGCCGGTTGTGACGCTGGCCGGGCTGAACGCCCGGGTCCGGTCGATAGACCCGAGCGCCTCAGACTGGACGAAGCGGCTCGAGATCACCGCAGACCTGCGGGGCGCACGGCTCGTGACGCCGCTGCTGGCCGCGCCGGTGCGGTTCCAGTCCGGTGAGTTCCACCTCAGCGGCGGCAAGGGGCTAGGAACCTTTGCCGCCGACCTGGATACCATGCGCGCCACGGGGACGGTTGCGATCGCCAACGTGGCATCTCCGGCGGTGACGTTCACGCTCACGATCCCTCGGCTCGATGCGAACTTCCTGCAGCGTCTTGCGCGCATAAGCGTCGGCCCCGCCGTGTCGGGCTCGGCCGAACCGCGACGATTGGTTGCGCGCGGCGAGGTCGGGATCGACAAATTCGTCTTCTCTGCCATCGAGGCGGATCGGATCCGGTGCCGGGTTAGCATCTACACGGACGCGGTTCGAGCCGACTCGTACACGTTGGCCGCCTACGGCGGCACCGTGCAGGGAGCCGCCACCCTCAACTATGCGTCGGCGGGCCTCCCCGCGTCAGGCACCGCGCGCGTGCGCGGCCTCGACCTGGGACAGGTGGTGCGCCTCGCCGATCCCCGGGCGCCGAAGATCGCCGGCGCGGTGGACGCCGACCTCGGGCTCTCGACTACGCTGGGACAAGATCCCCTGGCGGCGCTCGTGGCCGCCGGGACGTTCGCCGTGCACCAGCTCGCCGCGCCGCCGGTTGCGGCGAGCCAAGCGAGCGGCCGGCTGAGTGTGCGCGGGGGCAGGCTCGAGTTGCCGGCGTATACGCTCTCCGCCTACGGCGGCACCCTCCAGGGCGCGGCCGCGCTCGATTATGCCGCCGCTGCCCTTCCCGTGGCCGGGACGGTACGCGCGCGCGCGATCAACGCGGCGCAGTTCGTGGGCATCTTCAATCCCGGGCCGCCCAGGATCACTGGCACGCTCGACGCGGATTTGCGACTCTCGACCGCGCTGCGGCGTGATCCCCGGGCCGCACTGACCGGTGCCGGCACCTTCGCCGTGCGCAACGGCACGCTTCCCGGACTGAACCTCAGGGACTTCATGGTGACGGCGGCCAGGACGCTCCAACTCAGCCTGCCCCAAGGGCCGACCCGGTTTCGCTATTTCGGCGGGGACGTGAGCATCGCACAGCAGCGCGTCTCCAGTCAAGCGCTCAAGCTGGGCGGCGACGACATCGAGGGGATGGGCCGGGGGAGCTTCGGCTTCGACAAGACGCTCGACTACACGGGGACGGGCGTGCTGAAATCCCTGACGTCGCCAGGGACATCGTCGATGGCGGGGGTTGTCCCGTCGGCGGGGGAGATCATGGGCAGGTTCGTTCCCGGCGCCTCGGGCGCGACCGGGGTCCGGATCCCGTTCTCCATCCACGGCACCTTCGACGAGCCGAAGTTCGCTCTGGCCGGCAGACCGGAGTTCATGAATGGGACAGGCTCCCAGCCGCGGCAGAAGCCGCCGCAACCGCAGCAACCCCAGCTTCCCCGGCTGCCCCAACTGCCGCCCGCCCTGCAGGACCTGCTGAAGCCGCCCCTCTGAGCGAGGCGGCGGCCAGCGCCCCGGCGCGGCGACCTGGTATGGCCCCTCTGGGCACTCGCGGTCGAATGTTCGAATTGGAACCTGACTTGTGCGGTAGCGTTGGTCCGGGAGCCCGTCTCATATCCGGACTGGGATCAGCAAGCCGCAAACCAGAGGGCAATCAGCATGACAGTCGCCGCACCACCACCACGCCCGTTACGGCGCTCGGTGCGGTTGGACCGAGCACGGCGACGCAGACGGAGTTCGGCGGCGCGGGAGTCGTCGCGGTGGGACCGGGCTTCACTCCGATGGCACACGGGATGCCAGCGTCGGCGCGAGCGTGATCTTGCTGTATGAAATTTCCACCGTTGATCCGAGCGAGGGGATGTTGATGTACTGATAGGTCAACACCCATGCGCCATTGACTGCTGTATAGTCCTGCGCCAAATCGATGGTACCCACGGCGTACTGCATCGTTGCGTCGACCACCAACCCCCGATCATAGTCAATCCACCCGATCATCGCCTTCGGATCATCCAGGGATTCCCGGGCCTTCCCCTGCACAAGATAATACTGGCGCCCGTTGACGACTTTCAACCCGAGTACCTGGAAGTCGAAGCGTGCGAGAAGGGTCGCAAACGGCTCAATCCCTTCGAACAGCTTGCCGATGATGGTTCGGTTGAGGGCGAAGCACAGTAGTCCCGGCGTGAGGTGGTTGACGGCCGCGGAGCGATGGCCCGCTTGAAATTTCACCGTGCCTTCAAACACGCAGTTGGGCGGAGCGGAGAGCGGTCGCCTGACCCGCAGGTTCGCGACAAAATCCATTGAGGCGATGTGGGGAGCATTTTGATTCGCACTGAGGATCCGGTCGATGATCGCTTTCGGGGTGGGGACGGTCTGGACATGGGAGGCGATCTCCTCAGGGGTGGGCAAGCCCCCACCATCCACCGTCCAAACGTCGTTGGCAACTCGTTGGGCCTCCGCGCTCGGTGACCCGGCTAGTACCACGCTTGCGAGGACGAGCAGTATCGCGCTGCGTGCGCACACCCTTGTTCGGATCACGGTACTACCACCTCATGGCGACGGCCGCCCCCCCGCCTGGCGAAGATCAGTAACTTGGTGAGGTTCCCGAGGGGGTTGGCCGTGCCCGTAACGCCCGCCGCCGGGCGCGTATTTAAGCCTCGCCCCCCTCGGACATCGATAGCCGCCTATCACGGCCTATTTCGGCATCTTCGAGATCTTCGACCCCTCCAGGGTCAGGTTGTACATCAGGCCCTCCTGGCCCACCACAAATCCCACGATCGGCTGATTGAATTTCGTGGAGTCAATGGAGGCTTGGGCCCCCAAGTTCACGAGCACCACCGATCCGTCAACGCCCGCCTGCCAGCCGTTCTTGGCCCGGAAGTCCGTGAGCGCCTTCTGCTGCAGGAACACCAGGATGATGTCCTTCTTCTGGGCGCCGATCTGAAACCCGAACGACCCGGCCTTGATGTTGTAGTACGACGCGGTCTTGCTGTGGATGCGCAGCGCGCCTTCGCCGTATTCCGCCCCAACCCCGAACCCGGCCTGATAGACATCCGCCAAGACGAGGACACCCTTGGCATCCTGGAGGAACTCTTTCGCTCCTCGCACCTGGTGCGTGAACCGGGCCAGCGCCGTATTCACGCTCGCGTCGATCTGCTGCCCTGTCCTGGCCTGGGACACACCCGGCAGCAGCAAGCTGCCCAAGAGAGAAAGACAAATGACCCCAACCATTACCCTGCTGAATCTGCGCGTTCTCATCGTTGTTGCCCCCTTCGAAATCGTGCTCCCGCTCGTGTCGCGGCCCGTGTGGACGGTAACGCCGGGTCTCTCGCTACGCCCAGCGGGTACCCTGTGCCTCGAGGACCTGCCGCACCAGCCAGAGCACTACCATGGCCCCCACAAAGGCAACCACGAGGGACCCGACGTTCACTCCGGTGGCACCCGGGTGACCAAAGTAGCCGAAGATCCAACCGCCTACGATGGCGCCGGCAACGCCGATCACAAGATCTCCGAAGAGGCCCGCGGGGCCTGCACCCGGGATCACCTTTCTCGCCAGCCAACCTGCGATGATCCCAACGATGATCCATGCCAGAATGCTCATCGTCCGATCTCCCTTCCTCTGAAAACACCGTTATCAAACGAACGTCTTGCTGATCTCCGCGCGAACAACTGTGTCGTGTCCTCCGGGCCGTGGCCCGCGCCTATGCACCATCGCCAGGTGTTCAGCGCACGGAGATCCTGGTCGGTGAGGGTGGGCCACCACTTGCGGATGTTGCGCACGACTCGCACCCCCTGCTCCTCGGCTGCGTCCCGTGCCTCCATGGCGTGCCTCCCTCATCAGCGATTGCCCGTGCGCCAGCGGGCAAAGGGTACCACGGTCGGGAGTGGCCCGCTGTCCAAAAACGCTCACCCCCGGCTTGGGCCGAGGGGCATCTGCACGATCGCTTACCCGTTTCAACCCTCTCTCGTCTCTTCAGTCCACTTGGCACCGGGACACGCAGGCGGCCGGCAGAGCGAGGACTTTGCTCAGTAGTCGATCGGTTGCGGGAGGCGTCGCCGGATAGTGGTAGCGTTGGAAACGCTACCACTATCCATCGCATCGCCCGGCACACATCCGGGCTACGTTTTTCTGCGACCTGCTAGTGCACGCTCACCTCGATGCTGGCCGCGTCGGACTGGGTCCCGTTCACGATCTGTACGACGGAGATCACAAACGGGAACGAGACCAGCGGAATCGACGTGACGCTCATGTTCACCGCCCAGCGCCCCCCGGCATTGGCGGTTGTGGCCGCCTGTGCCGCTTGGCCGAGCAGCTTCGGCTGAGCGGTGACCTGGACCCGCGCACCCGGCGAAGCGGTGCCCTGCACGGTGAACGTGGTGCCGACCGTGACGCCGTTCCCCGGGGCCGTGATGGTCGGGGCGCCGACACTCGCGGGCGGCGCCGCGGCGGTCGGCGTGGCCACACGGACCTCATACGCCTGGTTCGTCCCCGAGATCACGGAGAACCCGGCCACCCGGCCGTTCTGGATCGCGCTGAAGTCGGCGTTCTGGCCGTTCAGCGTGATAACGGCATCGGGCCGCACGACATAGGCTTGCCCGTTCGCGAGGACAACGGTCCGGGTGCCGGCATTGACGCCGGCGATCCGGCCGGCGGCCACCGCATGGTAATTCGCGGTGATCCGGCTGGCCTGGTTGGTCCCATTCGTGACAACCGTCACCTGGTCACCGGCCCGTAGGGCGGCAAGTGGTGCAGAACCGCCCGAGTTGTTGTCGGCGTTGTACCGGAGAATCGCCGTATCGGGGGCGACCCCAATCGTGTGGTCTTGCCCGTCGCTGCCGCGGACCACGATCACCGGATTCTGACCGGTGGACACCGCCATGAGGCGGCCCGAGATCTGGGACGACGCTGCGTCCGAAAGCGGCACCTGGACCGGTGCCCCCGCGTACCCCGGCGATCCGATCAAGGCCGTCTGGGTGGCATCGTTCCATTGCACGGTGGCCCCCAGCGATTCGCTGATGAATCGAAGCGGCACCAGGGTACGGCCGTTGACGGCGTAGGCCGGCACATCCAGCAGCCGGGGCGTATTGTTCACCCGCGCCTGCCGCGAGCCGACGGTGAGCTCGACGGACTGACCCCCGCGAATCGCCACGATGTGCCCGGTTCGCGCGTCGTAGTCGACCGTGGCACCCAGCCGCTCAAAAATCCCACGCAGCGGAACAAGCACCCGCCCCTGTGTGTATACCGGCGGCACGTCGAAGTTCACGGGCTGGCCGTCCACGTAGACGCGGATCGCCCTCTGCGCAAGCACAGGCTGCGCCAGAAGCGCGATCACGGCGATCAGAAGCAGGATGGTGTGCCGCGAGCGTGTCATGCGCATGCTCCAATATCTCCCTTCGAGCTCGCGCGTGTCGAAAATGCGCGCGGCGTAAAGATATGAGCCGAACCAGCAGCAGACATCCGGCTAGTGTGAGCTTGCTACGGGTACGGCCCATGCCCACTGCGTCCCGTTGACGATCTGCACGACGGAGATCACTGGCTGTTCTTGGGGCAGGACGGTTCCCCGGAGTGCCCGCACTTTTGCTGGGGGTTGCGCGCACCGCTAGAGTTACCCTGACCGCCCTTCTGGCTTGGGTTGGGTTGCCGCTGTTGCTGCGGGCGTTGATAGGCCGGTGCAAGATTTCTCTTGTCAGTGTCCCAGCGCGGATCACCCTGCCGGACAGGGGCGTTCCGGTAGGCGCCGTTCTTCACGTAGTCCCCGTCATACTGGCGATAGGTCGACCGGTAATAGACCTGGCGGTAGGGTCCGTAGTAAGGATACCGGTACAGGTGTCCAGAGACGTCGCGCGACAAGATGTACTGACGACCGTTGATGGTGACAAGCCCCAGAACCGTCCCAATAATACCCGGCGCTACCGTAACGGTCGGAGCGGACGCTGGATAGAATCCGGTGTACGGCCGGTATTGCGGACGGTAGTACGATTGGTAGTATTGGCCGTAGTAGGGATACTGATAATATCCGCCATCCGGGCTGTGCACCATTAAGTAGGGGAGCCCGGCGGCAAGAACCGTCCCGAGAACGGCACCCCAGATTGGGACCGGCGAGACTGACTGGGCCTGGGCTTGTCCGACTCCGGCCAGTCCGAGGGCCGGAATCAGAATGGCGCCCAGGGCAAGGGCCATGAATATTCGCATGTGTGTACCTCCTCGACCGCTACCCACAACTGACTGTGGGACACCGCTCATCTGTACCAGAATTTTCATTTTTGCTCTTCGACTCATCACCAGTGTGCAATCGAGATTGCTCACGATGGCTCGCCCGTCACCGCGGCCGTGCAAACATCACGGCCAAGCTCCGGCAGAAGACCCCGGAAGCCTGGCCGTGTACCACGGCGCGGTCCGTCAGCCTATTGGCCGCGCTGCTGCTGCACAATCCGTCCTGCTTCCTGATACGTCAACCACTGGCCGGTCTGCTGAT
>Ga0070731_10000525_pt1 | contig 50027 bp, 54 predicted proteins | sample Coa_R1_2_FD_66448 | JGI IMG/M metagenome (GOLD analysis project Ga0070731, IMG submission 66448) | Surface soil microbial communities from Centralia Pennsylvania, which are recovering from an underground coalmine fire - Coalmine... | ecosystem: Environmental > Terrestrial > Soil > Unclassified ...
GGCTTCGGCGGCTCGATGCCGAAGAGGGCAGGGGTCTCGCCGCTCTCAACACAGCGCCAGAACTTGCGTTCCGCCGTCACAATCAGATGCTGGTAGAGCGGATCGGCCGTGGTCTTGATCTCCACCCACTTGCCGCCGCCGGTGATGATCGAGAGCACTGCGGTCCGTGCCGCAACAACCCACATGTTGTGCTGCAGCTGCGGCATGTATTTGGTCACCGCCGCTTCCTCGGAGAACTGCCACGGCAGCATGAACTTCGCCTCGTAAACCGCTCCGCTGGCCTCGACGCGACCGTCCAGGGTGGCCGCCATCCACCCCAGCGCCGGGTGTTTGACATGTCGCTGCACGTCCGTGATCACCTGACCGGTATTGGCTTCATACCACCGCCGATTTAGCTCCTCAGTGACCACCCCGAGTTGGACAACCAGGTTCGCACGGAGGTCCGGCGGCTCGGCCTCGCCGCGTTTCTCCCGCCACAGCCGCACCAGGGCGGCCTCATCAGTACCCATGATGATCCGCGCGTCCGAGCCGCCGATAAAATACCGACGCTCCGCGTTGTGGGCTGCCTTTGAAGATGCTTGAGCCATCGTCGGTCCTCCAGTAAGCACAAGAGTATTTCTTGTATGATACTAAAAGTATCGATAGATGGCACGCTTGTCAATACTAAAAGTATCAATAAGGCAGCTTAAGGCCGCACGCGCGCTCTTGGCTTGGTCACAAGAGCAACTAGCGGGAGCCGCCGGCGTCTCTATTCCGACGATCAAGCGGCTGGAGGCTCAAGAAGGCCCGCTGGGTGGCCGTGACGAGACCGGCACCAAGATACGCTTGGCATTGGAGTCCGCCGGCGTGGAGTTCATCCACGAGAACGGCGGCGGCCCAGGGGTCCGGCTGAGAAAGCGCCCAACGAAGAAGCCCTAGCTACGCGTTTGCGAATCGAAGCCAATTAGGGTGCCGGCTTTTATCTGCCGTCATCCTACCTCCTAAGGAGCTCGCGGTATTGCCGCAGCGGGGCTGCAGCTGGCGGCGCCCTCATTGTGTATTGGCGTGTATTGCACCGCCCAGGATCAATGCATCTTTGTTGCCGCACGGGCTCAGGTTTTGTCCGATCGCCAATGGCGCCGCATCGCTGGCTCGACAGCGGCGGTTAGTGTTCCTCGGAAGCTACCGCACTCGTCCGCATCATTTTCTTGCCGTGATTGTCGTATGTTGTCCTTGCGTGCCGGGGTTCGGGGGACGAAGGAGGAATCGTCGATGACGGTTTCGGTTCCGCGAGCCAGAGTTTCGCGTCGTGCGCGATCCGCCAATCAACGACCGGGCAGCTTCAAACCGGGCCATAAAAAGCTGGGAGGGCGGAAGCGCGGCACTCCCAACGTAATATCGGCGGACTACCGGAAGGCGCTCTTTGAGGCGGCCTGTCGGGTCGGTCAAGATGGCAATGGCAAGGGTGGCATCGTCGGCTATTTCAGGTGGGTCGCCGTGCGTCACCCGCGAGCTTACGCCATCGCACTTCTCGCCAATTTGCCGGTGTCGGTAGTCGCCGAAGGCGGCCCGACACCAGCGGAAAACGAACGCGCGGTGCGCGAATTTATTGGCTTCGGCAGTAAAAGGCGGACGAAGCGCCAAGCAAATCCGGGTGGGGTCGAGCCATTTGGATGGACCGGCCAAGGCGCTCCCGTGGGTCCGCTGATGAACACCGCTGTGACCGACCCCCAAGCTTTCTGCGGATTGATTGCCACAACGTTTCCGCGACCGACCGCCAAGCGGCACCGGGCGAATGCAGGATTCGAGGCCGCTAGCGGCAGCGCGGGCAACCAGTAGGACCGATGAAACTCATCCGGAGGTGGCGAAACAAGAATGACAGTTGAGCAAAACGTCGCTTCAACGCTTGGTAGAAAATCGCAGCTGTTGCGCACTACTTTTGGGAATATTGCGACAGCGGCAATCAGCTCCACGGTCACTTGCGCTCGAAGCCGAAGGGGTGGTGGAGTTCATCGACGAGAACGGCGGCGGTCCCGGAGTACGGTTGCGAAAGCGGCGGCGGGGAAAAGACTAGGAGCGGTTCGCCACTCGCGCGGGCGAAATTACGAAACGAAGCCGATTTCTCATGCAATTTGGCCGATCGCGCACTCTAGCTTTTTGGATACACGATAGCTTTAGCCGCGTTGCGAGCGGCCCTGATCTTGATGCAACTTCGATTGGTCAATAAATTTCATTTGGTCTCAAGTTTCATCGTCAAACAATTTACCGAAAACAGACATGGCCATTCCTCTGCACTTTCAGCTAAATCCTTAGCTGCTGCTGGAGCGACATATTCGCGATGTCCGCAAAATGTCGGCTTGTCCCCCAACTCCAGACATATCGCTGCCTCGCGGCGAACGGCAGAAACGTGCCAATCGCGACCAAAGTCCAGCGCAGAAAAAAAGACGCTATTCTACAACCTCGTCAGCGGTAGCTAGCAGCATGGGCGGGATCGTCACGCCAAGCGCCTTGGCAGTCCTTTGGTTGATTACCAAGTCGAATTTCGTCGGCTGTTCAATAGGCAAATCAGCCGGTTTGGTGCCCTGTAAGATCTTATGAACATAGGTTGCAGCACGTCGGAACAGATCAGGCAGGCTTGCGCCATAGGACACCAGGCCACCGGCAAGAACATTCTCACGAATCTGGAACATTCCAGGAATTCGGTTGTTTGCCAGAAATCCGATAATTCGACCTACGTGCTGTTGGTGAAACGGGTCGCCGGTTACGAGTAGCGCGTCAGGATGCTGGCTCAATAGATTCGCCAAGTTCGCATCGAGGTCTGCGAGAGTGCCGGCTTCAACAAGTATCAGCCGTATGCCTAACGCAGGTGTTGCTGCTTCTATCTCATTGCGAAGAACGATGTTCGATGCATTGTCTGGATTCAAGAGAAGCGCAAGGCGACTGACGGAAGGGACGATTTCTTTCAGCAATTGCAATCGCTTTGGAGCAACTTCCGGGCCAAGAATGGAGTTGCCGGTGATGTTACCGCCTGGTCGCGCTAGGCTTGCTGCTAGGCCGACTCGAACGGGATCACCGACCGCGATCATGACAATTGGCACTGTCTGGGTAGCTCGCTGAGCAGCCAGCGCGGTAATCGAGCCATTTGCGACAATCACGTCTACCGGGACGCTGGCGAGATCCCCTGCGGCTTCTGCTGCTCGATCCGGCTCGCCTTCATCTTTTCGAACTTCGAACTTTATATTTTGACCTTCGACGTAACCAAGGTCGTGCATGCCATCTCGGAAGTGCCGCCAAAGCGGTACATCACCAATTATTCCGACAACAAACAGCGTCTTCTGTGCCTGAGCCCTAAGCGGCCACGTCGCCGCCGCTGCACCGCCGATGAGCGTAATGAATTTGCGCCGTCTCATGGCCCGCCTCCCGAGTTGGGAGGTCGGACTTTACCACACCGTTGAGACAGAGGGACCGTGCCTTGCAGCACAGCAAATCTGATCGCTCATAACCGTTTAGGGTCTCGAAGCGACATATTCGCGATGTCCGCAAAATGTCGGCTCGTCCCCCAACTCCAGACATATCGCTGCGTCGCGGCGAACGGCAGAAACGGGCCACTAACCGGACGTGAGCAGTCGCGGCAAACAGCGCATCATTCTATCACCTCGTCAGCAATGCTGAGTAGCCCGGAAGGGATGTTCAGTCCAAGCGCTTTGGCGGTCTTCTTGTTAATGACAAGCTCAAACTTGGTAGGCTGCAACACCGGCAACTCCATCGGCTTTTCACCCTTCAGGATCCGGCCGGCATAAACGCCGACTTGGCGATAAGCGTCGACAATGCTTGTGCCGTAACTCATCAGTCCGCCTTCCGCGACGAAGTCGGGCCACTCCCAAATCGCTGGCAAATTGTTCTTTTGCGATAGCGCAACGAGCTGTTCACGACTGCCGGCCAGAAACGGATCGGCTTGCGCGGTAATCGCTTGAGCGCCCGCGGTAACCAAACCCTGAACAGCCTGCTTCAAATCGCCATCGCCGTTCACTCGGCCCGCGACAACATTCAAGCCGAGGGATTTCGCAGCCTCCTGAAATTCCCTCCATTGGTTCTCGGCATTGGCGTTACGTGGATTGATCAGCACTCCGACGACAGCAGCCTTCGGCACCATTTCATGAAGAAGCCCGAGACGCTTGGCGTTGAGCTCGTAGGAGAACATGCTTACGCCGGTCATGTTGCCACCCGGTCGATTCATGCTCGCAACGAGCCCGGAGAGAACCGGGTCACCTCCCGAGATAAAAGCAATCGAAATCGTGTTGGTCACCGCCTTGGCTGCTAGCGCAGCATCGTGGGTCGGCGCGACGATCAGGTTCACGCCCTCGCGAACGAGTCCATCGGCCAACGGCCGAAGGCGTTCATAACGGCCCTCCGCCCAACGATACTCAATACGAACGTTGCGGCCATCGGCAAAATCGAGTTCCGACAAGCCGTTCTTGAAGCCGCTGAGGCGACTGTCCATCGCCGGACCGGCTGCTTGCGGACTCAAAAAGCCGATGACCGGTATGCCGGCCTGTTGCGCACCTGCCGCAAGCGGCCACGCGGCCGCCGCGCTGCCGATTAATGTAATGAATTCCCGCCGCTTCATTGGTCGCCTCTCGGTTACACGAGCCTACCATTCGCGACAGCGTTATGCATCACAGCGTACCTGGCGATGCGAAGTCCCCCTCGCGTCGCTTAGTGCAGATTTAGGCCTGGGCAGCGTTGGTAGGGTTCAAAAATGGCCAGCCGCGCAATGAGTGGACACCGATCTCGCGCGCGATGCCTCTGACTTGGACGGTCTGCGCGTTGGACTGCATGCCTGCCAACAAGTCAGCGGCGCCAGTCAAGCTGTACATCTCATCACTCAGATAGATCTCGTTCTCCGAAGCCAGACCTTGAACGCGCGCCGCCAGATTGACCGTTTGGCCGAAGTAATCGAGCCGTTCGTTCAGCGTTACCGCGAGGCAGTGCCCCACATGCGCGCCAATTTTCAGCGTGATCAGTTCCTCTCCGGCGCTGTCGTTGAACCGGCTAATCTGTGTGAGCATCTGCAGCGCGGCACGAATGGCGTTCAGCGGTTCGTGAAAGCTTGCCATCACAGCATCGCCAATCGTCTTAACCAACGCGCCCTGGTTCGCCGCAATGACATCGCGCAACACGACGAAATGCTGGCGCACCAAGTTGAACGCTTTCATGTCCCCGAGGCGGTCATATAGCGCCGTGGAACCCTTGATGTCGGTAAACAGCAGGGCCACCCGTTTGACCGCCAGGCCGCCGCCGCTCATCACCGTTTCCGACGGGAAAAGATCGCGAAATGTCTGGGTCGACAACAGGCGCGAACCCGACAGGAAGTTTCCAAGCTCGAAGTTGAAGCCCGGCGGCGCCTCTCTGAAGGCCGCAAGTTCGGCCTCGGTGATGCTGATCGCAAATGCGAGGATCCGAGCCGGGCTGGCGTTGGTCAGTTTGTATGTTATTGGTCCCGGCGACGCTTTCTGCATCGGCTCAGCCGGCTTACCATCACGATGTGTAATATCGATCCGCTCAATGTGATTGTCCGATGAGGCACTCACCATAAGCTGCGGCCCAGGGTGAAAAACGAACAAGCCGGGCTCCAGGCTAATTTCGAACGTCTTGGTTTCACTGGGTTCGACGTATGTGCAGAACTGTGTGTGCCGCCAATAAAAATCACGCGCTTTCGTGCCATCCCTCGCCAGCGCGCTTTGCGATATGTTGTAGCCGAAATGAATTTCTTTCGCGTTTAGCGTCTCGGGATTTTGGAACCGCGTCGTGCGCACGGCTTTCGTGACAGTAAATCCAATCTCGACGAAATCACTCAGATCCGTGTCGCGGTTCATTAGGCAGGTTTTGCAGAATGAGTGCTCATTCGCCGCATTCAAATTGTGAAAGCTTGCGATGATCATCCCGCAGCCGCGGCACACGTAAGACCACTCCATGGTGAGCAAGCCCGCCTTGCACGCATGCAGAAACAGGTCAACGATTTGAGCCTCGTTGCGCCCGTGATCGGTTGCGTACTGCATCGGATTGATCCGTACGATCTGATCGTCCGGCGCCGTCCGTACGAATTGCTCCAACTCCCGAACGAGATCGTCATGGTTCGGATGACGCGCGATGAGTCTGTCGAGACTCTGCCGAAAACGCGGCTCCCTGACTGTGGGTGCGACACTATTCACGGCCGTACCTCCCATCGCTCGCGAGTCAGCCAAAATAGCCCCTGGAGAGAAAAGATGTTCGATGCATCAAAGCACAGCGTGAGATTATTCGGCTAGGTCGAATGTTCGCATCGGGTCTCGAGCGACATATTCGCGATGTCCACAAAATGTCGGTTTGTCCCCCAACTCCAGACATATCGCTGCGTCGCGGCGAACGGCAGAAACGGGCCAACAACAGACATCCTCGTCCGGTTCGCTTCTCCCAGCAATCACTCCGCCAAGCCTGCCTTACGCAGACCTTCGGCAAACTTTTCAGCGTGCGCCGGATACTTGAAGGGCAGACGACCGATATGTTTCTGGAATGAGTATTTGGGATTGATCTCTTTGAGCTCACGCCAAACCTGACGGGCGTCCTCGGTTTTGCCCAAATGACCTAATGCGCAGGCGAGAAAGGCGCGCGATAAATCGGTTGTCGGCGCCATCGCGATACGTTCCTTGAAAAACGCCGCGGCGATTTCATAGTTGCCGGCGATGAAATAGGCGGTGCCGAGAAAATGTCTATAAAGGGCAACTGTCGGGTTGAGGCGAATGGCCTGTTCGTAGCAGGGGACCGCTTTATCCGGCTCCCCCGTGTAGGTGAGCAAATTTCCCTTGGTCAAATGCGCGAGCGCATAATTGGGGCTGAGCGCCAGCGCTCTGTCGGCCTCACGGCCCCATCGTTCGTAATCCTTCGTCCACGTCGCAACCACGGCAGCGACGAAATGGCCGAAGGGATCCGTCTCATCCCTGGCGATCGCCTCGTCGACGAAGTGCTGGGCCTGATCGAGCGACTTCTCCGATGAATCGCTCCAGTGATTCTGATGGTCCAACGCATAACCCATGGCAAGGCCGGCGTATACGCCGGCATAGTTGGGATCGAGTTCGACGGCGCGCCGGAAGCAGACCATCGATTGTTCGAATTCCTCGCGGCCCAGCTTGTTGCCGAACAGCAACTCACGACCTCTCAGGAAAAAGTCGTGGGCATCCACATTCTTGGTGCCGCCACTGGCTATCCGCACTTTTTCACTCTCGTCCAGCTTGATTTTCAGCGCAGATATGATCTCCTGCGTAAGTTCATCCTGCACAGCGAAAATATCGGTGAGATCGCGATCGAAGCGGTCAGCCCAGATATGAGCGCCGCTCACGGCGTCGATCAGCTGGCCGGTCACGCGCACCCGATTGCCGGCCTTGCGCACGCTGCCTTCCAATACGTAGCGGACACCGAGCTCGCGGCCGACCTGCTTCACGTCGACCGACTTGCCCTTGTAGGTAAAACTCGAATTGCGCGCGATGACGACCAGTTTCGGCAGCTTCGAAAGATCTGTGATGATGTCTTCGCTAATGCCGTCGGAGAAGTATTCCTGCTCGGGGTCGCCGCTCATATTGGTAAAGGCGAGGACTGCGATCGAGGGCTTATCCGGCAGCGCAAGGATTAGACGCGGCGCAACGGCTGAAACCTTCGACGCTGCCGCCAGCCGGTAGACCCTTACAGGCCGCGCGATGTTCTTAAGGCTCTGCTCGCCGTGGTCGACGAAATCTGCGTCCAGCCGACCGCTCACCTGTTGATGAACCACATCCGAAATGCAGATGCCGCCGGGCTCTGAAATGCTCTCAAGCCGCGCCGCGATATTGACACCGTCACCGAAGATATCGTCGTCTTCGACGATGATGTCGCCGACATTGATACCGATGCGGAACTCGATCCTCTTATCCGGTGGCAGATCGGCATTGCGCGTCGGCATCGAGCGCTGAATGCCGAGAGCGCAGCGGACTGCATCGACCGTACTGGAGAACTCCACGAGGACGCCGTCGCCCGTAGTTTTCACGATACGGCCGCGATGTTCGGCAATCTGTGGTTCGAGGAGTGACTGCCGCAGGGCTTTGAGCGCGCCGAGGGTGCCTTCTTCGTCACTGCCCATCAACCGGCTGTAGCCGACGACGTCAGCTGCCAGTATTGCTGCCAGCCGCCGCTCGGCCCGCGCTTCGGTCATAAGACTCGCTTTGCTGCACTGGAGTTTCCGGGCCGAGTTTATGGTTGGTGCCGGGGAGTGTCTATCGGGGCAACGACGTCGCAGTTGGGTCATGAGCGACATATTCGCGATGTCCGCAAAATGTCGGCTCGTCCCCCAACTCCAGACATATCGCTGTATCGCACTAAGCGACGCGAGGGGCCAGAAGCAGACAAAGTGCATCGCGGCAAAGCCGCGTCATTCAATCACGTCGTTCGCGGTAGCGAGCAGCGTCTGTGGAATACTGAGGCCGAGTGTCTTCGCCGTCTTGAGATTGATGACCAGTTCGAATTTGGTCGGCTGCTCGACCGGCAAGTCCCCGGGCTTTGAGCCTTTAAGGATTTTGTCGATATAGGTAGCCGCTCGCCGGTACAGGTCAAGATAACTCGGGCCGTACGTCAAAAGGCCACCGGCTTGCACAAATTCTCTGGAGGCGTAGATCGACGGCAGATGATGAGCCACCGCCAGATTGGCGATAGCTTGCCGGTTTGCCTGCGTAAGCGTGTCGATGCCCACGACCAGTGCGTCGACGTGATCCCGGCTGGCAGCGTCGAATGCTCGCTCGAGATCGGCGCCGGTGCGAACGTCCAGAAGCTCAGATGCAAGTCCGAGCGAGTGAGCAGCCTCCTCAATTTGCTTCCATTGCGGCGGCGACACCGGATTGCTCATATCCAGCAGGGCCGCAATCCGGGAAATGCGCGGCATGATGTCTTTGAGGAGCTCAACACGCTTCGCTTGCAAGTCAGTGACGAAGGCGCTGAGCCCAGTCACATTACCTCCAGGATGGGCAATGGCGGAGACGGCGAGCAGGGGTTCTCCGATTGCTACCATGACGATTGGCAGCGTCTTTGTCGCCTCTTTGGCAGCGAGGACGGCTGGTGTTCCCCTGGTGACGATCAGATCGACCTTAGAATCGACAAGCGCTTTCGCAAGTTCGGGGAAGCGCTCATTGTGACCATCGGCCGAGCGATAGTCGAGCGTTAGATTCTGCCCCTCGATATGGCCGAGCTCTTTAAGCCCAAGGCGTAGTGAATCGTAATTGGCTGCATTTGCGGCGGCAGGAATGGTTTCCAACAGGCCAATGCGAACATTCCCACCCAACTGCTGCGCGCGCGCCGCGAGTGGCCAAGCCGCCGTCGATCCGGCCATGACTTTGATGAAATCGCGTCGCCGCATTGCCTCCCCCGAGGCCACACCACGATGCAATTACAGCAGGGATTTGGGATCAGCGGGATGTGGCAAAACAGACCCCTTTGCAACCCGGCAATTTTTAGCCGCGCATGTCCGCCTCGGGTCATTCGCTACGCGAGGGTTTCGGGTCCGCTGCCGCTCGATGTAAGTTGTGCCCCCAATAACGACCGGAGTTTGGTCGCGCTGCAATTGGCCGAGATGGCCATTACCGACCAAAGCGCATCGCAACAAAACTCGGCCCTATTCGATTATCTCGTCGGCAGACGCCTGCAATGTCAACGGCACCGTAAGGCCGAAGGATCGGGCAGTCTTGAGATTGATGACCAAGTTGAACTTGGTCGGGAACTGGACTGGAAGCTCGCTCGGCTTGTCTCCCTTCAATATCCGATCCACGAATGTTGCTGCTTGCCGATAATTGTCGGCATAGTCTGGACCATAGGCCATTAGACCGCCGGCAGCGGCGAAGGAGCGGACCGCATAAAGCGCCGGTAGGCGATATCGCGTCGTCATTGCCGCGAATTCAGCAGCGTGCCCGGTCGCAAACGCGCTCGGCATTGGAGTGATCGCGGTGTTTGGTTCGCGCGCCTGCACTGCAATGAAGCCTTCGAGCGCCGCCATGTCGGCGATAGACCCGGGGATTATTTCGACACCAAACTTAGGCCCTGCCGATCTCAATACATCAAGATAAGACTCCGCGAATGGAGCCGATGCTGGATTAAATGGAACGCCGACGCGCGTTAGCGTCGGCACAATTTCTTTAAGTAGATCGATCCACTTACTCGCCATCGAGGGCTCAAGGCTGAGGAGCCCTGTGGCGTTACGCCCAGGTCGCGCCACACTCGCGACAAAGCCCTGGCCCTCCGGATCGACGATATTCACAAAGATTACCGGAATGGTGCTGGTCTGCTTGAGGACGAAAGCAGTGGCGGGAGAACTTGGGGCCAAAATGACGTCAGGATGGAGCGTCACAAGTTCCTTGGCTGCTTGCTCCAACAGCGCAGCATTGGTCCCGGGCCGGTACTCAAACTTGATATTTTTCCCCTCAATCCAACCGAGCCTTTCAAGTGCTTGGCGAAAGGTGACCATCCATCCCTGCATTTCTTGATCATCTTGGGGGTAGGTCGCGATTACGCCAACGAGCCGTACAGTAGCCGCCTGCTGCGCGCGCGCGGCGAGCGGCCATGTGACTGCCGCTCCACCGACGAGACCGATGAATTCCCGTCGCCTCATGAATTGCCCCAGACTAAGAAGCTCAACCTCTAGCACACCACGGAGCCTACGGGACCGCATTGTGCGACACAGCAAATGGTGGACGCGAAATGTCGAAATGGGTCAGGCACGTCGATTTTGCCATGTCCGATGCCGTGTCGGCTGTCACCAATAAGAGACTTCGATGCGCGCCATCAGCCGCGCGTTCGCTCCTACAATGCGGCCGATTGAGGCCGCCCAAACGAGCGGCCTCAACTCGACGATAGAGCAACCTATTGCGGCAGCCCCTCAAGGGCGTACTGGCGGAACGTCGCATACTTCTCGCCAATGGCCAGAGCGGCTTTGTATTCTGGCGAATTGTAAAAAGCTGTTGCGGTTTCAACGCTCTCCCACCGGTTGATGGCAACTCGTTTGGGCGCAGTGCCCCTTATTGCGGTCACCTTGAACGAGCCGGCAATCAGCGTTCCGCCGCTTTTCTTGACGAGGGGTTGAACCACTGGAAGGAATTCTTTCGTGTAGGCGTCAGCATCGTGCACGTCCACTTCGGTCACCGAGTAGGCGGGCGGCTTGGCCTGAGCGTGCAAGCCTTGCCCAGCGGCCGCGCCGAGGGCGGCACCGGCAAGCATGGCCAGTCCAATTGTGAGATATCGGTTCATCGCATTCTCCTGCATCTGAATGGAAAACGAAGCACGCAGCCGAAGCGGCTCGCGGCCACTAACGCTCACTGCCTTTGCGGTCGTGAGGCGAAGATTTGAGTTGCAAAGTTGGATTTTGCCCGCCGATGGCATGATCGCTGCAGTCGCCCCGGAGCGTTCGGCACGTTCCGCTGGCAGCTCTTTGAAAAGACTACTCTACTTGCGCACTCAGTGATAGCTGGATCGGCAGTCTATTTGCACTGCACCAAGTTCTGATGACAAATGATCGCTTCGGGTCACTTTCTGCCTCACGCACCCGCAGCAAAAGGTTTTATTCGATCACCTCGTCGGCACTAGCTTGCAACGACTGCGGGATGGTTAGACCCAGTGCCTTGGCAGTCTTCAGATTGATCACGAGTTCGAACTTGGTCGGCAACGTGACCGGCAGGTCGGCAGGCTTCTCGCCTTTGAGGATGCGGCCGGCGTAGATGCCGACCTGCCGATACGCGTCCGCGAGGCTCCCACTATAACTCATCATACAGCCGGCGGCGACGAACTCGCGCAGAGGGCAAATGGTCGGCAATGCATAGCGCGCCGCCAGCGCGACCAGTCGATCGCGTTGACCGGTGAAGAGCGCGTTGCCAGCGATGAGCAGCGCGCCGACCCGCTGTTGGGCGAGGGTCGCGAAAGCCGCGTCGAAATCGCGTTCGCTGCCGGCGTTCACAGTGAGAATCTGCTGCCCAAGGGCATGCGCCGCCGCTTGCGCGTCTCTTTGCTGCGATTCGACAAGATCAGTGTTCGGGTTCACGAGCAGGCCAATCATAGCTGCGTTCGGCACGACCTCGCCTAGGAACTGCAGTTGCTTGGAAAGCAGGTCGGCGCTGTTGTAGAAGGAAATGCCGGTTAGATTACCTCCCGGCCGATTGAGGCTTGGCACGAGGCCGACTTTGACCGGGTCTGCGCCGGTAGCGAACACGATGGGTATGGAGTCGGTCGCCGCCTTGGCGGTGTGCGCCTCAACGTCGCCAGCGGCTATGATTACGGCACACCGATCGCGAATGAGATCGCCTACCAATCCCGGCAGCCGCTCTCCTTGATTTTCCGCCCAACGGAATTCGATCGCGAGGTTTTGTCCCTCGGTATAGCCGGCTTCAGCGAGGCCGCGTCGCAATGCCGCCACGAGGTTGGCCGAAGCATTGGCTGATGTGCTCCTGAGGAATCCGACCACCGGCATCGCCGCCTGCTGCGCGCTCGCTACGAGCGGCCACGCTGCTGCGGCACCGCCGATAAGTGCAATAAATTCCCGCCGTCTCATGCGCCGCCCTCGTGCCGAGGTCCGCATCCTACCACACTGTTGGCATGGAAGGCCGTTGTGCGGCACAGCAATACCGGCTTGGCGATGTCGCAGATGGGTCACGAGCGACATATTCGCGATGTCCGCAAAATGTCGGCTCGTCCCCCAACTCCAGACTTATCGCTGCGTCGCACTAACTGACGTGAGGGGCCATAACCAGACAAAGTGCACCGCAGCGAATTTTTGGCTATTCGATCACCTCATCGGCACTTGCAAGCAAAGTCGGCGGCACCGTTAGTCCAAGTGCCTTCGCAGTTTTGAGATTAATCACCAATTCGTATTTCGTGGGTGCCTGGACCGGTAGATCAGCGGGCCTCTCGCCCCTCAGTACGCGATCCACATAGCCGGCTGCACGTCTTGCATGATCGAGCAAATCGGGCCCGTAGCCCAGAAGCGCGCCCGCTGCGATGGTGTCGCGCGTCGGTGTCCCATAGACCGCAGGCAGCCCGTAACGAGCCGCAAGTTTGATAATGAGATTGCGGTGCACCAGTGATCGCGCGCTCGCAGTTAGGATCAAGCCTCCATTTGGCGTGCCTGCGAATGACATAAGCGACCGCTCGATTTCAGCATCATCGGCAACGCCCATAGGAACCACGTCAATTCCGAGCGACGGTGCCACCGACTGGATGATAGCGAACTGGCCTATTCCGGCAGGAATGTCAGGATCACGAAGGACGACCGCGCGTTTTACGTCCGGTGCGATCTGTTTCAACAATTCCAGCCATTTCCCGCCAATGCCATACTCGAACAGCAAAAAGCCCGTGATGTTGCCACCGGGTCGCGCTAGGCTCACAACATATCCGGCGCTCACAGGATCAACGACCGCCACAAAAACGATCGGCACATTCGAGGTAGCCTGATGGAGTGCGCTTGTCGCGGGGCTTCCGATGGACAGGATTGCGTCCGGCGCCGTCGCAGTTATTTCCTGCGCTTGCTTGCGAAGCGCGTCCAGATCGCCTGCGCCCCAGATGATTTGCATCCGCAGATTACCGCCGTCGGTCCAACCGAGTTGTTGCAGCGCTTGCTGAAAGACCTTAACCGTGGGCTCGTCGGCCCGGTTAGCGCTTGACAGCACGCCGATGGTCTTGGTGCGGTCGCCTTGCTGCGCCAGCGCCGGCAGCGGCCACGCAGCCGCAGCACCGCCAATCAATGATACGAAATCGCGCCGCCTCATCGCCTCCCCCAAGGCCGAGGATGACACCCTACCACATGAATGAGGGCTGTTGCGCATCACAGCAAACCCGGGGTTCTCGACGCCTGGTTGGGGTCACGAGCGACATATTCGCGATGTCCGCAAAATGTCGGCCGTTCCCCAACTCCAGACATATCGCTGCGTCGCGGCGAACGGGGCCAATCGCGACCGATCTGCATCGCAGCAAAAAGCAGACTATTCGATTACCTGGTCGGCACTAGCGAGCACGGTTGTTGGAAAATGGACGCCGAGGATCTTTGCCGTCTTGAGATTGATGGTCAGTGCGAACCGCGTTGATTGCTCGACCGGCAAATCCGAAGGTTTCGTTCCGCGCACAATCCGGTCGGCAATTTCGGCCGCTCGCCGAGCTGCGGCCGGCAAGTCGGGCCCATAGGACATTAAGGCGCCAGCCGTTACGTATCTCGGTGAAGCGTCGAAGCAGGCAGCTATTTGATGACGCAAGGCAAAGGCTGCAAGGCGTTCGGCGTCACTGGTGAAGACCGCTGAGCTGGGCAGGAACATGGCCCTGCTAAATTCTGGTGCGACTTTCGCAAATTCACCCTCGTAATCATAGGGCGGAGTCTTGAGCTCAATCCCAAACAATGCGATGCCGAGCGACGGTGCAGCCTTGGTCGCGGCGCGCCAAGTATCGGCCCCGTCAAAATCCCAGAAGCCGAACGCCTTGCTTTGCTGCGGAAAGGCATCCTTGAACAGCTGCAGTCTCTTGCTGACCGCTTCCAGCGACAGCACGTAGATGCCGGTGACGTTGCCGCCGGGCTGCGCCAGGCTCTTCACGTAGCCCTTTGCCACCGGATCGTAGCCGATCGCGAGCATCACGATCGGAATAGTGCTGGTGGCGGCCATTGCCGCGCGAAGGTTATCCTCCTGGCCTAACGCAAAAATGAGATCGACGCGGCGTCTGACCAGCTCTCGCATCGCCTCCCCAAAACGGTCCAAATGACCCTCGAGGTTGATGTATTCAACAGTTAGCGTATCGCCCTCGACATAGCCTAGCTCGCCCAGTCGCTTGATGAACTCGACATACGAAGGCGGTATGCCCTTTGGACTCACAGGATGCACGAAACCGAATCGCAACGTCGCCGCAGGATTGCTTGGCTGCTGCGCGCGCGCCGCCACCGGCCAAGTCGCTGCCGTACCTCCGAGGATCGTAATGAACTCCCGCCGCCTCATCATTCGATCACCTCGTCGGCCGTGGCAAGCAGCGTCTGCGGGAAGGCGAGGCCGAGCGCCTTTGCGGTCTTGAGATTGATGTTCAGCACCACCTCGGTGGCCTGCTCGACCGGCAGGTCGGCAGGGTGCGCGCCTTTGAGGATGCGATCCACATAGCCCGCGGCGCGGCGCCACATCTTGAAGAAGTCGGCCGAATACGACATCAAACCGCCCAACTTCGCCGCGGTGCTGAAGCCATAGAGCGCAGGCAGACGCTTCTGCGCCGCAAGCGCAATGAGCCGCTGCATGAGCGTCTCCAAGAGCGGATCGTCAGGGATGACAAGCCCGTCGAGGCTCGCCGCCTCGAGCGAAGCCAAGCTCGCTTCAAAGTCCGCTGGCCGAGCCGATAATACTGTAAGCTCGACCCCAAGGGCGGGTGCCGTCTGGCGCATGTGCGCGACTTCAGCCTCTATAACGGGACTTTCCGAGTTTTCCAGAACTGCGACACGACGCACCTTCGGCGCCGCTTCTTTCAACAGCGCCAACCATTTTGCGCTGTAATCACCGGCCATCAGCGACATGCCAGTGATGTTGCCGCCGGGGTGGGATAGGCTTTCCACGAGTTTGGCCGCAACCGGGTCGCCGGACATGCAGACGATCGGAACCGTTGCGGTGGCGCGTTGCGCCGCGAGGCTGGTCACGGTGCCCACAGTGACCAAAACATCGACGTTGAGAGCGAGCAGTTCGGCGATGAGCGCGGGGATGCGCCCCCAGTTCCGCTCGGCGTAACGCTCCTCGAGGATGAGGTCGCGACCGATTTCATATCCCCGGTCCGCCAAACCCTGACGCAGCCCTGCATTGCTCACGTCGGTGCCACCGCTGACGCCGACATAGACATAGCCGATCCGCGGTATTGCCGCCTGCTGCGTCCGCGCCGCGAGAGGCCATACAATTACGCTGCCGCCAATCAGCGTGATGAAATCCCGTCGCCTCATAAGGCTCCCCTCATCTCAGCCAACATTCTACCACATCAAACTGGGGCTGTTGTGCAGCACAGCGATTGGTGGGCGCGAAACGTCGAAATGGGTCACGAGCGACATATTCGCGATGTCCGCAAAATGTCGGCTTGTCCCCCAACTCCAGACATATCGCTGCGTCGCTGCGAACGGCAGAAACGGGCCAGGAGCGGACTCATGCGCTGCAACAAAATCGGTGAGGTTCAAGGAGTCTGCCAATGGGGACACGACGCAGGCGGTTACGCGGCTGCGATCAGGCTGACTTACGGCCATTTTGTAATTCAGGCCAATGCTGAAAATTCTGAACGTGAAGCCGAAAACATCCGGGATTCAAGAGTGAGATTGAGGCTTGCCGCTGGATTAGAAAAATCGCCAGCAGGCCTCATTCGCGCCGTCGGCGCTCGAATTAAAAAAGTTAATGCGTACCGAGATGGTAATTGATGCCGACAGTAATAACATTATCGTAAGCGTTACCGCCGAGACAGCTCGTAGCTCCAAGGCCGGTAAACGTGGCGTAATTAGTTCCTACATAAGGGGCACAAGTGCCGTTACTGCCAAAGCGCACATAATCATACTCGACCTTCGCACTCCAGTGCTGATCGATCATGCGCTCGATGCCAGCACCAACAAACCAGCCAGTAGTCCACTTGTCGCCTGGGTTGGCGGTGGATGTTCCGCCAACACCAGTAGCGGTAGAATTTCCGCCCACTTCTCCGACCGCAAGGCCGCCGGCGACATACCACATGGTGTGATTTGAATCCGTCAGATACCCGAAGTGAGGCCCGATAAGAAGGGGATCAACCTGGGTCTGATTGTAAACTGTTGTAAGCGGTATATCGATCGAAGTTGTACCGGAGCGTTCTCGCGGAAAGTCGTAGCGCACTTCGATACAGGTCACCACCGTCGCAGGGTGCTGCCAGCAATATCCGCCTTCGACACTTGCTTCCCAGCCATCATGCCTGATCGACTGGGTAAACGTGTCACCGAATAAGGAAGTGTCGGCCGTTGTCGTTGCGCGGCTGCGGCCCCAGCTATAACCGGCGTTGACGCCGCCGTACCAGCCGGTCCAGTCGAACAGCGGTGCGGGCGGCGGAGCCTTCAAAATCATATCCGCGGCGGGTGCGGCGGCGCTCAAGCCGAGCGACAAACCAGCGGCTGTCAGAAATACAATGCCCGAGCGACGCATTGAGATGGCCCCGTACGATTCGAACTTTCCCAAGTTCCATTAAACTCTCAGCGAGCCGCGTCGGTCCATGCTAAACTACCGGCTGCAGCCAATTCCGCAGTGCATTAGCGCTGATTCTTCCCCAACGTGTCGATCCGGCAACAGTACCGAGCGACGCACCTAAATGCCGATGAAATCTTCATAAAGCTCGACATTGATGGAAGGAAATGCAGCGTTTCCGCCTGACCTAAGAGCCTGCTCTATTCGAAGCGCCACTATTTCTCAGGTGGCAATATTTCCTGGACGCAGACCTGATCGATTAAGTGCTCGCGGCGCAGGTCCGTTAGATGCGCTCTTTTTTCATCGTTCGTCACGTACGCACCAATCCCATTAGTCATCACTAAGATCAGAGTGCGATCATTCATATCCAGCCAATAAGACCTTCGGACGAGCTTATTGTTGCCATCTCGTACGAATGGGCTGTCAATATTCTCGCTCAGGTCTGGTTGAAAAAATTGTATCATGATCTTCGGCTCAACGTTTCCGGCCACTCAGCATGCTAGCCGGACGCCGCACGTTGTCCATGCTGCGCTGCACTTAGGATGCACAGCAAGGTGACGTGATGGGTCACGAGCGACATATTCGCGATGTCCACAAAATGTCGGCTTGTCCCCCAACTCCAGACATATCGCTGCGTCGCGGCGAACGGCAGAAACGGGCCACAAGCGGACTCATGCACCGCAACAAAAAGGCTCTATTCGATTACCTCGTCAGCGCGGCCGAGCAGCGGGAGAGGGTAGGTCAAGCCAAGTAATTTTGCCGCCTTCTGATTGATCACAAAGTCTACTTTAGTTGTTTGCTCGACGGGCAAATCAGCGGGTGACGCGCCGTTGAGAATTTTTCCGGTATAGACGCCGACCAGTCGATAAGCATCATGGAGGTTCGGTCCATAGCTCATCAAGCCGCCGGCAGCGACGTATTCGCGCCAGGCATAAATTGTCGGCAATGAGCGGGCCGAACCCTGCGTGACGATCTGCTCCCGCCGGCTGAGAAGAAATAAATCCGCGCTGACGAGTAGGGCAACCTCAGATGCCTGACCAAGCGAAGAAAATGCCGCGTCGATTTCACCAGCATTGCTTGCGTTCAGGATGCGCAGTTTCAGGCCGAGAGAGCGTGCGCCTTCCTGTGTGACATTCGTTTCTGTCTCGGTATATCGATTCGTCGGGTTGACCAGGAGCGCGATCACCCCGGCTTTCGGAACAAGTTCATGCAGCACTTGGACCCGCTTCGCGACCAGGTCAGCTTGCAGGGCCGCAACGCCGGTCATGTTGCCGCCCGGGTGGTTCAGACTGATCACTAGGCCGAACTGAACTGGATCGATACCAAGATAGAAGACGACGGGAATAGTCGTGGTTGCAGTCTTTGCGACAAGCGCTGGAGGCGTTCCGCCGATGGCGGCGATCACGGTAACTTGCCGACGAACCAGATCACCTGCCAGCGCTGGCAACCGCTCCATCTGAAATTCGGCCCATCGGTATTCTACGCCAACGTTCTTGCCCTCAGAATAGCCGGTGGCACGCAATCCATCGCGGAACGCGGCCAGAAACGGAGTCTCGTCGGATTGCCGGGTTCCGGTGCTCAAATACCCGATCATGGGAAAGGACGGTGGCTGCTGCGCGTGCACCACAAATGGCCAAGCGGCCATAGAGCTTCCAACAAACGAAATGAAATCGCGCCGTCGCATTGCCTCGCCCCTAAGGCTGCGCCACGATTCGGATTACAGCAACAATTCGTTATCAGGGGAAGGTCGTTTTGCACTGCAAAAATTGTCAGCCGTACACTTCGCCTTTGGGTCAGGACCGCCCGATTGGGCTCGATGGCTGCATGTCCGCTGTAACCCCATTAGCGTCGATTAGGAGCGTCATCCGTCGTGTCGCTTCGTGCCAAAGACGGATATAGCCACATGATTTAGATCTATCCATTTTTATATCGGCGGTTGCTTCATCAACTCTCTGATGTTGCGCGGAACCGGTGAGGTGGACGGAGTTATCGGTTCAACCTTGAAATTGACGCTCTGCGCGAGTGCACGCTCAACGAATATGTCGACCCGATAGCTTCCTATTGGCCAACTGGCATTGGGCCTGCTCAGCGAAAAGACAGCGGCCATCTGGCCGGGCTTGGTGACCAGGTCCGTGGTGGTGATAAGGTAGTTAGGCGGCGCGATGCCATTGGTATCGAGGGCAATCCATTTGCAGGTGAGTTTCGTTCCGGGCACAACACCTTCTAGTTTGAAATTTAGGAAGATCTCGGCCGTTGGTTCGAACGTGTCGGTATTGTCGCCGCTTTCGGTTTTCGACATTGTAATGTCGATCAGTTTCGGTGCCGCGTGGGCGACAGCACCGATAACGAAGTACAGGCCGAAGACCGCTGCAAACGCCGCCGCGCGGCAGAAAGTGATCGAACGAGACATGATGCTCCCCTTATCATCGGGTTCAGATGTTTTTTAACAGTGCTCTACAACCAACAGACTTGCCCACACATCCCGGTTTGAGTCGGGACCAGCCGATTATGTCCCTCCGCGCTTGTCGGCTTTGACCCCAACAACGTCACAAATGCGGACCCGCTGCAACGGTCGAAACGGGCCAGGAACGGACATCGCGCCGCAAAATCCTTAACTTGCATGACGTATCAGAAATCGCTCTACTGAGCCGCGAAATTGCATTTTTTCCGTCCAATTGCGAGAAGGCGCTTGCCATGAGAGCAGCTGAAGCCTCGACACTTGGTTCGTGTGAGATCGCTGATCGCTTCGATCCATTTGGCACCGACTATCTCGCTGATCCGTACCCGACGTTCGCCGTTGCGCGCGACGCGGCGCCGGCCTTCTATTCAGCCGATCTCGACCACTGGGTCGTTACCCGCTATGCGGACGTCCGCCACGTTTTGAGGACGACGGCCGAGTTTTCGGCGATCAACGCGCTAGAGCCGCTGAGCAAACTCTGTCCGCACGCGGGGTCGATTTTGAAGGAGGGTGGTTACGCGGCGACGCCCGCATTGACCAATCTCGACCCGCCCGGCCACGCGCGCCAGCGGCGTCTGGCCAACGCTGCGTTCACGCCGAAACGAGTTGCAGCGCTAGAGCCGTTTATACGCAATCTGGCGCAACGCTTCTGCGATGAGCGCCTCCGCGACGGCCATGGAGATGTGATCGGCGACTTTGCGTGGGCGTTTCCCGCGCTTGTTCTTTTCCATGTTCTCGGGCTGCCGGAGGCGGACCTCGTGCGCGTCAAAGAGGGGGCGCACAATCGCGGCATCGTCATCTACGGGCGGGCAAGCGAAGACGAGCAGGTGGCCGCAGCGCGCGAACTCGCGTCGTTCTGGCAATATGGAGCGGCTATGGTTGAAGCACGGTCAAAAAACCCAGGCGACGATTTTGTCAGCGCACTCGTTCAAGCCCGCGACGTGGATGGTGACAATGACGCGCTGGAGCCGCGAGAGGCAACAAGCATCATGCTAATGATGCTGTTTGCCGGGCACGAAACGACCACGAACCTGCTGGGCAACAGCTTTCACCGGCTTCTCGTCGATCGGCCTTCGTGGGAAGCGATCTGTCGCGAACCCGGGTTGATCCCCAACGCGATCGAGGAAGTGCTGCGGTTCGATAGCTCGGTGATCACCTGGCGTCACAAAGCCAAACAGGCCGTGGACATCGGCGGCGTGTCTGTGCCCGCGGAGGCAAAGCTCTTACTCCTGCTCGGCTCGGCCAATCGCGATCCGGCCGTTTTTGCTGACCCCGATCGCTTCGACATCCGGCGGCCGAATGCGCGTGAACATCTGTCATTCGGATACGGCGTGCACAACTGCTTGGGCGCGCCGCTCGCTCGGTTGGAGGCGCGCGTGGTCCTGGAGGAGGTCAGCCGACGCCTGCCGACCCTGCGTCTCGCAGGGAACACGACGCTCGAATTTCCCCCGAGTATCTCGATGCGCGGACCCTGCTCGCTGAAGGTCGAATGGTGAGGTCTTTTCGCAGGCCGGGCGGTTATTGGGGCGCCCGTCCGCAGTCCGCTTAGTGTCATTCGCGCTTGGGCGGGGCAAGCTGCAAGTCCAGCTATGTCCGCAATGCCCCGTTAGCGACGGTCGGCTCGAAATAATCGGCCTGTCGAGAAGGGCCATTTAGCCGACAAAGTGCGTCGCAGCAAAAAAGCTCCTATTCGATCACCTCGTCGGCGCGGGCGAGCAGTGATATTGGGACCGTGAGACCGAGAGCTTTTGCGGTCTTCAGGTTGATTACTAGCTCGTTATGAGTCGGTGCCTGCACCGGCAGATCGGCCGGTTTTTCGTTTCTTAGAATGCGATCAACATATCCTGCGGCGCTCCGAAACTCCTGCAAAAAATCTGGTCCATATGAAATTAGGCCACCCTCTTTCGCATAGAAGCGCTCGGGATAAACCGCAGGCAGTTTGTATCGAGCTGCAAGCGCGATAATCGGATCGCGTTGTGCAACCGTAAATGGGCTTGGGAGCACTACAAGACCAGCATTTTCCGAGCGAGCGAAGGCTGCAATATTGCGATCAATTTCCGTCGGATCGAGAACATTGATCGGGCTAGGCTCCACCCCGACGGAACCCGCAACAGACTCGATGACGGCAAACTGGCCGATATCGGCTGCTAGAGTAGCAGCACGAAGAACTCCGGCTTTCGTCACATTGGGCGCGATCTCCTTGAGTAGTTGCAGCCATTTGCCGCTTATACTGTATTCTTGCGCCATAAAGCCGGTCACGTTACCGCCGGGCCGGGATAAGCTTTCCACAAACCCCGCGCCTACCGGATCAGTCACAAGAGCAAATACTATTGGTACGATGCGCGTCGCGTGCAGCAACGCTTCTAAACTCAAAGCTCCACTCACCACGATTACGTCTGGGGTAAGCGCCAGTATTTCCCGGGCGTAGTTGCGCGCGCGATCTGCGTCCCCAGCACTCCAGCGAGCATTGATCCGCATGTTGTGACCATCAATCCATCCTGATGACCGCAAAGCCTCCAGAAATGCAGTGTAACGGGCGATCGACTGTTCATCACCTTCGGCGGTGGACATCAGCACGCCGATCAGCCGAGGCCGGTCGGTTTGGGCGCGCGCGACAAGCGGCCACGCCGCAGCCGATCCAGCAAGTCCAAGTGCGAAATCGCGTCGTCGCATTGCCGCCCCAAGGCCCAAGGACCACGCCAGAATGAGATTACAGCAGGGATTGGCTCCCAGCGAAATGGGGTTCGGCGGTTAATTTCTGCCGCGAAAATCATGGCCCGCCGATGTCGCCTTTGGGTCACGAGCGACATATTCGCGATGTCCGCAAAATGTCCCCCAACTCCAGACATATCGCTGAGTCGCGGCGAACGGCAGAAACGGGCCAACAACTGCCTCACGCTGTGCATCAAAACCAGTGCGCCTTTTCGCCGTAGGATCATCATTAATTGGCCCGAAGACCCCCAGTTCGAGGCGTGATATTCTGTTCTGAGCATCATTCTGTTGGGCGGGGCGAATGGAATACGTTTTTGGACGGCGGCAATTCATCGCTGCCCTTAGCGGCACGGCAGTCGCCTGGCCGCTCGTCGCGCGCGCGCAGCAGCCGGCGATGCCAGTGATTGGGTTCCTCAACGCAGACTCTCCAAAAAGTTACGCGAAACAGTTATCGGCTTTCCTCAAAGGGCTGAGCGAAGTCGGTTATGTAGATGGCCACAACGTGATGATCGAATACCGCTGGGCGGAAGGTCGAAATGATCGGCTGCCCGCGATGGCGGCCGAGCTGGTTCGCGGTCAGGTGGCGGTGATTGCAGCGACCACCACTGCGGCGTCGCTTGCAGCCAAGGCAGCGACCACGAGCATTCCGATCGTCTTTGAAACGGGTGCCGACCCGGTACAGCTCGGCCTCGTCCCCAACCTTAACCACCCGGGCGGCAACATTACGGGCGTCACCCAGACGAACCAAGAGGTAACACCGAAGCGGCTCCAGTTGCTGCACGAGTTGATCCCCTCGGCAAGCATCGTAGCCTTGCTGGTCAATCCGGCCAGTCACTACCAAGCCGACACCCAGTCGAACGGTGCTCTGTCGGCAGCCCACATCCTCGGGCTGGAGCTCCATGTCTTAAATGCAAGCACTGATAGCGATTTCGATGCGGTTTTCACAAACCTCACCCAATTGCGAGCGGGCGGACTGGTGATTGCTTCCGATCCATTTTTTATTGGTCGAAGCGAGCAGCTCGCAACCCTGACGCTCCGCCACGCGGTGCCTACGATCTTCGAGACGCGCGAATTCGCTGTCGCCGGAGGTCTGATGAGCTATGGAGCAGACATTGGGGAGACATACCGTTTGGCTGGCAACTATACCGGCCGAATTCTCAAGGGCGACAAGCCTGCAGACCTTCCGGTCCAGTTGGCTACCAAAGTCGAGTTTTACATCAACCTGAAAACCGCCAAGACACTCGCCATTACATTCCCGCTCCCGCTACTTGGTCGCGCCGACGAGGTGATCGAATAAGCTTTCTGGATTGCATCAATTCCTGAGGGCGAAGCGCCGTTCTGGGTCATTAGCTGCCGCACCGGTCACCGCCTGTCGCGACGGCTACGCACCCGATAGCGGACACGAAGGCAGCCAACCTGCATAGCGGAGACGTGCCATGAACCGGCATGCTCATTCCGGTATACCGACTTCACGCCAAGCATCAGTCATCGGTTTGATTGACAGCAAATTGTAACCAAAATTGTCGGTGAAAATCTTGATGGTAAAGGTAGCTTGGTGCTCAAGCACATTGCGCACCGCCGCCTTTGCTTCCTGAGTTTGATTAAGTCGCCATTTGGCGGCAGCTAAAAAAGCATAGGCGTAACTGTATTCCGGGTTTACATCGATTATGTTTTGAGCAGCGTCTGCAGCCTCCGAGTATCGGTTCGTACAAATATATGCCATGGCTAATGCTTGATTTGATCTGAAATTAAACGGATCAAAAGGACTTAATCGAACCGCTCGCTGAGCACGCTCTATTGCCTTTTCAAACTCGCCCAGCAACGCGAGGGTCGTCGCGCTACAGCTTAGCGCTATGATGTTTGAGTTACTGATTTCCAACGCCCGATCAAACAGCTTCAGGCTTGTGTTGAAGTCACGTTCATCGAGCCCGATGATATGCGCGGCGACCGCAAGCGATGTAGCGTCATCGTTGCCGCTCGCGATCGCATCGTGGGCATGCCGAATGGCAGCCATTTTATCGTCTTGCCGCATATCGCCACGAATATACCGCGCATGAAGGCACCAACTGAGAAAGGCATGGGCACTGCTGTAGTTAGCCTCTAATCGCAATGCATCTTCAAGTAGCGGAATGGCGAGTGCGGCATCCTTTGGCATCCTTGTGAAAACGAAAGGTAGCGCTCGTAACACAAGGTCGTAGGCGTCGAGGTTGCTGGGCCGTTGACGCTTGACGCGCTCAATCTCTACCTTTCTGACGTTAGGTTCGATTGCCCCGATCACACGCATGGTGATTTCATCTTGCAAGGCGAAAATATCGTCCAGCGATCGATCGAACTGTTCGGCCCAAAGATGGGCGTCAGTCTCGGCATCAATGAGCTGGGCAGTAATCCGAACACGATTTCCTGACTTGCGCACACTGCCTTCAAGTACATAGCGAATGCCGAGCTTTTCCGCGACCTCTTTCACCCCCACTGGCTTATTCTTGTAGATGAAGCTCGAATTGCGTGAGGTAACTAGGAGCCACTTAATACGCGAAAGTCCGGTAACAATTTCTTCCACCATTCCGTCAGCGAAATATTCCTGTTCGGGGTCTGCGCTCATGTTTTGGAATGGCAGGACGGCGATTGACGGCCTTTTAGATGACGCTGAGGCTTTTTGCGTCATGGTCTGTGTCTTACCAATCTGAGCGCGGTAGACCTGCACCGGTCGCGCAATATTCTTAAGCCGCTGGTCGCCCGTGTCCTCAAAAGTGATGTCTACCTTGCCCTGCACATCCTCATGTACGCGGCCGGATAGGCAGATGCCGCCGGGTTCGGAAAGTCCCTCCAAACGCGCCGCTACGTTGACGCCATCTCCATATATGTCGCCCCCGTCGATGATGATGTCACCGACATTTATCCCGATACGAAACTCGATCCGGTGATCTTCGGGAATGTTTGCGGCGCGCACGGCCATCGCGCGCTGAATTTCTATAGCGCAACGCACTGCATCGACGCCGCTTGCAAACTCGACTAGCGCGCCGTCACCTGTAGTCTTGACAATACGACCCCGGTATTGGGCGACCTTGGGCTCGATGAGCTCGCGACGACACGCCTTGAGCGCAGCCAGAGTGCCTTCCTCGTCGACCCCCATTAACCGGCTGTAGCCGGCAACATCGGCCGCGAGGATAGCGGCCAGCCGCCGTTCGACACGCGCCTCGGCCATAAAAACTGCCTTGAACACTTTGATTTCGCACTCAGTCTATGGTTGAGGGTGGGACGTGTCTATCGAGACAGAAACCCTTTGGCGCTGCGGCGATTCACGGTGCCGTGAGGCCGTTCCGGGTCATGAACCGCCGCGCCGATCATTGGCTGCCGTGACCGGTCTTCACCCAATACCTGCCGCGCCTAGTCGTGCAAGGGGCGGCGGTTGAGGGCCACGAGGGGACAAAGCGCATCGCAGCAAAAACGGTGTTATTCGATAACCTCGTCGGCGAGCGAAAGTAGGTTGTAGGAAAACTTCACGCCCAGAGCCTTTGCGGTTTTAAGGTTGATTGCCAACTCAAACTTCGTTGGCTGCACCACTGGCAGTTCCCCAGGCTTCTCACCCATCAAAATACGCCCGACATATATCCCCGCCTGACGATAGGCATCGGAGACGCTGGCATCATAGCTCATGAGGCCGCCGGCCGTGACAAAGGCGCGAAGATTGTAAATGGCCGGCAGCGCGTGGCTTGCGGCTTGCCCGACTATTTTTTCACGAGACATTGGACCCCTCCACGCGCCCAGGAAAGTAATGTAGTTTGCCTGCAGAGCTGCCAGCGGACGTGCCGACGTTCCGTGGAATTAACGGCAGCGATTGTGCCCGCGGCGGGCGAGCAATCCCAAATAAATCAACCTTGGTTCCGAAGCCTTCTGCATTTGCGGTAGGCATTCAAGCTCGTGGGCAACACTATGAAACTTCCCCGCAGATCATTCTTGCATCTGGCAGCGAGCGCTACCGCGCTCCCTGTCCTGCCTCGCGCCGCATCCGCGCTAGATTATCCGACGCGGCCCGTGCACCTGTTCGTTGGCTTCTTTGCTGGCAGCCTATCCGACATAATGGCACGACTGATTTCCGAACCACTGTCACAGCGGCTCGGCCAGCAAGTTATCGTTGACGACCGACCGGGCGCGGGATCAAACATTGCTACTGAATTGGTCGTGAGAGCCCCGCCCGACGGTTATACGCTCCTTCTAGTCGCCGCGGGGGTCGCCGCGGTCAACGCGACGCTCTACGATAATTTGAACTTCAATTTCATACGCGATATCGCGCCAGTGGCGAGTATCTCGCGCACGCCGGGCGTAATGGCGGTGAACTCGTCGTTTCCGGCCAAGACGGTTCCTGAGTTCATCGCGTATGCCGAAGCCAATCCGGGCAAGATCAATTTTGCGTCGGGCGGCATTGGAAGCCTACCGCACGTCGCGGGCGAGCTATTCAAGTTCATGACTGGTGTGAACTTGGTGCACGTGCCATACCGCGGCAATTACCTGCCCGACCTGCTTGCTGGGCAGGTGCAGGTCGCGTTCGCCACTTTGCCCTCGGCTATCGAGTTTATCAGGCAAGGCAGACTGCGAGCTCTTGCGGTGACCGGTGCAACGCGCTCGGAGGTGCTGCCGGACGTCCCGACGGTAGGCGAAACTGTGCGTGGCTATGAGGCGGACGGGCGCAATGGAATAGGCGCGCCGAGGAGCACACCCGTCGAAATTGTCAACAAGCTCAATAACGAAATCAACGCCGCTCTAGCTGATCCCGCCATGCAGGCGCGACTTGTCGCGCTTGGTAGCGAGCCTCTGCCGACGACGTCCGACGAGTTTGGTAAATTTATCGCTGCGGAAACTGAGAAGTGGGGCAAGGTGATCAGGTTTGCGGACATCAAGGCGGAGTAAATCTGCCGGCGATCTCGTCGGGATATTCCGTAGCTCCAGTTAGTTGAATTCCCGCCGGACCATGTCGCATAAGGGTCAGGACCGACCGATTTGCGATCGTCGCGCCATGTCCGCTTGAGACATGATATTGTTCGCCTATCGTCAGCCCCATTTTTGAGCACGGGCAAATGGCAATCGGCATCTCAAAACGGCATTTCATATCGGCGCTCGGTGCCACGGCAATCACATGGCCGCTCGCGGCACGCGCGCAGCAGCCCGCGATGCCGATGATCGGATTCCTGGGTAGCAGGGGTCCCAATGACGATCCCCAACTCTTGGACGCGTTTCGAAAGGGGTTAAAAGAATCTGGTTATATCGCGGGTCAAAACGTCGGGATTGAATACCGCTTCGCAGACAATCAATACCAGCGGCTTCCAACGCTTGCGGCCGATCTCATCCAGCATCAGGTGGCCTTGATCGCAGCGAACGGCCCTCCCGCACTGGTGGCAAAAGCGGCCACCGCCACGATTCCGATCGTGTTCACGGCAGGGTTCGACCCGGTAGAGATGAGACTTGTCGCGAGCCTGAATCGACCCGGCGGCAACGTCACGGGCGTGACAATCCTGGACGTGGAACTAGGGCCAAAGCGGTTGGAGCTGTTGCATGAACTGGTCCCGACAGCGACCATAGTAGCCGTGCTCGTCAATTCGAATGACCCCAAGCGTGCCGAAGTAAACTCGCGAGAGCTGCAATTGTCGGCCCGCAGCCTTGGACTTCAACTCCACGTTCTGCAAGCCAGTAAAGATAGTGAATTCGATTCGGCCTTTGCTGATATGGTCCAGCTTCGAGTTGGCGGGCTCGTCATTGGCGGCGACCCATTCTTCAACAGTCGGAGCAAGCAGCTTGGCGCTTTGGCGCTCCAACATGCAATTCCCGCGATCTATCAATTTCGCGAATTCGCTGAGTCTGGTGGTTTGGTCGGCTACGGTGCCAGTCTTGTCGATGCGTACCGTTTGGTCGGCGTCTACGCCGGCCGGATACTCAAGGGCGAGAAACCCGCCGACCTGCCAGTCCAACAGTCCGCAGAAATTGAATTGATCATCAATCTCAAGACCGCGAAGACGCTCGGCCTCACCGTTCCACTCCCATTACTTGGCCGCGCGGACCAGGTTATCGAGTAAGCCTTTCGCACTGCGGCAATTGATAGTCGTAAGTGTCGCTACGGGTCAGACTCGACCGAAGCGAAACTGTTGGCTGATCCGGCAATGTCCGTTCTGCCTTCGGTAGCGACCGGTTTGTTTAGTCGCCGCAAAATGACACGAAGAGCCATGAGCCCACTCATGCACCAAAACAAACTGAGCTAAGCCAGGCAATTCGCGACAATATCAGTACCACGGCGCGTCGGCATTTTTGGTTATTTCTGGGAAATTGTCCGGCGAGCGACGGCCGCAAAATTTTGCACGGCCGGCGAGCGATCATGCTGCCGATATGCCAGCTCCAACAATGCGCGTGGCGCGTTTTCTTCAATCGGAAGGTAGACGACCGCGTCGCTCAAAATGTGGCTCATCGACTGCGGCACAATCGATACGCCCAGGCCCGCGGCTACCATCGGGATGACCGATACAATTTGTGGTGCCTCTAGGCTGCACTTTGGGCTGAAGCCCGCGCTTTTGAACGCCGAAATGATTGAATCATAGTTGTCGGGATTTACCTCACGCGGATGCTGCAGAATAATGGTGTCCTTGGCGAACGCACGAAGGGATACCGAAGTCGACCGGCTTAGCGGGTGCCCGGTCGGCACGACCATGACCGTGGGTTCGTCGACGAGCAGCTCGAGTGTGAGACCTTCGCTTTCGGCTGTCGCCGTGCGAATGAAGGCAATGTCGATCTTTCCGGCGCGCAGTTGCGCGATCAGTAGGGCGGTATTGCTCGCTTGGGGAAACAAAACGACATTGGGATAATGCTTCCGATATTCACGGATGATTGTCGGTACCAGCGGATGGAAGTAGGTTCCGCCGCTGGAGCCGATGTTGAGATGTCCGGTTTCGCCGCGAGCGCGGCGTCGCACGCCGATCTTGGCCTGCTCAACCTGTTTGAGGATGACGCGGGCGTCCTCAAGCATCAGCTTCCCGGCATTTGTTAGTTCGACGCCCCGAGCGTGGCGAACAAACAGCGGCGTTCCCATCTCATTTTCCAACCGCCGAATCTGCAAGCTTAGCGGCGGCTGGTTGATGCGGAGCCGTTTGGCGGCGCGGGTGAAATTCAGGGCCTCCGCGACCGCAACAAAATAGCGCAGATGGCGTAGTTCCATCAGCTATGTGTCCTTGGGGATGCGGCCGTCAATGTCGACAACGCAAGCATACACGATAGATATGGCAGGAGCCATAGTGAGGTATTGGACAAGCGGTCTTTCGACTGCCATTTCCTCGGTGGGGCGTCACACTATTTTGGGGCCCGACCGAGGCCAATGGCAAAGGACGACAGTAGTATCGAACCGTTTGACGTTCGTGCCTTCATCGCAAAACGCGACGGCGGAACTGTCTTGCAATATCCGTACGGGCATTTTGTATACAGGCAGGGCGATCCTGCGGTTGCCCTTTATTACATCATCAGCGGGACGGCCAAAGTCTCCGTCAATACCGAAAACGGCAGAGAGGCGGCGATCGCGATTCTCAGCGGCGGCGATTTTTTTGGCGAAAGTTGCATGTATGGGCAACTGTCGCAGGGCACGACCGTCACGACTACGAGCGATTGTGAGATCGCACGATTTAATCAAGCGATGGTCGGGCGCGCGCTGAGGGATGACCCGGCGTTTTTAGATGTATTTCTGAACTTTTTATTGAAGCAAAATCAAAAGCTGAAGGCGGATTTGATCGATCAGTTGTTCAATTCCTCCGAGAAGCGGCTGGCGCGCATACTTCTGACCTTGGCAAGGACCGGACAAGCTGACCAGTCGACCATCATCACGTTGCCGATTAACCAGGAAATGCTTGCGGATATGGTAGGCACAACTCGCCCGCGCATCAATCAGTTCATGAACAAATTTCGGAAATTGGGGTATATCGAATATAATGGCCAAATCAAAGTGCACAGTTCATTGCTGAACTTTCTTCTGTACGATTCGCCTTTCGCGACGGACTAGCGCGCAAGTGATCTTCGATACGCCGCTCTGCTGCGTTGCAACGAATTCACTCGCGGAAGCGACATGAAGGGTCACTCGCTATCGAGACTTTCGGTTCCACCGCTGCCCGATGTCCGTTGCCGCCAATAACGACCAGAATTTGGCTGTGCTGCAATTGGTCGAGATGGGCCAAAAGGCGACATTCCCCGAAGGACGTAGGATAGCGAATATGACGTTATATCAACTCGATTGTAAAAGGTTCATTTGATGGAACTTCGCATCGAAAATAATTAGAATTACGGAACAGTATCCGTACTGAGGTCGTTCCACCTCAATGCATCTGCCATGGTACGGCGGAGCGCCTTGAATACCCGGAGAGCGAGCTGCAGAAGTCAAGCTTGGTCGCTTGGCGAAAATCTCGCTCACACCAATGGATAAGATACGCGCGCTCGGTCGTACCCGTGGGCGAGGATGTAGACGTAACTGAAAGGGCGGCCGACGACCCTGAGCGTAGCCACTTAGGTGGCACGCGCCGCTAAACTCATAAAAAAACAACTCAAGAACCCAAGAAGGGAGATCGCGATGAGTACCATGGGCGAACAGCATCAGAGCAGGAAGCCAGCCGACAAGAGCGGGGCGATTGCGAACGAAGTCGTAGAGAATGTCAAAGCCACCGCTGAGCGATCGGCGCGGGCGTTCGGACAGAGCTATTCGACCGCCGTCGAGAATGCGCGGGAATATAACAACAAAATGATCGACATGGCTCAGGCTAACATCGAGGCAGTCTTTGAGGTTGCTCGCCAAGTTTTGGCCGCGAAAACGCCCTCCGATATGATTGAACTGTGGACGTCCCACACGCGAAAGCAATTCGAGATGCTGAGCGAACAGACCAAGGAGCTGACAGCACTTGGACAAAAAATGGTGGGGGAAAGTGCCGAGCCAATTGCGCGTAGCGTCAACCAGACCTTCGGCAAAGCCTCTTGAGCCAAAGCAAGCGATGGGATGCCTATGGCTCATCAAAACGTGCGGGAGAACGTCTATGGATATGCGGTACAACCAACATAAGCCGCCTGAAGGCTTGGCCGAGCCTCGTACATCGAACGAACTCGCCAAACTGATTCGCAAGTTGCGCTGGATGGGATTGGAGGAGGAAGCGCAAAGGGTGCAGAACGAGTTGGCCGTACGATGGGGGGGCGGCAGCGGACAGTGTCGTCGCGTCGCCGTGCGATACGGACTGACGCGAGTTACAGAGCGGTTGCCGGCCCGCGGCTCAACGGCAGGCTTGCCTAGGTGATCACGTCGGCAATCCCGCGGTCACTGGGGCTGACGAGCACGATGGCGTCCGCGGTGATATCGAATTTATGCGACTTGGCCTCGGGGATTTTTTGGGCGTACTCTGGCGTTATGTCGTGGATTCACTTCAGCCGCGCGCTGATCTTGTCGATCCCGGCTTGAGCACACGCTTCGTCGAGGTCGCCGCCTGGGGCGCCGCCGACGCCAATCGCGGCGATTGCCTCGTTGCCGAGTTTGATACGCAACGCGCCGGGCTGTAATGCCACGTGGTCGAACTTGGCAATGCCGCCGGCAGGCGGCGTCGGCCCGATGCGTTTCGCGATTGCGGCGCTCGAATCCTCATTGCGCGTCGCACCGATCATGATCACCGTATAGGCTTTGTCGTAGGAGCTGTTGACTGCGATCAGTCCGGCCCCATCGCCGCGCAGCATCGCCTGCGTCACGCCGTCGGTATCGATAATCGTTGCCGCAACCCGATAGCCCTGCTTGCTGCAAGTCGCCACCGCCTCGGTCACCGCCTCCGACGCCAGCGCCGCCGACAGCCGGTGCGTGGTGAGCACATCCTGCGCCGCCGTTGGCGCCGCGGCGCCAATCACGACGCCCAAGGCGCCGATCAGCGTGATAATCGTGCTGTTCATGAAAAACACCCCTCCTTTATTTTATGCCGCGCACTGTACATGTGGGCCGCACGAGGCAAAAGCCTTGTTTCGGGCGCCCGGCCAAATGGTCTATTCGATCACCTCGTCCGCTGTTGACAGTATCGACCGTGGGATTGTTAGCCCGAGCGCCTCGGCGGTCTTCGCGTTGACGACCAGCTCGAATTTGGTTGCCTGGAAGACCGGCAGATCGGCGGGTTTCTCGCCCTTGAGAATACGCGCCACATACGTGCCCGGTTGACGATATCGTTCGTTTCATCGGTGCCATAACTCATCAGGCCGCCTGCGGTCGGCTAGAAGCGCCCTTCGTAAATTGCGAGCGTTGCATGCCGGTGCTCACGCGGTTTCGCCATGGCGAACGTCATGGCGAAGAACCGGTGTTCGCGGCTTCATTTCGGGCGCTGCAGGCACGCGGCCTGATTGATGAGATTTTGCAATTTCCCGTCGACATCACGCTCGAGGGTGCCGGCGACTGCATCTGCGACTCGCGGCGAGGCCTGTTCTGGTTGGGTAGCGGCTTTCGTTCCGACGCCGCCGCAGGCCCTGTCCTGAGGGAATATTTGAGCGTGCAATGTCTCACGCTCGGACTCGCCGATCCCAGATTCTATCACCTGGACATCGCGTTCTGTGCGTTGCTGTGCGGGAGCGTCATCTATTACCCGGACGCTTTTACTCCCGCTGCGCTCGCGACAATTCACGAGCGTGTCGCGCCCGGCGATCGTATTGCGCTCGATCATGCTGACGACACACGCTTTGCTGCCAATGCGGTATGCCTTGGTCAATTGCTCGTGCTTTCGAGCTGCAGCGAGACGTTGCGACGCGAATTGGTGAAGCGAGGCTATGCCGTCGTCGAGACGCCGCTCCACGCCTTCCTGCGCAGCGGCGGTTCAGCCTGCTGTCTAACACTGCGCTTAGACCATCGCTCAAGCATGGTGAAAACCCGAATTCAGCAGGTCGACGATTCTTCATCGGCGGCCCAGAGCCCGGATAATCACGGGCAGCGATGAGGCCGCCGTTGTGCGGCTAAGGCTCGACGAAATTTGCACGAACGCCGAACTCGAGAGCTATATGCGCGTTAATTGTCCCGAGGCATCCATGGACGAGAAGCAGACCCTGAAGCTTTTAGGTTGGAGTATCGGTGGCCTCGTTGCCCTTATGTTCGTTCTCAACGGTCTCGCACTTACCGTCCTTTAGTTCACTAGGATTCGGTTGGCGATTCCAGGAACCCGCGCGGAATTGCACCTTTAGTTTCTGGTTCCGGAAACAGTCCAAGGAGGTCGCGGCAGGAAAGACCTGTTCGTTGCAGGGGTGACCGCGGCAATCGCCGGCGTGACAACCCCACCTGTTAGCCCATGCAGAATCTCCGCAACAAAGACCAGTGTAAAGTTCGGTACGAACGCGTACCTGAACTGTGTGCATCGGAAATGCAGAGAGATCGCTGCTGGTGCCAGCCGATGTCCGTTCCGCGTACCGATTAACGGCCATTCGGGATGAGCGCGCAGATCGGCGAGTTCAACACCGCAGAGACGCCTTCACTCCGTGAACGGTGCTTCATGTTCGGATGAGTAACGCTTCATCTACATATGATTTTTGTAATTAGGGGAACGAAAGCACGCTCTCCATATTGAGAATTCCAGGAGCGAACGTTTGTTCGCCCACATTCAGCCAGGGATAAAACAAATGAGAAAATTTACATTAGCGATCGCCACCACAGCCGTGTTGTGCATGGCGGCCCCAGCTTTTGCGATCGAGTCGGGAACTGCAGCGCAGAGCCGGACTTCTGACGCACAGACAAGCGTCAGCACTAACGCCAAAAGAATGGCGGAGCTAGATCACCATAGTCGTGGCGTCAACAAGGTTGTCCAGCACGACCGAGGACTTCACCGCGGCTTCACCCACTCACACCACTATGGTTATGAGAAGAACCATGGCAAGTCGGTCCACGCAAAAGTGACTAGCACGCAGTAAGCTAAGGGTTTCAAATAAGGAGATGGCCCCGGCGTTGCGGGGCCATCTTTTTGCAGCCGAAGCACTTTCACGCCGACGCGCTCCTCCTCATCGACAATGAAAGACTCATGGTCCCAGGGGCGTTCTCAAAGCGCGCGGAGCCGCTCAGTACGTTGCAGCATGTGAGCGCCCAGCTATATCGACTTATGATCAGTGCGCCATGAAGACGGGCAGCGTTGCATTTGCCAAGATGTGGCGGGTTGCTCCTCCGAAAATATACTGTCTCAAGCGGCTTTGTGTGTAGGCTCCCTTAATCAGAAGATCGCAACCACGTGTTGCAGCCGTTGCCAGGATTGTCGCGCCTGTCGATCGGCCATCGAGTTCGACCGCGAGCAGGGTCGCGGGAATGCCGTTGCGCTGCAGGGATCGAGTCACCTGTTCGCTGGTCGGCCCGGGGACCCCCGTCCCGCCCGGAATCGATAGTACAGTCACGCGCTTCGCCTGTTCTAGAAGAGGCATTGCAAACGCGATCGCTCGCGTCTGTTCAGTGCTGCCATTCCACGCAATCAGTATGTTTGTTGCAATTTGTCTAGGCGGGATTGGCGGTGCCAAAAGAATTGGGCGGCCGCTTTCGAACAGGCCGAACTCGAGCGCACGATTATGTAGACTTGTCGAGCCGGTACTGGGTCTGTTGAAGACAATCAGATCAAAGATCCGGCCATAGCTTCCAACCGCGCTTGCGCCCTCGGGAGCATCTTCTAGCCAGCCAAACGAGAGCCCGGATGCCTCCGATTGGGAAGACGGAACGCTGTTTTGCCGCATGGCGGATTCGAAAATGGCGCGGGCCTTCTTGGCCTGCTCGATGTTTTCTTCTGTGGCCGGTTCTAGCGCCACGCCTCCTATATCGAAGGCAGCGAAATCACTGAGACTGTATTGCAGTGCAAAGCCCTCAATGTAACTCTCAAAGCGTCGCGCGAGCAGCAACGCGGTCTGCATGGCCGAACCGATATCCTCGTGTTGTTCTACCGGAAGTAGGATTGTCTTTATGCTCATAAGTCCCTCCCACCTGCGTCACTGACATCCCTTCGGGCGGCCTTTAGCCTCTCTGCAGATCATTAGCTCACCCGCGTTGACAGGCAATCAGGAAAGGAGCTGAATGTATGCGTTTAAAAACTGACACGGAGGTTTAGATGCTGCCACCGGGTCACCCTGCCGCGATGATTGCTCTCGCAAACGCTCGGGCGCTGGCATAGCGGAAACATACGAACGGTACGCCGGGAGCGGCCTCGCGGGTCGCATCAGTAGGGCAAGACCCCAATTCGGCCGTTCCCGACGTGCATTATTTTGATTTTTATCGATCCGAACATGGCTTGCCCGTTTCGGGACTTTCAAAATCTTGGCGGGGTCAGCAGCAAAATCTGACAGACCCGATAAGCTTGGACCAAAGATTTCACTATTGGCGGACGTAATCGCGCAATGCTTCGGCTTCGTGTTCTATCTCTTCGACGCGGTTCTTGACCACATCGCCAATCGACACGATGCCAATAAGCTTTCCTTGTTCCACGACTGGCATATGACGGAATTTTCCCGTCGTCATTCGACCCATCAGGCCATCGATGGTGTCATTAGCAGTGCAGGTTTTTACCTCACGCGTCATGACTTGACTAACCGGCTCGTTCAACACTGTCGGCCCCTGCTCGGCGAGCGCGCGCACAATATCGCGCTCCGACAAGATGCCGACGATACGATGATCCGCGCCGAGAATCACGACCGCGCCAATGCGTTGCTCGGTCAGCAGTTTTACTGCCGCAGTAAGACCGGCGGTCGGCTCAATTGTAACAACGCCACCGAGCTTGCCGGCCAAAATGTTCTTGACGAGCATGATAGCCTCCCTGATTACGGTCGCGGCGGCTAGGCCGCAATTCCGAATTTTACTAACGATCCGCCTCGATCCTAATTCCGTCAAGAGAGTGACAGTGCAGTGCGATAAAACCACTGACTATTTGGCCCCTCGCGCCAAATATTGCGGCCGAGCGAGAAGCAGACATTGGTGCGACCATTGCAAATCGGTCGCCACTGACCTCCAAGCGGCCACCGGACGGTAGACGACGCTTCCCTTAGTGCGACGCGATGCCTGCAGTTGAACCGCCGTCAACCGGCAGGACTATTCCCGTGACGAAACTGGCATCGTCGGACAGCAGGAATGAAATTGCTGCCGCAACTTCTTCGGGCTGGCCCTCACGACCAATGGGGTGAGCCGCGCGTATCCGTTTCACATTCTCAGGGTCCTTGAACATGACTTCCGTTAACGGGGTGCGGATCATTCCGGGCACCACCGCATTGACGCGGATTCCAAGTGGCCCAAGTTCCAAGGCCATGGTCTGAGTGATCCCCACGATCCCGTATTTCGACGCGGCATAGGGAAGCCGATTGGGCACACCCCTGATCCCGGCCGCAGAGCTGAGGTTTACGATTGCTGCGGGAGTGCGCGCTTCGGTCACGACACGGGCGAATGCCTGGCAGACGTTGAAAGTGCCATCGAGGTTGACCGATAGGACCCGCCGCCAAGTCTCGGGATCCACATCCAACACATTGCCGACTCCCCGGATGCCGGCGCTGTTGACCAGCCCATAGAGCTTCCCAAACCGTTGCACCGCCCCTGAGACGAACGCGGCGACCTGATCGCGATCCGAAACGTCAACGCCGACCCCATAAATCCTGTCGGTTTCCGGAAAGTCTGCAACGACCTTGTCGACTGCTTCCTTGCGGACGTCTGCGGCGACAATCGACGCACCTTCGGCGAGCAACCGCCGGACACAAGCTGCCCCGATGCCGCTGCCGGCACCCGTCACCAAGATAGTTCTATTTTCAAAGCGGCTCATGGGAAGAACTCTCTGGCATTTGTCCACACTGACGCGGCTGTTAGAGTTCCTGCCGCGTCGGCCTGGATAGGATTTCGTTTATGTCTACCGGCTGTACAATGCCGCTGGCTAGCGTGCACGCAGACATAAGAGCACTGGTGAACATGACAACTACCGATCAGGAGGGCGAAGTCCCGGCAGAAGTGCCGGAGGGCTTGCCTGTGCCCTCAGATCCAAAAGTCATATTCCTTGGTGGTCTATTCGTCCTTGCGGTGCTGGCGGCTACCTATGTCGCGCGAGAGATCGTCATGCCATTGGTCTTCGCGATCTTTCTAAAGCTACTGCTGCAGCCAGCGTTACGCGCGTTGGTGCGGCTGCACGTACCGCGAACGCTCGCGGCATTGCTTCTGATCCTTGCGCTATTCGGAACGATTGTCGGCTTGGGTACGGCCATTTCGGGTCCGGCCCGCACCTGGGTAGCTAAGCTGCCAGAGGGTATTCCGCGGCTTGAGGAGCGGCTGAGTTTCATAGAAGTGCCGATCAATACACTGCAACGGTTCTTGCAGCAGGTGGAAGATATTGGCGAAACGGGACCATCACAAAATGCGGCCGCTACGTCGCGAGGCCCAACTCTACTGATTCAGTTATTCACTGGGACCCGGAACTTTGCCAGTGGCTTCTTCACCACGGTGCTGTTTCTCTTTTTCCTTCTCGTGTCTGGCGATATCTTCTTGCACCGCCTCGTCGAGGTACTGCCGCGCTTTAGAAGTAAGCGGCAAGTCGTAGAGATCTCGCAGAAGATAGAAAGTGACGTCTCAGCGTATCTCGTCACGATCACGATCATGAATGCCGCAGTAGGTATCGCCACCGCATTGGCGATGTGGCTCACGGGGGTGGGGGACCCGATCCTCTGGGGGACGGTAGCCTTTCTGCTGAACTATGTGCCGATCCTCGGCACTGCTTTAGGCGTGTTGATCTTTCTTTTCGCTGGGCTATTGACCCATGACACGCTCTGGCAATCACTGCTTCCCACCGGGCTTTATTTTGGATTTCATTTGATCGAGGGCGAGACTGTAACGCCCATGCTTCTGGCCAGACGGTTCACCCTCAATCCAGTCCTCGTCATCATCTCGCTCGTCTTCTGGTTCTGGATGTGGGGTATTCCGGGCGCGATCCTGTCTATGCCCATGTTGGCGATTACCAAGATCATCTGCGACCGTGTTCAGCCGTTGGCTCCATTCGGTCATTTCCTTGAAGGATGACACCCTGCCGCTTTCTGACGCTCTATTTTTCGGCAGCGCACGAGTCCAGTTCGTGGCCCGAAGCCGAAGGACCTGGGACGTCCGCTATATGGTCGCGATCATGTGGAAAGGCGACATAAATCGGAAACCGCCTGCAGACCGAGTCCGACCCACCAGCCGACATCAGTGGCCGCATTTTGTTGTGATACACAACGCAATTGGTGCTGGTAGTGTACGGCCCTTGGCATTCGGGGGCGCACATGCGGCGGCGACAATTCATTCGGCTCATCAGTGGAGCCGCTGCAACAGCATGGCCGCTCACAGCGCACTCGCAGCAGGGACGCCCTATTCCGCGCGTCGGAGAGCTCACAGTTGCCTTGAGCACTTCCCCGAACGAAGGTGCGTTTCGACAGGGCTTGCGTGACCTCGGCTATGTAGAGGGTCAAAACTTAACCATCGATTTCAAAACCGCTGAATTCAAAACCGAGCTTCTCGACCGGTTAGCGGCCGAACTGGTTGCGGCGAAGGTCGATGTAATCTTTTCGTCCGGGTCGGAAGCGACGACTGCGGTGCGGAGCCGGACAACGAGTATTCCGATTGTCATGACCAGCACCAATCCTGTTGGTCTTGGGTTTGTCACCAGCCTTGCGCGACCTGGAGGCAACACTACCGGCTTGAGTATCTTTGGCCCCGAAGTTGCTGGGAAACGATTAGAAGCAGTCAAGACACTCGTTCCCGGAATCGCCAAGGCTGCCGTGTTCTGGAATCCAAACGATCCGGGTGCGCAATTTTCGCTAAAAGAGACTCAGGAGGCTGGTGCGGCGCTGAACATCGCGCTGCAATCTATCGAAGTGCGCACCGTTGACGGCTTCGAAGACGCTTTTCATATTGCAGTGAGTGGGCGCGCTGACGCCGTTGTTATTATACCGGCACCCCTCATGTCGAGAAATAGCGAGCGGCTAGCCAGTCTCGCAATTCAGAACCGGCTACCGACAATCTTCTATGATCGCGAGGCGGTGAAGGCCGGCGGTTTGATTTCGTACGGTGCTAACCTCGGCGACGTGTATCACCGCGCTGCATATTATGTTGATCGCATCCTGAAAGGCGCAAACCCTGCCGATCTTCCAGTCGAGCAACCGACCAGATTTGAGCTATTCATAAATCTCAAAACTGCCAAAGCCCTCGGCATAACGGTCCCGCAAATGCTACTCGCCACGGCTGACGAGGTGATTGAATAGCCCGCAATCTTGCTGCAATGCATTTTTGGCTGCTGACCGTACTGACCTACGATATACACGTGGTACATCGGCGCTCTCCCAACGCAGACACGGCCGGCTCCCGCCAGCGACGAGAGCCAGCCGGCTGTCACCAACCCGTTCGGGGATGTGCGGGGGTACGCACGGGGGTACGGGGTGGGTCAGCGGACTACACCTTTTTTTTAAAGCGAACCTGTCGCGAAGGTTCCACCCGGCGACAAAAAGGTATCGATGCAGCACGCGTGTGTTCGGTTCGCTCCGGTCGCACTCAACCTAGGCGCCCACCGGCAGAGATATGTAAGTCAATGTCGGTGCGCCTAAAATAAAAAGAGGCCGCCAACTAAGGCGGCCTCCGCGAAAATCAGAGTATTTACCAAGTTGTCCAGGCATCGCCTTTCCAATAACCACGTCCATCATGCTCGCGGAACGTGATGCCGGGACCAGCCTTCCAGGTGTCCTCGTGGACGACTACACCGGCTGTCGCCGGATAATCATATTTTTCTTTCGCGTGCCAGCAAGTGTTGCCGCTGCAAACGACGGCCGCTGACGCACCGATCGCAGAGAAGGCCAGGGCACCCACTCCCGCGATGGCACCTAAAAGAGCTTTCTTCGACATTGTCATGACGTTTCCTCTGTTCTCCGTTTATTTGGTGGTTTCACCGCGGCACCAACGAAAAACCCTGCGTGCCGTTCCTCATTAGGACAGGGTGAAGGACAAAAATTTGGCCTAGGTGAAGAACAAATTTCCTAATTTCCCGCTGCGGATGTTCAAAAAGAAAAAGCCCCGCGAATGGTCGGGGCTTTTGGACGGGGAGATTAAGGGCTGGGGGCCTGGGGGGCTCGCCCGTCCAAACCGTCAACGCAAGAGATTGTCCTAAGTTCCTTGGTCGGGTGACCCAATTCGGACAGTAGTAACTGCTTCAAAATCTGCCAGTGCCGCGTGAAATTCCGATGTCCTGCAAGCACCTGTCGTCCAAGCCCTCCAATTGCCGCCATTCCGTGAGCTGCCGCTTAATGTCACTCCAGCGCAAGCCACTGTGGGTCTGGACCGTCAGGTTCCTAAGGTTCCAATTGATCGCCTTCATGACACTCTCCATCTCCAGCATCGTCTGTGTACTGCGGCGGCCCAAAGGAGGATGTGACTGCAAGCACAATTCTCCGGTTTTTTGGGTCGCCAAGCTGTTGAACCGGCACACCTTGGCGGTTTTTTTGAAAAGCCGTGAGAGCCCATTCAGCGGCGATGATCATCGCCGTCCTGGCAATCTGCATCACCGGCTGCGCCGGCTCAAGGAGCGACTTTGAGTGCCGGAAAGCAAGACAAAGGCATTGGCGGGCGAAACGGCGAAAGGCTTTGAATCCTTCGGTGACGCTTGGTGCCGATCGTCCAGTGTCGGCCAACACCCAATGCCGCCCCGATTATGCAAAGCTGCACAACCAAAGCGACGCCGACGACACGAGCAAGCGCTGACTTCGGGGCCGCTCGATCACCTGACCCTCAGGTTGACCGCAGCCTCTTTTCCCCGATTATTCTCGATTTCGTATTCGATCTGTTGTCCCTCGTTGAGCGAACTCAGACCGGCTCGCTCAACAGCTGAGATGTGGACAAAAACGTCCTTGCTGCTGCCGCCCGAAGGTTGAATAAACCCATATCCCTTTGTTGGATTGAACCATTTTACGGTCCCTGTAGGCACTTTCGTCTCCAATAATTCGAGTTCGCTCAATCGATATGCCACGCTGAAGCCCCGGCATTTGCGCCGGGGCCGGTACGTACCGCCGTTTCTTCCGAGGGGTTTTGGAAAAAAGGCGCATAATCAAGAGCAGAGTCGCACAGCGGGTGCACTACAAAAGTTTGGAGTTTTCCCCACCTGCTTAGCGCGTTCACCAAGTCGATTAATCTGAATCCTTGATCAGCGTTGACCTACGCTGCTCGCCGAATTTTTATCGGGTCAACGCACCTTAAGGTGCGACGCCGACAGTCCCCCGACCAATACCCAAGTCGGCCATAAAAACAGCCCCGGAGACTCCACCCCAGCCTCAGCATCTCCGGGGCAAATAACTCTCTGGCGCCATTGTGTGCGTTGCGCCGGAGAGGGCGGCGCCTTCATCGGACGACCGCGATCGATCAAGCGGCGGGCGTCGTCAATTTGACGACCGTACTGGCCCATCTCGCCCCTACCGCCGTAGTGATGGCAGTACCGGCCAATCTGAGGAGCCTGGAACGCCGCCGAACGTCCCAGCGGCCCAAGGCGCGGCACGTGCCCGCGGACTGAAGCTCATTGTCTTGAACGTGACCACTCCCGCGGACATCAAGGCGAAGTTTGCTGCGATGAAAAAACTCCGCAGCCGCCAAAACTCGAAGCCGCGGCTATGATATCGATGCAATGCCCCGTGTGAAGGTCGACATTTTTTCGATCGGACTGCAAATGGGATGAAAACTCACTTCCAGAATATGTTCGCACTCGAACTACCACAACCGACGTGTTCGGTCGTTCTAGTGCAAAACTTTGGGAGACCGGCGATGCCGCGATTTTCGTTATTTAGCCGTTATTTTAACGATCTAGCGGAGTCGGCGCGCATTCGATGTGTAATATGTTATATCGAGAGTCTGGAGCGATGACCTTCCGGGAAAGTTTTCATGAACGAGCACTCGTCATCCGACAAGCGATCAAAACGCGCCCTGATTACCGGCATAACCGGCCAGGATGGTTCCTATCTCGCTCGATTTCTGTTGGATAAAGGCTACGAAGTCCACGGCATCATAAGACGGGCGAGCCTCTTCAATACGGATCGTATCGACGAACTTTATCATGACCCTCATGTTGAGGGAGTGAAGCTCACGCTGCACTATGGGGATCTAGCTGACGGATCCTCGCTCCGGCACGTCCTGGATAAGGTCGGTCCTGATGAGGTGTATAACCTCGGAGCCCAGAGCCACGTCAAAGTATCGTTCGACATCCCCGAATACACCGCCGACGTGGATGCATTGGGTACGCTGCGGCTGCTCGAATCTTTGCGTGATCATATCCGCCAACGCGGCGAGCAGGTTCGTTATTATCAAGCCGGGTCCTCCGAAATGTTCGGGGCATCCCCCCCGCCGCAGAACGAGCATACCCCGTTCTATCCGCGCAGTCCTTATGCGGTCAGCAAGGTGGCCGCCCACTGGTACGCCGTCAATTACCGGGAGGCCTACGGCCTGTTTATCTGCAATGGAATCTTGTTTAATCACGAGAGTCCTGAGCGCGGAGAAACTTTCGTAACCCGCAAGGTCACGCGCGCGGTCGGTCGCATCAAGGAGGGGCTGCAGCAAAAGCTCTTTCTCGGAAATCTCAAAGCCAAGCGCGATTGGGGTTTCGCTGGAGACTACGTGGAAGCGATGTGGCTTACGCTGCAGCAGACTCAACCGGACGATTACGTTGTCTCTACTGGGGATGCGCATACTGTACATGAACTAGTCGAGCTCGCGTTCAGTGAGGTCGAGCTCGATTGGAAACAGTACGTGGAAATCGACTCCCGTTACTTTCGCCCAACGGAGGTCGATGCCCTCCAGGGCGATGCATCCAAAGCACGCCAGCGCCTTGGCTGGCAGCCACGGGTGGGATTCAAGGATCTGGTCAAGATGATGGTGAAGCACGATCTCGAACTAGCCAAACGCGAGGCGATCCTTCGATCGGCCGGCTACGACGGACCCGCACGTGGCTTGGCCGCGAGCGGCACCTGAAAGGGGCGGCAATGCCGTTTTCACTCGCCGGTCAACGCGTGTTTGTGGCCGGCCATCGTGGCATGGTGGGTAGCGCACTCATTCGCCGCTTGGCGAATGCAAACTGTGAAATCATCACGGCGGAGCACCGTGATCTCGATCTCCGCCGCCAAGGCGAGACCGAAAATTGGCTGGCGCAGGCACGCCCGACCGCTGTGTTTGTGGCCGCAGCGACCGTTGGCGGCATTCTCGCTAACGATACTCGTCCCGGAGAGTTTTTGTACGACAATCTCCTGATGGCCGCGAACGTGATCGAGGGATCGCGGCGCGTTGGTGTAAAGAAGTTGTTGTTCCTTGGCTCTTCCTGCATCTATCCTCGCCTCGCACCGCAGCCTATCCCAGAGGAAGCCTTGTTATGCGGCCCACTGGAACCAACCAACCAGTGGTATGGCATTGCAAAGATCGCTGGACTGAAGATGTGCGCTGCCTATCGGCGCCAATACGGCTGTGATTTTATTTCGGCCCAGCCGACCAACCTATATGGCCCACACGATAATTATGATCCTCTGAGTAGTCACGTTGCCGCCGCGTTGCTCGTCAAGATTCACCGGGCAAAGGAAGCGCGTGCGCCAGAAGTCGAGGTTTGGGGTACCGGCCAGCCGCGGCGCGAATTTTTGCATGTTGATGATCTCGCCGACGCATTAGTATTTTTAATGCAGAACTATTCCGGGGAGCAACACATTAACATTGGCTGGGGTAAGGACATTACGATTGCCGAGCTCGCAGCAACGGTAGCTGAAGTTGTGGGCTACGTCGGTAAATTCCGCTATGCTACAGAGAAACCTGATGGCGTGCCGAGGAAGCTTCTTGATGTTTCTCGTTTGACTGCTATGGGCTGGAGGCCGCGGATTCCTTTACAGGAGGGCCTTGTCGATGCCTACAACTGGTACGTTGAGCACGTCGCCAATGAAAGTCAGAGTCAAGTTTGAAGCACAAATTGTTGTCTAGCAAAAAATGAAGATGTTCAAATAGGCTGACTGAGCGATTGAAGCTTTCACCTGCGTGACTTTTGTGAATCAGTTCTTTTTCTTGGGTGCAGGTGCGCCGATGCGCCCCCCATTCGCGACGCATTTCTGATAATAGGCGTGTTCGGTTAGTCCTGTTCCATAGGCGCTACCAGCTGCAGGATTGCCGATGACCTGAGGAGGATAAGCCTTTGCGGTTAGAGCATCGCACTTTCTTGCGACTTCAACCGATTCCGCTGAAGCGCTAAATGCCATTGGTCCGAGACCGATCCAAATCAGCGCTGCAAGTGCTATCAGGAACTTGAGGTTGGCCGCCATATTTTCTACCTTACGCGCGGATGACTGATATATTTATGGCTTCGGGCATTCCGAATAAACAGCACCCCCAAGCGCGTCGGTGCGTTCTAGGCAGTGCGCCCGATCATGTATCGCCCCGTCAACGGTGAAATCGTAAGCTTCCTTTTTTAGGACTAACGCGTATCGACCTGCCGGAAATGCAAAGTCAGGGCGGTCCGGTCGAATTACTACCATTTCGGGACTGTCGGCCGCCGGCGCGACGCTCATTTGGTAGGAGTTGCTGCGAACAACCCACGTTGGATCTACATTAACATATGCCGCCTTGCCTCCTGGATCGAACGTCAATGCGCGCATGACCTGCGCAATAGCGCGCACTGACACTCGGTCCGGTGCATCGTTTAGAAGATCGCGCCGATAAATGACAAATTGAATCTGGCCAGGCGGCAAGTGTACCTGACTCGGCGTAGAGATCGGCGCCGAGATTGCAACGCGAGGATCCGGGACCTTAATTGGCAACAAGTCGAGTACAGTCAGGTTGCCGTTACTGAGGACATAAACGCCATAGGCGGTCGGAAGTGGAATGTCGGAGACGCCGGAGCGAGGGGGTACCTTAGACCCTGTTTCAGGCGGCTTGGCAGGCGAAGGGTTTTGTTCAGTCGTGCTCGCCGCACGGCCCAACTGATGTGAGTGCAAAAGGCTGAACGCGTTTTGGCCATCGATAGCAATGTATACTGCTACGCCTAACATGACGGCGACGATCAGCTCGATTGTGCGCCAAAAGTTTGAGCCTAGGAATTTGTCGACGCGCCCGCCAACGGAACGCCCATCGTGTTCGGTTACGCCCGTGACGGTCCTAGGATAATCGATGTCGTACGCCGTTCGCGAAAGAAATGTTGGAAACCCGCGGCCGCTATAATCCCCAACCATCATTTCCCTCTGCGAAATTGGCTGCAGGGGGTGGGCGGCAGCCGCGGAATCCTCGTAGCTGCTGACGGCCGGCGCTGGCTCGGTTTGGTACGACAACCGCGGGGCGGTATGCGAAAAATCGGCTTCGATCTGACCTATCGCTGCTTCAAGCGTAGAAATTTGCTTTTCGATCTCAGACCAGTCGCCATCTTCGAATTGGCGAAAAAGATCCTTTCTCAGTTTTCTGCGTGCGAATTCATAGATCAAGGTTCGCAGCTGGGCGTGATCTTGGCTAACGGCGGAAACCATTTTGGCCAGGACCGATTGGAAGTGATCCTGCTTCGTCCCGTTCGCCATCGAACGCAAAACAATCTCATCCATCGAATGCTCAGTTAATTTCGCGAAGCAACCGTCGGATCAGGTTACGGTTTGGACTTTGGAAGCCATGGCGAATACCGCCATATTAGGTCATTTCGTCGCCGCGCCGCCCACAAGTATTTTCGCACATTCCTGCGACATCAACCAGACGCTCCTACACTACAGCAGAACGTCCCATGGAGCAGTTGAAATATCACCAGAATGCCCTGGCCGATTGTCCTGCCAGGGGTTGCCTATTTCACCTCCGCTCCATTAGAATGGCTTTCCCGACGGCATTGGCCGTCTCCAGTATATTTTGGGGATCCGTCCATGCGGCGATTTGCATTGGTACTGAATGGCCTTGCGGCCGCCACGTTGTGCGGCATGTCAGTGGCCGGTGCGGCGGACCTCACGGTTCCAGCACCGAGTCATTATGTTGGCGCGCAGGAAACCCAGCTCCAGGTGCCCGCCTACCCACCTCCGTATTGGGTGTGGCGGCTTTCCGCGTGGGACCCGGAATACGACAATGAGATTGGCCATTTTCGTGGTGTACCGCCGCGGCCTCCAGGGCCTCCCGTTGACGAACGGGCGGGTTTCCTGGCCCCGAACGACCTCTGGCGATAATCCTCGCGCATCATAAAACGAGGCCACGACGGTGACCTCCTTTTAGTCTCCTCTGGCAAAAAAGGATCGGTCCAGCGATCGCCTCCGCGGCCTTCGTGTTCCGGAATGTTAGGCCGGGTCCTGCCCCCCACGTAATCCTCGTGAACGACGACGCGGGCCTCGGGGGCATGCGTAACTCTCCATTGCGTGGGTTCGAATTCACAGATCGCCCAACAACCAGATCGCGACTGGCGCTCCATCATCTGGGTTGAATAGAGATGGCTCGGAGAGGTCCGCCGCAAGGAACCAATTTCTGCTGCGCGACCCGGTCCGAGTGCCGCATCGATCCAGGCTGTGGCTCGGACCGGTGCCGCCGTTGACTACGCCTGTTGCATGTGGGTTGCGCCAGCTATTCCCAAAATTCGGTGATGACGTGGCTTGAATGCTTGGCGCGATTTTCGTGCTCAATGAGCCGAGCGATCGCTCCCGCGCCGTCACTATTTCGGAAATCGCGACGTGTCGCGGCTGCCCAAGAGGTGCGCGCCCCTCCATTTTTGGGTTCCCGATCCAGGAACACGAACCGAAGTCGGGCCAACCGGCATTTGCCATAAGGCAACTACAAACGCGCTCGCGCGTTTCTGCTGAGTAGGTTCAGCAGAGGAGGACTATAGCTGTGAGAAAGATCGCAATTTTAGCCGTACTGGCCACTATGGGAGTCGTTGGTGCTGCGTATGCTCAGAAATCTCCGGGCGCATCAGAATATACGCCAGGGGATGCAATGCAGGATCATTCATCGGTAAGCGGATCAAAGGATAGAGGTGCATCGCAATATACTCCGGGCCATGAACAAAAAACGCCTGGCGGCGCTTCCGAGCTGTCCCCAGGAGACAAGATGAACGACCGCCGCAGCCGGTAGCGGCCTAGAAGCGGGGTCTCAAGGAGTATCGCTCGATCGGGACCTTACGTAATTGATTCACCTCAAGAAATGGCACCGTCAGGTTCGTCAAGCTTGGGGTCAAAAGAGAAGGAGTGCGACAGTGAAGCAGACTTTTCTGACGTTCTTGGCGATAGCAGCCTTGGCCGCGTCGATCGCGAGTTCTCAGGCCAAAACCACCCGTACCCCGCCTGATGAAGTCTATTACGACACGGGTTGCCGCAATGTAATCACGCATCACGTAACGCAATCAGGCGAAGTGGTAACTGATCAGAGCCGCACCTGCTACTAACTGCCACGGAAGGCGCCAATACTACGACACATAAAGCCGCGGTGTTTGCCCCGGGAAGGCCGCGGGCGGCGGCGATGCCCGCGAATGTAAGCGGGCCGCCAGGATGCGCAAACATCCCAACGGCCCTAGCCCAAGCCGTGCCAGAAGGTGGGGCGGGAACGGCTCGACGAACCGCCGTGAATGTGCTGGGAAAGCTGGTCACTTTGAGAGCTGATCCCTAGCCTGCGAAGAAAAAGAACGAATCGGTTTGAGGAAGCCGTCATCGATGCGCGCGACGTTGAAAACCGTTCTGCGCGCCACCGATATTGCGTTGATCAAGTAGGCCTATAGCCAGGAAATTGCGGAGGCTGCACGGTCTCCGACGCTGACGAATTGGATTAAGGCGGCCCGCCGCCGCTTTTCTCTCTCGATGACCGCCCAGCGGGCACATTTAGCGCAGCCGATGACTTTCATCGGCGAGTACAACCGGCAATGGTTAGATAAGTGAATGATTTACTGCAGGGGGCGATCGTGCTCTACCAAGATGCCAAGTCGCCCGGCTGAGCGACCGTGTCGCTTACGACTTGCCACCGCAATCGACCACACATCTTCCGGAGCTCGCCAGCATTGTTGTGTCGAAAGACGACGACATTGCTGGGTTGGAAGGCAACAATGAAATCCGCGCCGTCACGTGCTATGGAAACCTGTCTCCTGGGGGAGAGGAGCTCCTTTCGGAAGGACTCAACAGTATCGAGCACAGACATGCGGGCCACCCTCAATGACTGGACATACATTGGAAGACCGTTTTGCCTAGGATGCAATTCCATTTGATGTATCCGGTAGAGTTTTCAACAGGCGAACAGGACGCGTCGGCCGAAATTCCTCTCGCATGCATATCGAACGCTTATTGACTATGGAATTTTGGCGGTCGCATAAATCATTGCTTTGTCGGCGCGCCCTACGGAACTCGAACTTGTGTTGCCGCCATGAAAGCGGCTTTTGCGAATGGGCAGCAGGGGTTGCAAGGGAGCGTAAAAGAACCGCCGAGCCGCTCGGCGGGAACACATGGGGACCTCAACAAAAACCGAACGCCCATTCGCCTTGTTTGTCTCCATACGATCTTGCGTCCGCTTTAAGTCGTTGGCTTTAATTTGGTCGGGAACCCCGATGATGCCCTCTACTACCAGCAGGGCGCCGGTCTCCGAGATATTTTTGACAGTAGCGCTGATGGTAGCGCCACCATTGTTTGAAAACACTCCGCCCGCCTTGAGCACATGCCTTCGCTGCGAAGCGAGCCGTCGTTCAACCATTTCGCCCCTCGCTGGGGAGACAGTCGCATATATGGCCCGTCTTGACTACGAAGCGCCTCGTAACCCTTCGATAAAGCCCGCGCCCTATCATGGCCGCGCTGAGACATGGCGTAGCCTGGTTAGCTTCGAGCCCTGACCAATCCCAACACACGGTCAGGGCTCTCCTTATTGGAGTGGACTCGTCATCTGGGCGCCTGTTCGCATCACGGTTTGCTTCCGCAAATGGTTGTTGAAATAGCTGACATCTCTAATTTTTTCAGCCCTTAACATCGATTCCCTCGTTGGTGTTGTGCACCGGTCACGCGACCTGTATAAAATAGAAGTTCCCTACTACGTCTCCAAAATGGGAACTCCTTGTGCCCCGGCCGGCTGCCGGGGCATTTTTTGTGATCCGATATTCGTCGTAACTGCCGGTCACTTCGGCGCTCAAAGACGCGCAGCCCGCCAAATTGCCTCGCCGCCCCGAGCGCCGAGCGATTTAACTCCTATCTTTTCAACATGGACGTGGGATCCGACAAGGCCGACCTCGCCAGGGCCAAGACCCTGATTGAGGAAGTGCGGCTCGGCCGCTAAGGCAAACGGGAAGGCTGCGGAAAAACAACAGGATCGGTCGTTCCAAGCGAAGGCGACCAGACACCGAGATTGTCACCGTCACCGCCGCTAGGTTCCTGAAATTTCAGGGGGTTCCGCCGACGGTAACTTAACTTGCGGGTAATCTTCGAATTTTTGACAAATGCCCCAGTAAATTCGCTAAGATATTATGAACGTCGGGGGTGGAGCCCCCGACCAAAAAAACAATCGTAAACAGACGATAAATTCGGATGCCGCGCGCCTGAACGGCAAGAAGCTAAGGAACGCGGCTTCGGCACGGGAGCCGTAGTATGTCCCGCAGCGATCAAGCTGCAGAGGATAGTGGTGATGTTGACGCCTGCTCCGCTCGGCAAGCGGTGAGCGCTGGCGCCATCGGCACACTGCAAACAGTGACGGG
>Ga0070731_10000527_pt1 | contig 49803 bp, 41 predicted proteins | sample Coa_R1_2_FD_66448 | JGI IMG/M metagenome (GOLD analysis project Ga0070731, IMG submission 66448) | Surface soil microbial communities from Centralia Pennsylvania, which are recovering from an underground coalmine fire - Coalmine... | ecosystem: Environmental > Terrestrial > Soil > Unclassified ...
GGCTGGGGTCGAGCCTGGCGACGGCCGCACGCACCGCGGTCCCATACCTGGCAGGATCGCCGGCGGTATGAATAGCCCAGGAGCGGGCCGCGCCATGCCCCACAAAACCGTCTGTGAAGTAGATCTGTTCGCGGCCCGGCACGGCCAACGAAGTGTCGCGCTGGTGTGCCACTACCCCGATCACTTCCACCCATTCGGGCTCCGGTGTCTGGATGCGAACCAGCATCCGTTTACCGATGGGGGACTGGCCGGGAAAGGCTTTGCCGGCCAGCATGGTATCGATGATCACCACCTTGCGGTCCGGCGCATTATCGGCCTGGGTGAAGGTGCGGCCGGCGACCAGCGGCGTGTGCAGCACGTCGAAATAACCCGGCAAGACGATCTGGAAATCGACTGCCTGGAATTTGGTGGGATCGGTCAGGGCCGGCTCCAGGCCCCAGCGAATGGGGCTGAATCCGCCGGCTAGGGGGAAGGGAGCGGAAGCGGTGACGGCGTCCACGCCCGGGATCGCCGCCAGGCGGGATTGAATTTCGCGCTCGCGCGCGGCGCGCTCCTGAGGCTGCTGTCCGCCGCGGCCTCCGAGCAATTGAAAGGTCAGCAGACCATGCGGGTTGAAGCCGGGATCGATCCTCTGCAGCGCGAGAAAACTGCGGAACATCAGTCCGGAGCCGATCAGCAGCACGAAAGAGAGCGCCACTTCGGCGACCACTACAATATTGCGCAGCAAGCCACCGCCGCTCAGGCCCGTATTGCGCCCGCTCGACCGCAAGAGCGGCGCCACGCTGGGGCGCGCGGCGCGCAGCGCGGGGGCCAGCCCGAATAATGCAGCAGCGGCCAGCGCCGCCAGTGCGCTGAACGCCACCACCGCGGGATCGATACGAATCTCATCCAGCCGCGGCAGGCTTTCGGGTGCGATGGCGCGCAATTCGTGGATGCCGATCCACGCCAGTCCCAGCCCCAATACAGCGCCCGAAAACGCCAGCAGCGCGGCTTCGGCCAGCGTCTGGCTGACCAGACGCCACCAACTGCCCCCCAGCGCCGTGCGGACGGCCAGCTCCCGCTCGCGCAGCGAGGCACGCACCAGCAGCAGGTTGGCGACGTTGGCGCACGCGATCAGCAGGAGGAAGATGACTGCGCCCATCAGAGCCAGCAACGCCGGCCGCACTTCCTCCACTACGTGCTGCTGCATGGGCTCGAGCCGGATGATCCAGCCTGAAGTTTCGTGAATGATGAAGTTACGGCGCAGCTCGGCGGCCACGCGATCCACGGCGGACTGCGCGCGGTCGATCGAGACGCCGTCCCGCAGCCGGCCGATGACGTGCAGCGATACGCCGTTGCGGTTGGCATTGTCGTAGCGGATGCGGTTGGCGATCCAGACGTCGGGGCGCGCTTCCTGGTTGGCCTCCGCCGGAAAGAACAACTCGAAGCCGGGCTTTAGCACGCCGACGATTTCCGATCCGCCCTGAAGCGCGCCGGGCATGGGTCGGCCCAGGATATCCGCTCTACCGCCGAAACGGTGCTGCCAGTAGGTGTAGCTGAGAATGACGATGCGCGGCAAAGGCGGCGGTCCCTGCTGCGGCGGTGCGCCCGCGGGAGCGGCAGGCGGAGCAGGCTGCGCCCGGCCATCGTCGTCATTGAAATCGCGGCCCAGGGCCATAGAGCCGCCCATCATGTGGAAGAAGTTGGTGGTGACCAGCGCCACCCGGATCTGCTCGGGCGAACCATCCTCGAGTGGCACGGTGGCGCGCACGGTGAAGACGCCGCCCAGCTCCTGGAACATTCCGGCGGTGCCGTTGCGCAGATCGAAGAAATCGGCATCGGAGAACGGAAAATCCTTGACGTTCCGTTTGCGCATGTCGGAGATGGCAAACACCAGGCGGTCCGGGTTCTTGTAAGGAAGCGGACGCAGCAGCACGGCATTCGCGACGCTGAAAATGGCCGTGCTGGCGCCCAGGCCCAGCGCGATGGTGATAATCGCGGTGGCGGCGAAAACCGGGCTCTTGGCCAGCGTCCGCGCGCCATATGTGAAGTCACGAAATTGCATGTCGCCGCCCCCAGCGATTTTCCAAGGATATCAGTGCCGGCAGCCATTCCTCCCGCTGAAATTCGCTACCATAGAGGGTAATGCTGACCAAGACCGTTCGCTCTCGATTTGCCCACGAGCCCGGCGAGATGATTGAAGGCTGCGTGATCCTGGAAAAACACACTGTCATTCCGCCCGATGAGATTGAGCGACGACGGGGAGTTTACGACTATCTGGTGGAAGTCCCCCCAATGGCGGAGAAGCCCAAAGCGGCGCGCGTCGCAACGGCCCCGGCGGGAACCGGCACCCGAATGACGCCCGAAATGCACGGGACAGTGATTCGCCGCATGTCATCACGGTAAGACGTGTCGGACCGCATCCTGTTACGGCGGATCACAAAAACCACAAAAGTGTGGTAATTCAGCCACGCTAAAATTTCTCCAAACAACTCATTAAAAGAAGGTTACAGTTGGTGTTCCGCTTGCTACATTAAAGCGAGCGATGTGTCCCCTCACGCTTAATCCGGAGATCCCTTTTGCGATTTGAGACGACCGTCCAACGCGCCGTAGCGGCCTCGGGTATCGGCCTGCATAGCGGTGTTCCAGTTTCCATCCGAATTCTCCCGGCACCGGTTTCGACCGGCATTGTTTTCCAGCGCACCGATCTGGACAGCTTCCCGGTCGCGGCAAGCTGGCGGCATGTGGCGCGCGTAAGCTACGCCACCAGCCTGATGCGTCAGGGCGTGCTGATCTCGACCACCGAGCATCTGCTCAGCGTGTTTTACAGCATGGGCATCGACAATGCCTTCGTGGAGATCGACAACCTGGAAGTGCCCATCCTGGATGGCAGCGGCCTGCCGTTTGTGGATCTGCTGCGGGAGGCGGGCATCAGGCAATACCGCCGCCGGCGCAGATATCTGCGCATCCGGCGGCCTATATTCGTGGAAGAGCGCGGCAAGCGCATCTCGATTCTGCCGGCTGAGAGCTTCTGTCTCACGTGTGAAACCGACTACGGCCATCCGCTAGCCGGACGCCAGACGCTCGAAATGGAAGTAACGCCGGCGCGCTACGCCAGCGAGATCGCGCCCGCGCGCACCTTCGGTTTCGCGCACGAGCTGGATCAGATGCGCAACATGGGTCTGATTCGCGGCGCCTCGCTGGAAAACGCCGTGTGCTTCACGCGCGACAGCGTGATGAACCCCGGGGGCCTGCGCTTCCCCGACGAGTGCTGCCGTCACAAGGCGCTGGATCTGATCGGGGACCTGGCGCTGCTCGGCAAGCCGCTACTGGGGCACGTTATCGCCGAACGCGCCGGACACGCCATGCATGCCGCGCTGGTTGCGCGCATTATGTCGGACCCGTCCATCTACGAGATCCTGACGTTCGATCAATTGGCCAGCAAGGTAGCACAAGCGTTGGTCGCCTCATGAACGTAGAACTGTTGCGGGAACTGGCACGGCACCAGACGTGGGCGGATGCCGAGCATTGGAAGGCGCTGCACGGCAACGCCGCTCTGTTGGAAGATCCACAGATCCGCAAGCGGCTCAACCATATGGTGATGGCCTACCAGACGCTCCAGACGCTGGCGCGCGGCGAAACGCCCGATATGGCGGGGATGAAGGACCGGGAGTCCGTCGTGGAACTTGAGGCCGCCATGGCCCAAGCCAACGCGGGGCTGGCGGCGGCGCTGGGCACGGTGGATTTCGACAAGATGATCAAGCTGCCGCGCGGACCGAAGGGGCCGTTTGAAGCGCCTGCCGGCGTGTTGTTGTTTCAGGCGCTACTGCACAGCCAGCATCACCGCGGGCAGAATGCATCGCGCATGCGGGAACTGGGCGCGACCCCGCCGATGACCGACTTCGTCATCTGGTATGCCCTGGGCAAGCCTTAACTCCGCTGCTTGCGCACCTCGATCGCGCGATTGATGAACCCCCACACCTCCGGGCTGATGCGAAAAGGCTGCATCTGCTGCTTCGCCTGCGCCGGCCAGTTGGCGCTATCGGCATATAGCTTCTGCACGGAGTTGGCGATGCCGGGATCGCCGCCGGTGAATTCCTCGATCAGGCCGATCCACCGGCCCGCCAGAGCCTGACCTTTTTCACCCGCCGGATCTTCGGCCACAGCCGCTTCTACATCCCGGATCAGCTCCAGCCACTGGCGGCTCACCCGTTCCTGCAGTTCCGGCGACCACAGCTTCCGCCGTTCGTCGAGCTTCGTGCGTGCTTCGCCGTCGTAATATTTCAGCATCCATTCCGAATCGTTTTGCATTTCCATCACCTCGATTATTTTTGTCAGCAGGGCAGTATCCGGGCGCTTGCCCGCGTCGATGGCCTTCTCCGCCTGACGGATCGCCTCGATGGCCCGATCCAACAAGCCGCGCTTGGCCTCCAGCACCCGGCGCTGCTTCCGCAGGGCGCCCGATAGCTCGATCCCGTCGCGATCCAGCAGTGCTTTAATCCGCCGCAGCGGCATCCCTACGAATTTCAGCGCGACTATCTGCTCCAGGCGCGCCAGATCGTGTTCGCCGTAAGCGCGGTATCCGTTCCGTGCGCGCCTGGGCCGCAATAGACCCAGCCGGTCGTAGTGGTGCAGCGTGCGCACGGTGACGCCCGCCAATCCGGCGAACTCACGCGCCTGGTATCGGGTCTTTGGATCGGAGGCTGTCATCTCGCCCTCCAGTCTATCTTCAGGCCTGACGTTACGTCAGAGTCAAGAGGAATTTTTCAGGGACCGAGGATGCTGAAGCCGGCGTAGTCCTCGATGGCGAATCCGGCGAACGAAGGATTCGGGTTTTCGGCCTTGTGGATCATACTCAGAACCGTTTCCATCCAAGCCGTGCCCTGGTGCGTGCCGGTATTACAGAAGGAAGTATCCGCGGGAAACTGGTTACAAGTGGTTAGTACGCCGATCACCACTTGCTTGCCTGCGACGCTGTTGGCGTAGGTCAGATCGGTGGTCGCCTGGCGCTCGATGCGCGATGCCGTGTCCCAGTAGTCCATGATTACGTAACGATCGACGATATTCAGGACGAGCTGGTTCATCGGCGTGGTGGCCGCGCCCTGTGTAACCGGAATCGTGCTGTACCAATAGGGCACGTCTACAGACAACTTCATCCCCAGTTGCCGGGCCGCGGCCTCCAGTTGAGTCACCAGGCTGATGTAGTCGAGCGCAATGGTATTCTGCTCGGTCCTCCATAACCTCAGGCTGTAGGGCTCCACGTCAAAATGCACCGCGCCCGGCTTGCCGGCGGTCATCTGGCTGAGCAGTTGCGCCGTATAAGTCGAAACGAGCGAGACCGCGTAACCTTGATACGGGTAACCGGAGCCTGGCAGAACCCACCGGGCATCGCCGAAGAGCAACTCGGTCGAGAGACCATTACCGGCCGCCGCCTCCAGGAAACCGATGAGCGCGGGCTGGTTGTTTTGTATTGCCGATTCACACTCGATGTAAACCCGGTTGATGCCGTGGGTGGCGGCGAAGGTGAAGAAAGCGGCTTGGGCCGTGGGATCGGTAATGACGTTTTCCTGCCATTCCCAAATTGCGCTTGGCAGGTAGACCTGGGATGCAGGCGAGTCCTGCGCGAGCGCTTGCGCGGCGGCCAGAGCAGCCACCACCAGCAGCCCCTTGAAGAATCTCTGAGTGATGATCATCGACTGTACTAATCGTAGCGCAGAGCCGTGACCGGATCGATGCTCGTAGCCCGCCAGGCCGGTATGGCGCTGGCCACCGCCGCCACCACGGCCAGCGTGAGCACCACTCCGGCCATGCTCACTGGGTCGGTAGGGGCTACGCCGTAAAGCAGTCCAGCGAGCAGGCGTCCAGCGGCGAGCGAAGCAGCCAGTCCGGCTGCCAGCCCCAGGGACACCGGCGTCATAGCCTGGCGCACGACGATTCCGAGGATATCCGGGCCGCGTGCCCCCAGCGCTATGCGGATGCCCATCTCATTGGTGCGCAGCGCCACCGAGTACGAGACCACACCATAGATACCCAAGGCAGCCAGAACCAGGGCGGCGGCCGCAAACAGCATGATCAGGTTCATCTGGAAGCGCCGCTGCGCGACGGATTCGTCCACGATCTGCTCCATGGTCTGGAATGGCGGTATCGGCAGTTCGGAATCGAGGCGCCGGATGACCCCGCGGATCGCCGAAGAAACGGACAAGGGATCGTTGGCGGTGCGCACGGCCAGCGAGGGCCCACCCCAGGTGCGCCCCTGCCAATACGGAACGTAGACGGTCATGGTCGGAGCCTTGTCCAGCGCGACGCTGCGCACGTCGCCAACCACTCCGGCCACGTCGAGAAATGGGCCGTCCGGATCGCCGACCTTGAAGCGCTTCCCCAGCGGATTCTGCCCGGGCCAAAGATGCTCCGCGGCCCCCGCCGAGAGCAGGGCAACCCTGCGGTCGCGGTCGGCCTCCGCGAAGATGCGGCCTTGTTTGAGCGAGATGTTCAGCGTGCGGAAATAATCGGGATTGACGCCGCGGATATCGGCCAGAGGGCGTTGGGTAAACGGCAGAGTGGTGCCTTCCACGGAGACCAGGTTGTTGCCTCCCTCACCGCTTAATGGCAGTTTGTTGGAGATACCCGCTAACAAGACCCCCGGTAGCACACGTACGGAATCGAGCAGTGACCGCGTGAACTGCTGTTTGTGCGCCTGATCCGGATAACGTGTCTCCGGCAGATTCAGGCTTACGGTCACGACCTGTTGGACGGCGAAGCCCTTGTCGGCTTCGAGCAGCTTCACGAAGCTGCGCAGCAGAAGACCACCCGCAATCAGGCACACCGTGCTGAGCGCCACCTCCAGACCGACCAGAATGGTGCGCAGCCTGCCTGCGCCGCGTCCTTCGGTGGTGCCGCGGGCGCCCGATTGCATGGCCTCCTGCGGGTCGATGCGGCCTGAGCGCCAGGCGGGAAGCAGGCCGAAAAAGAGACCGGCCAGGATCGATACCGCGACCGTGAACAAGAGCACCCGGCCATTGAGATGGACCTCATCCAGCCGGGGCAGGTCGAGCGGTGCGCCCGCCAGGATCAAGCGCAGTGCGCCGTACGCCAAGGCTGCGCCCAGAGCGCCGCCGATAGATGCCAGCAGCAGGCTCTCTGTGAGAATCTGGCTGAGCAGGCGTCGGGTCCCCGCGCCGAGTGCAGCCCGGATGGCTAGTTCGCGTTTCCGGGACGTGGCGCGCGCCAGCAACAGGTTGGCGATATTGACGCAGCCGATCAGCAGGACGAAGCCTGCCGCGGAGAGCACCAGTTCGAGGCCGGTGCGGGAACGCCCCGTGATCTGATCCCTCAGAGGCACAAGGGCGGCTGACAGTTCGACTTTTTCCGGCATCTGGCCGGCGATCCGTGCTTGCGCGGCGTTCAGTTCGGCCAGTGCGCGGGTGAGCGAGATGCCCGCCCGGAGGCGCCCAATGCAGGCATAATTGAAGTCGCCCATGGTATCCAGCTCGTCGGGCTTCACGGCGAATGGCTTCCATAACTCGGGCCGCTCCTCGGGAACGGTCATCGCAAACAGATGGGTCAGTTTTGGAAAATGGAAGCTGGCCGAGAGCACTCCCACGATCGCGTAAGGATGGCCATCCAGCACGACCTTACGCCCGACGACGTTCGGATCGGAGCCGAACCGGCGCTTCCACAGACCGTCGCTCAGCACCACCACCTGGTCGTGTCCGGCCTGGTCTTCCTCTTCGAGAAATGTGCGGCCTAGCTGCGTACGGGCCCCCAGCATGGGGAAGAGGCTGGGCGACACGCGGGCGGCGGCCAAATGTTCAGGCTCCCCACCTTGCGTAAAATCGAGGCCGATCCCACCGATGAGCGCCAGGCTTTCAAAGGCGTGCACGTTGTTGCGCCACTCCCGGAAATGCATGGCATTCACGGGAATGCGCGGGGCCAGTTGGCTGAATTTGGGAACCACTTCGTGAATGGCCACCAGGCGGCCCTCGCCGCCGTAGCCAAGAGGCCGCAGGAGCACGCCATCCACCACGCTGAAGATGGCGGTGTTGGCGCCGATGCCGAAGGCCAGCGTGGCGATAGCGATGGCGCTGAAGCCGGGGTTGTGGCGGATGGCACGCCATGCCTGGCGAAGATCGTTAGCGAGGTTCATCAACAGATATATACGATCCAGCCGGGCTGGAAGTTTGCAGATTGTTCACTCCGACCGGAGCGCGGCCATGGGGTCCACGCGCGCGGCCCGGCGCGCGGGAAAATAGCCGGCTAGCAGGCTTACGGCGGCCAGCAGGCCCGGCGTCGAAACCAACACCCACGGGTCGAAGGGCTGCACGCCGGGTATACCCTTTTGCATGACCAGCGTGACCATCAGCGCCGCTGGCAGGCCGGCGGCCGCTCCGGCGACTGCCCACGCCATTCCTTCCCGGATCACCAGGGCCGTAATCTGCCGGCCGCGGGCGCCGATGGCCATGCGTATGCCGATCTCACGAGTCCGCTGCGAAACGGAGTGCGCCGCTACGCCATACACCCCCATGGAGGCCAACCCTAAAGCCAGCGCTCCGAAAACTCCCAGCAGCCCGGCCGCGATACGCTGCCGCCAGAGCGATGCGGCGATATGCTCCGGCATGGTCCGCACATTGAACAGCGGCACGCTGGGATCGAGCCTCGCCACCGCGTCGCGGAGCGCTGCGGACAGTCCCGCCGCGGCGGCGCGGCTGCGCACAATCAAAGTCTCTCGTCCCGCCGGCTCCTGCGCCGCCGGAAGGTAGAACTGGAGCGTGACACCGCCGGCCAGCGATCGCACCGCGGCATCCTTGATCACTCCCACGATTGTCACGGGCGGGCGCGCCACACCGCTGAACTCAGGCGCGGCGATCCGTTCGCCAAGGGCGCTCTTCCCCGGCCACAAGCGTCTGGCAAGGCTTTCGTTCACGATTCCGACGCGTACTGCATCGGGCCCGTCCTGCCCGGTGAACTCGCGTCCCGCAAGTAAGGGAATCCCAAGCGTGTGCAGGAATCCAGGGGCGATCACATCGGTGTCCACACGCAGGCCCAGCTCGAATTCGCGGCCAGGGTAATCCTGCGCCGGCGGCTCCTCTCCGGCGCGAAAGATAGAGCGGCGGCCGAAAAATTCCTCGGGTGGAACAGTTGCGCCGAAGCTCGCGGAGGCGACTCCGGGCAGCGCGCGCACCTGCTGCAGCAACGCCTGATAGAAGCGCTGCGCCTTCGCGGGAGAGTATCCCTGGACATCCAGATCAAGCGAGCCCAACACCACTTCTTCCGGCTTTACGACGGGGCTTGCGCCGAGGGCGCGGCGCATGGTGGCGAGGCCGGTCCCGGCGCCGGCCAGCAACGCCACCGACAGTGCGATCTGGGCTGCAATCAGGCTGCCGCGCAGGCGCCATCCCGACTTGCCCGCGCCCGGCGATCCGTCTTTCAGCGATGCGGTCAAATCCACGCGCACGGCTCGCCGCGCAGGCGCCAGGGCGAACAGCAGGCCCGAGATCACGGTCAGGGCCAGCACGAAGGCCAGCACGCGCGGATCGAGCTGCACGTCGACGCCGCGCAGGGTGTAGGCATCCTGGTTCACTGCGACGGCCATGCGCGCCAGGGCCGGCGCAAGCAGCATCCCGAGCAGTCCCGCGCCCGCGGCCAGCAACATCCCTTCCGTTAAAAACAGGCGGACCAGACGTCCGGGGCTGGCGCCCATGGCCACGCGCACAGCCACTTCGCGCCGGCGCGCAGCGGCGCGGGCCAGCAGCAGGTTCGCCACATTGGCGCAGGCGATGAGCTGCAACATGCCGACGCAGGCCAGCAGCAACCCAAGCAGGCGGCTCATCTCCGCGCGGTCATCCGAAGCGAGCCCCAGGCCGGGGACCAGCGTGACCGTGCGGGTGTGGTTGGTGGCCGGATATGCCTGGGCCAGTCGCGCGGCGATGGTAGTCACTTCCGCCTGCGCGGCGGAGAGGGACGTGCCCGTTTTCAGCCGTCCGAAGATGCGGATCCATCCGCTGGCGCGGTTTTCAAGGGTACCTGGCTGCATGCGCGGCATGGCGGCCGGCTGCTGCGTGACCGGCACCCAGAGATTGGGTTCGAATTGTACATACGTGCCGCGCAACTCCGGCGGCGCTACCCCCACCACCGTGAACGCCTGCCCGTTCACGCGCACAGTGCTGCCCAGTGCTCGTAGATCGCCACCGAACGCGCGCTTCCACAGCGGGTAGGCGATCACTGCCACGGCCGGCCCGCCTTCGCGCTCATCGGAAGCCGCCAGCAGACGCCCGGCAGCCGGCCGCGTTCTCAGGACGGCAAAATAGTCACCGGAAACCAGCGCCGCCACCGCTCGCTGGCTTCCCGCGGGCGTTGAAAGACTCACGCGCGCGCCCGCTTCCGCGGCGACGCCCGAGAAGCTCTTCAATTGTGCGCGATAGTCCCGAAAATCGGGGTAGCCCATGTTTCCGAGCAACTGGCCCGCCTGCCGGCGCTCAAACGCGACCAGCTCGTCCGGTCCTTGCACGCCCGGCGGAGGACGCAACAGGAGCGCATCCATCAGGCTGAAAATAGCCGTGTTCGCGGCGATCCCCAGCCCCAGCGCCAGCACAGCCGTAATGCTGAATAGCGGACTGCGCCGCAGCATCCGAATGGCCAGGCGCGTATCCCGGAAGAGGTCTTGCATGGTGTGAGGACGCCCGGCGGAGGCCCGATGTTAACGGCAACAGTCAGCTCAATAACGACGGGTTCTGCTTGTGCCATCCGGTGGCCTGCTCGTAAGCCAGCGCCACCCTCAACGGCGAGCCCTCATCATAGATCCCGCCGAGGAAAGAGATGGACTGCGGGAGGCCGTTCACGAAACCGCATTTCATCACCACTTGAGGGTTGCCGGTGAGGTTGGTGGTCGTCAGCAGCGCGGTAGGTGGAATCACCACCACGTCCCAACCGGCCATGAACTTTTCGAAACGTTCCACCATTAGCTGACGCAAGCGCTGCGCCCGGATATACTCGACCGCGGGAATCAGACGTGAGCCGCGGAAGGAATTCGGCCAATCACCGGGCGACTGCCCCCGCAGGGTGCGGATCTGTCCATCGCGCGTAACGTCATCGAAGGCCGCGGCGGCTTCAGCTTCCAGAAGGAATCGGATAACGCCCAGGTCTTCGTTGTATTCCACCGGGGTCATCGAGACGCCGGCGCTTTTCAGATCTTCGATAGCCTGGTCGCGGACCTTCTTCTGTTCCCCCGCCGCGCGGTCGAAAGCCTTCTGCAGGATGGCCACGCGCAGGCTCTTCAGCGGCTTCTGTGGCTCCCAATGGAACGCATCGGCGGCCACGCTGCGGTCGTGGCCGTCCGGCCCGTAAATGGCATGCAGCACCAGAGCGCAATCCTCGACGCCGCGGCAAATGGGTCCGACCTTATCCATTGTCCAGCTCAATGCCATGGCCCCGCGACGGCTGATCCGGCCATAGGTCGGACGCAGTCCGACCGTTCCGCAGGCCATGCTCGGCGAAACAATCGAGCCCAGCGTCTCGGTTCCCAGCGAAAAGCCCACCAACCCGGCTGCGGTGGCGGCCGCCGGGCCGGCTGAGGATCCGCTCGAGCCGCGGTCGTACTCGCGCCTCTCCCTACCCGCCGCCGTGGGCCAGGGGCTCTTGGTTCGTCCCTCGTACCAAAGGTCGCCTTGCGCCAGCGCACCCATCGACAGCTTGGCGACAAGCACGGCGCCGGCCTTGTAGAGACGCTCGATGCATGTGGCGTCCGCGTGCGGCACCCGGTTCTGAAACGGTTCCGCGCCCCAGGTGGTGGGAATGCCTTTGGTATCGAACAGGTCCTTGGCGCCGAACGGAATGCCGTGCAAGGGACCACGATAGCGGCCGCGCCTGATTTCCGCGTCCGCGGCAGCGGCCTGTTCCAAGGCCAGCTCCTCAGTCAAGGTGACCAGCGCCAGCAGCTTGGGCCCGTGTTTTTTCATGCGTTCGAGATACATCCTGGCCAGATCCGTGGCAGAAATCGCGCGTGAGCGCACCAGCGGAGCCAGCTCACTCACCCGCCAGAACGCCACCTCCTCCAAGTCCGCCGGCGCCTTGGCCTTCCGCGCGTGGGCAAACGTAGTTTTGAATCGCGGCGCGCCTTTCGCAGGCACTCGCTCCGGCAGGCCTGGGTGAAAAGTGAACGCCGGCTCGACGCCATAGGGCACTTCGATCTTGCGCAAGGACGCGTAGCCGTCCAGCCCATTGTTTACCCTCGGGAGCATCATGTCGATCTCGGCGGCTGTGAAATCCAGCCCGAGGAGCGTCAGGGCACCCGCCACTTGTTCTTTGGTGACGCGCAGGGGCGGTTGCTGCCGAGGCTCCTGCTGAGCATGCCCAGGACGTACTGTGCCCAGAATGCTCAGCAGTTGTAACAAGGTTCTACGGTCCATGGCCTACATGATTACATAGCGTCGCTGGTGTGGTCTCCGAAGTTCACGGCCGCCATCCGCACCCGCGTTATGATGGCGGGTAGACGCTTTGGATTCTTCCATGATCGGCGAAATCCTGGACGCTAAATACCGCATCGACAAGCAACTGGGCGCCGGCGGTATGGGTAACGTTTACCTGGCGACGCACCTGGGGACCACGCGCGTTGTGGCGGTCAAGGTGATCGCCCCGCGGTGGGCGGCAGACCCGCACTTCCTGGTCCGCTTCCAGCGCGAGGCGCAGGCCTGCGGGCGCCTGCGCCATCCCAACATCGTCAACGTCACGGATTTTGGAATCGCCAATGCAACGGGCGGCGAGATGCCGTACCTGGTGATGGAGTTTCTGGACGGACAGACGCTCTCGGAGTTCCAGAAAACTAATCCACAGCCGCCATTGCCGTTAATCGCGGACCTGTTGGATCAGATCGGACTGGCGCTGGCCGAGGCGCACCGGCACGGAATCGTGCATCGCGATCTGAAGCCCGACAATGTCTGGCTGGAACCCAACGGCCGCGGCGGATATACCGTGAAAGTGCTGGATTTCGGCGTGGCCAAAATGAATCTGCTCGGCGAATGGACTTCGTCGTTCAAGGAACCGGCGGAACCGGGCGATCCACAGATGACTATGCCGCAGCCCGTGATGCCTGGCAACGGACTGGAAACCGTGGCGATCACGCGCGCGCCTCAGCCTGCTGATGAATTAGAAACCGTGGCGATGGCGTCAACTCCCTCCGGCTTTTTCTCTCGCTCGTTCGACAGCGATGCCGGCGGGCATACGATGCCAGGCAGCTTGATCGGGACTCCGGCGTACATGTCGCCGGAGCAAGCCATGGGGCAGGAGATAGACTTCCGTTCCGATATTTACAGTTTGGCGGTGGTGGCGTACTCGCTGGTTTGCGGCGAGCTGCCCTTTACCGGAAAGACCAGTGAGCTCATTGAGTTTCACCAGACCGGGAATCCGCCTTCGCCCGCCAGCCTGCGCAAGATCCCGCGCGACGTGTCGGATGCGATTCTGGCCGGCCTCGCCCGCAACCCCGCGGACCGCCCGGCGTCGGCCATCGAATTCACACGCCGTTTTCACAACGCGGTGGACGGTGAATTCCTGGCGTTGCGGCGATCCAAGGCGTTTCTGCTGCAACACCTCACGGCATACGCTCTGTTGCTGTTTCCCATCTACGGGACCATCGAGGCGATAACTGCGCTACTGGCCGCATTCAGCCGGAAACTGCTGCCAATCGACGCCGTGCGAATGATATTGTTGCCACTGGCCGCGGCGGTTCTCTTCGTCTTTTCCGATAACGTGCTGCGCGCAGCCGCCGCGCTCATGGCTATGGACGAGCAGGTCCGCTTGCGGAGGTTCCTATCGGTCCGGGTCCTCGGGAAGCTGATCAAAACGATACCGGTCCTTCTGGCCACGCAGGCCCGATCCCTGTTTTTTTTCGGGCCTGGCTGGGTGGTTGGCGATTGCCTGTGGCCGGTAGTCTGCGTCGTTGAAAAGCTATCCGGTAAAGCCGCCGTCGAACGCTCGCGTGCTCTGATGACAGGGCTAAAGTCGGCGGGGCGCGCGCTGGCGATCCGCCATCTGGCGCTGGCGGCCCTGGCGATTGCGGACCTGGTCAAGTCCATCGGGTTCCTTTTGCAAAGCCGGCCGGGGGATCAACCGAATGAGGTCGTCACGGCAACCTGGTTCCCAATATTTGCGTTATTCGCGGGAGCTCCGCTGTTTCTGTACGACCGGACGGCGGCGAACGAGCGTGGCCCGTTGCTGCAGTTAGACCGCACACCGGAGGTGCGCACCACAGCGCGCGCGTTCTCCGCCAGTTCCATGATCTGGCTGGCGCTTGGGGCGCTTTACATGCTTTATCAACCGATCAAGCTGTGGCTGTTCAACCGCTAGCTAGCCCGCAAAGGCGCGTGGGCGCCTTAATAGATTCGCATAACTGCCCACGCGCCGTTTTGCGGGATGTTACTCGAAAGATCTCGCCATGGATGCCCTGCCCTATCGCCGCACGTGGAAGACTCTGCTGGCATTCGCCATCATTTATTTTGTCTGGGGATCGACGTTTCTGGCCATCCGCGTGGGCGTGCGCGAAGTGCCGCCGTTCCTGCTCGCATCCATGCGATTTGTAATCGCGGGACTCTCGTTATATGGCTGGATGATCGTGCAGGGCGAGCGTTCTCCCTCCGGACGCGAGTGGCTGTCCGCGTTCGTGCTGGCCGTTCTGATCTTCGTGCTCGATTACGGCCTGTTGTTCTGGGCCGAGCAGCGGGTGCCCTCCGGGATCGCCGCGGTGATGATGGCCACTATTCCGGTTTTCATGGCGTTGTGGGAGATCACGCTTCTCGGAACGCAAAAAATTACGCCGCGATTGGCTCTGGCGCTGCTGATCGGCATCGGCGGAGTTGCGGTGCTGATGGGCCACACGTTGAACGTCGGCGGAGTAGCGATTGACACGAAGGGCGCCATTGCGTTGATCGTGGCGGCGGTGAGCTGGTCGCTGTCGTCGTCGCTGACGCGCAGGCTCCCGCTGCCATCTTCCAAGGTCATGAGCTCGGGAGCGCAGATGCTGGCCGGAGGGATTCTGCTGGCTCTCACCGCGGCTGCCCTGGGGGAATTTCGCGACTTTCACCCGGCGACCGTCTCGCGCGGTGCGTGGCTGGCGTTGGCCTACCTGATCGTCGCGGGTTCGATTATGGCGTTTACCGCTTACGTGTGGCTGATTCATCATGAGTCGCCGACCATAGTAGGGACTTACGCTTATGTCAATCCGGTGGTGGCGGTCGTGATTGGCTATTTTCTCGGCGGCGAAGCTCTGGGAATGCGAACGATTCTGGGGACTCTCTGTGTGCTGGTCAGCGTGGTGGTGATCACGACGATGCCGAAGAAGACCTGAACCTACTCGAACTGTTTGCGGAATTCGGCGAACTGCTGCTTGAGATCTTCGACCTCTTTTTCCAGACGATCCACGCGCGCCTGCAGCGTTGCCGCCGGCTCGTGGTGGGTTTCCGCGGAGACCGGCAGTACGGGAGGCTCTCCCGAGAGCAGGTGAGCGTAGCGCGTTTCCTTATAGCCGGGCTGGCGAGGGAGCCGTGCGACCAGCGGGTCGGGCTGCCATTCCATCAGCCGGGTGAGGCAGGCGTCCACTGCTTCCAGGTCGTCGAAGGGGTAGAGGCGCTCAGTGCGCCCGCGCAGTTCGCCGGCGGTTTGTGGGCCGCGCAACATCAAGACGCACAGCACCGCGGCTTCGCGGCGGCCCAGGTTGATGATTTCCGACAGGCGATGCCCATGTTTGGGTACGCGCATGTCGGGACCGCTGATGCGGGTGACCAGACCCTTGGCGCGCAGGCCGGCCAAGGCCGTTTCGACAGTATCCTCGTCGTAAGACACCACGGGATCGCGGTTGGATTTCTGGTTGCAGGCGTTCACCAGGGCATTCAGCGACAGCGGGTAGTACTCCGGCGTGGCGACTTCTTTTTCCATGAGGGCCGCCAGCACCCGCACTTCGGCTTCGTCGAGTTGAAGGGACATCCGGTTATTGTCCGAAATATGTAGCGCCTGTTTTACACGCCCGCGGTTTTGGCGTGGGCCAGCGCCAGCACGCGGTTCTCGAAGGCAAAGTCGGGTTGTGGCCACTGGCCATTACGGTGGCGCAGATACCAGCGCCAGGTTTCCTTGAGTCCTTCCTCAAAAGGCGTGGGGCGAACGCCCAGGACCCGCGCGGCCTTGCCCATCTTTTCGGTGATGGGCGGCATGTCGAAGTAAACCCCGAAGTACGCGGGATCGCCCATGGGGTTGCCGCCCCAATGGATGATGGCTTCGCGCGGTATGCGGACCAGTTGCGGCGCTTTGTTGGCGGCCGCAGCCAGGGACTGCACCACCTCCAACTGTGTGAGCGCCCGCGAGTCCCCGATATTGAAGGCCTCGCCGGCGGCATTCGGAACTTCCATGGCACGCACCAAGGCACGCACCAAGTCCTTCACAAACGCGAACTGCATCAGGCGGTGACCGTCGCCTGGAATAATGACCGGCCGCGCCAGCCGCATACGGTCCCAGAAAAAAGCCTCCCGGTAGAATGGATTGCCAGGTCCGTAAATGAAAGGCGGCCGGAAAGTCACTACCGGCAGACCGTGGCGCTGGTGCATGCGGAACAACATGCGCTCGGTCATGGCCTTGTTGCGGACGTACGGCTCGGGATGATTGTCGGGCGCCAATGCGTCACCCTCATAATGGTTCAGGCCGTCGCCGTAGGCCGCCACGCTGGACATGAAGATATAACGCTGCACGCGGTCGCCGCAGGCGCGCACGGTGGCTTGCACCTGGGCGGCCGTGGTTCCGCGCTCCCAATCGTATACGTGGTCGTAGACCACGTCGAAACGGCGGCCATCCAGGGCTTGCTGCACGGCCTCGGCGTCATTGCGGTCAGCCACCAGGTTCTCCACGCGGCGAGCCATACCGTGCGCCGGCTTGCGATGCATCACGGCTACATCGTGGCCGGCTTCGCACAACTCCTTCACCAGTTGCCGGCCGATGAACAGGGTACCGCCGATGACTAGAACCTTCATAAGTGGGTGCTAAGTGCCGGACACTCAGTCCTGGTGGACACTAATCGTAATATTCCAGTCCGAGGTGGGTGATCAGGTCCTCTCCCCGCATCCAGCGCAGTGTGTTCTTGAGCTTCATCAATTGAATAAAGATGTCGTGTTCGGGATATAACTCAGGGGCGTGCATGGGCGCCTTGAAATAGAAGGACAGCCATTCCTGGATGCCGCGCATACCGGCGCGCTGAGCCAGGTCCATGAAGAGCACTAAGTCGAGCACCAGGGGCGCGGCCAGGATAGAATCGCGGCAAAGGAAGTCGATCTTAATCTGCATGGGATAACCCAGCCAGCCGAAGATATCGATATTATCCCAGCCTTCCTTGGCGTCACCGCGCGGCGGGTAATAATTGATGCGCACCTTGTGGTAGAAGTTTTTGTACAGATCCGGATAGAGATCGGCTTGCAGGATCTGTTCGAGGGCCTCCAATTTCGATTCTTCCTTGGATTTGAAGGACCCCGGATCATCCAGCACTTCACCATCGCGGTTGCCCAGGATGTTGGTTGAAAACCAGCCGTTCAGGCCCAGCATGCGCGACTTCAGTCCGGGCGCGATGAGGGTCTTCATGAAGGTCTGGCCGGTCTTGAAATCCTTACCGCAGATGGGGACCTGGCGCTCGCGGGATAGTTGCAGCAAGGCCGGCGTATCGGTGGTCAGGTGCGGCGCGCCGTTGCCGTAAGGCACACCGGACTTCAGCGCGGCGTAGGCATAGATCTGGCTGGGGGAGATTTCGGGATCGTTTTTCTGCAGGCCGCATTCGAAATCGGCGAGCGTCTGGTGTACGGCGGCGGGTTTGTGAAATACCTCCGTGGAACCGCACCAGATCATGGCCAGGCGGGCCGCCCCGCTGGTCTGTTGGAACCTGCGGATGTCGTCCATCAGCATTTCGGCGTGATCCATCTTGGAAGCTTTGGGCTTCTTGTTGGGCCCGTCGATGCGGCGCACAAAATCCTGGTCGAAGACCGCGGGCATCGGCTGGATGGCGGAGAGCGGCGCGCGCAATTTCTCCAGCAGCGGCATTTCGAGCACGCCCGCCTTCTCAGCGGCTTCATAGCAGTTATCGGGGTAGATGTCCCAGGTGCCGAAGACCAGGTCGTCGAGGCTGGCGAGCGGGACAAAATCCTGTATGCGGGGGCTGCGGCCTTCGGTGCGTTTTCCCAGGCGGATGGTGGCCATCTGGGTGATTGAGCCGATGGGCTTAGCGAGATTCCGTTTCACGGCTTCCACGCCGGCGATGAAGGTGGTGGTGACGGCACCCATGCCGGGGATCAACACCCCGAGCTTACCTTCCGCGGGTGCGATCGAAATATGGTCCTTACTGGACAAGTGCTTTGCTCCTCTCAACTTAGACGGCCTCCTGGCACGCTTGCAGCGTGCACACCTAACGGGCCGTGGTGGCCCAGGGAAAGGCGCCTGGCCGCACATCGATCAATCTGGCTGTGCGGGACGAAATGTTATAATACCAGCTCAATGCGAGAGCGCGCGACAGCCAGTTTGACGACCGTTATTGTCGACGACGAACAGCTCGCCTGCGACGAACTGGCTTATCTGCTGCGCGACTTTCCCGAGGTGGAGGTGGTGGCCACCGGGCGGAACGGCCTGGAGGCCGTGAAGCTGATCCAGAAGCTGGAGCCCGACATGGTCTTCCTGGACGTGCACATGCCCGGCCAGGACGGCGTGGCGGTAGTGCGCCAGTTGCGGGAATCCGGCATGGAGCTTCCCCACTTCATCTTTGTGACTGCTTACGACCAATATGCGGTGGAGGCTTTCCGGCTGGAAGCCATGGATTATCTGCTGAAGCCGGTGGACAAGGCGCGCCTGGCGGAGACCATCGATCGGGCGCGACGCTCGGCGCAGGATAAGAAGGCGGCCCCGGCGGGAGTTCCCGTTGCGACGCCCCACCGCACCAAGCTGTTGATCCGCAACCTCAACCGGAATTTTATCGTGGACGCGCAGGACGTGATTTACGCGACCATCGACAACGGGCTCATCACGCTGGTGGCGACCAACGTGGAGGGACATTCCAATTACCGCACGATCGAGGATCTGCAGGCGAATCTGGATAAAGACACGTTCTGGCGGGTGCACCGTTCCTTTCTTGTGAACATTCACAAGATCAAGGAAGTAGTGCCGTGGTTCAAGTCGAGCTACCAGATCCGCATGGACGACCGGAAGCACACCGAGATTCCCGTGAGCCGGGTGCAAACTAAGCGGCTGCGCGAGTTACTGAAGCTCTAGCGTTTGTGCAGGAAGAAGCCGGGGCCCACAGTCAGATGATGGCTGATCGAGTCCGGAATCACCACAAACAGCAAAGTGCCGATTACCGCATGCGCAAGGCCGAGGAAATACAGATTGCGATAACGCATGAAGATCTTCGTGCTGACATAACCGGCCGCGAAAGTAACCAGCATCAGGAACCAGTTGGGCAGGTGCGCCCCGGCAAAAAGCGAGGCGGCGATCAGCGGCACATAGCGGCCCGACGAGACTGCCAGCAGCCGGTTGGCGATATAGCCGTTGAGCAGGTACTGCTGAAAAACGCCCCAGGGGCAGTAAGCCAGCAGACAGATGAGGCCGTACTCCAGGCTGATGGGCCGCATGGTCTGCAGAAGCACGCCCAGCGCCAGCAGCGCCAGCGCGATCAGAAGCAGGGCGGGCGCCATCTGCTCCACACATTCGCGGAAGTTGCTCCAGCGGAACCCCAGGCTGGCGCCGCGCTCGCCGCGCAGAACGTGCGACAGGACAAATAATCCCAGGATGAAAATCCAAGCTTTAGGTTGGGTGAAACGCAGGCGCCAGATATACAGCATGATCAAAGCGAACCCGGCGGCGACCTCCGCCACGATCAGCTTGTGATTGTGATTCACCTGGCGCGCCTCCGCTCAAAAGAATACGTGCTTGGTGGCGTCCACCAGAGCGTGGCAGGTCACCGAGGAAAATACGCTGGACGCTTTCTGGAACGCTTTGCCGTAGGCCACGCCGGCGATGGTGGCCAGGATCATGTAGCGCCAGTTGGGAAGCGGCTGAGGCCCGTTATCCAGGTGCGCGCAGCCAAAGATGAAAGCGGATACCAGCAGCATGGGCGCGGTAAAGCCATAACGGAGCATGAGCCAGTTCTGAATCAGCGAGCGGAACAGGATTTCTTCGGGCAGAGCAGTGCCCACGAAAATGACGGCGAAGGTGCGCGAGATGCCTGCGGCGGAAGGGTGGGCGGGCAGATGAAAGGGTGGAATGAAATCGAGCAGGCGGCCGGCGGCTATCAGGATGGGGGCGGCGATCAGGAATGCGCTCAGGCCGTAAGCCAGGTCGCGCGGGCGGGGCAGGTTATACTTCATACCTTCGAGCGCGCGGAAGCCGATGAAAATCGCCAGCGCGAGCAGGATGGCAATGCCATAAGCCACACTGTGCAGAAATCCTTGGGCAGGTCTGGGAATCAATCCGCCGCCCACGGAAAACTCCAGCGGCAGCCACAGCATCAGGATGATGGCGCAGTCCAGCCACGTGGGACGCTTCACCGGTCCGCCACCCTGGGCGTAGGCGGTAAACGCCGGCGCAAATGTATAAACCAGGATAAGCGCCGCCAGAGGCAGGCTGAAGGCGCTCGAAGCGGCGGCTAAACCCGCAAAGAGCAGTGTCAAGACGGCTGGCAGGGTGAAAAGCAGAGCCGGCCGGAAGCGCATGCCGGCCCGCGTGCGTTCCCGCACGACCGGAGATAGAAAGCTCAGAATCGCGGCCAGCAGGAGTAGGAGGACCAGTGTATGCATCCCGTTACGATTAGATTAACAGGGATGCGGGAAGCTTGTCCTACTTCGTGTCTGTGGTGATGCCGCCGCCTGTGGGTTTTCGCTCAGCCTTGATTTTTCGGGTGTCGATGGTCTTCTGGAAGTAGTCGTTGGCCTTGTCGATATCGGCCTTGTAGGTCTCCGTAGTCTCTTCCAGGTCCGCTTTCTGGCGGTACAGGAGATTCTCATAGGCCATGGCGTCGTCATACTCGGGATCGATTTGCAGCGACCTGTCCAAGTTCTTGATGCCCTCGTCGATAATCGAGCTGTTCTTCTCGGCTACCGCCGCGCGCACTTTCTTGTCCTTCAAGGGTCCTGGATCGTCGGGCTTCATGCCCAGCTTGGCGCGCGCTTCTCCATTGGCCACCAGCGCCTTGGTCCATGCGATGACGCCCAATGTGTAATACGCTTCCTTGTTCTTGGGATCCACGGAGACCAGTTTCAGGTACCACTCATTGGCCTCGTCAAGCTTCTTCTGGTTGAATAGCAGCGACGCGATGGAGGCGATGGCCAGGGTGTTCTTGGGGTCCTTGTCCAGCACCTTCTGGAACTGGTCGCGCGCGGCGGTGGCCATTTGCATATTCTCCGGGGAATCGGCGCCCGGGATGTACTGTTGCATGTAAGCCGTAGCCAGGTACAGGCGCGCCGTGTCGAAACCGGGATCCAGCTCGACGGCGGTCTTGAACTTCTCCACCGCCGCGGGATACTGCGCGTTCTTGAATGCCTGCACGCCTTTGTTCAACTGGTCGCGGGCTTTCAGCTTTTGGCAACTGGTGGCGAACACCGTCATCGCGGCGACAGCCAGCACCACAAGAGCTTTGCGTTTCATTACTGTCCGGCCTCCATTTGCGGCGTCATCAGCCCCACCTTATCGATTCCGGCTCCGTGCGCGATGTCGATCGCTTTGGCCACGTACTGGAACTCCAGGTCGTTATCGCCCTTCACGAACACGACGCGCTCGGCGCGGGTCTTGAAAATTTCTTCCAGGCGGGGCCCCAGGTTGGCTTCCAGCGTGGGCTCCTGGTTGATCATGTAAGTCTTGTCTTTATTGATGACGATCACCACGGTGCGGGTGTCCGCAGCCGGCGGCGTCCCCGGTGGAGGCGGTTGCGGCACCAGCGCTTCCAATCCTTTGGGCGTCAGCGGCGTGATTACCATGAAGATGATGATCAACACCAGCAGCACGTCGATCATGGGGGTCATATTGATACTGGAGATCGCGCCACCCGATCCCCCAACTGCCATTCCCATATGAATTACTCCTTTTTTTGTGTACGATGGCCGGCTACTGCCCCGCCGGCGCGGGAGTGCCCGCCGCCTTGGTCTTTTGCTGCATCTGCTCGGTCAGCAATCCAAGCTGATCCACGCCCGCGGCACGCAGATTGTTCACCACGTCGACCACCTTCTCATACCGTGCGCGCGAATCCGCCTTCACAAAGCACATCTTGTCCAGCCGGTTGGTCAACATATCCTTGACTTTGCCGGGGAGCTGATCGGCGGGCATCTGCGTGGTATTGAGATAGGTCTTGCCGTCGCGGGTAACCGCCACGATGATGGCGTCACTCTTATCGGCGGCCTGCATGGGGATGGGATTCACGGTCTTCACCATATCCACGCTTACACCCTTCGACAACATGGGCGTGATGACCATGAAGATGATCAGCAGCACCAGCATCACATCCACCATGGGTGTTACATTGATGTCGGCCACCGGTGGTGGGGACATCTGCTTCATAATTACGGACATTGTGGAGTCTCCCGTCCAGACTGGGTCTTGAGCGTCCCGGCCTGCGCCGGGACGCCCGCTTCAACTCGCTGGATATTTCCTTCTGGCACTCTCTACTTACGGGCCGCCGCGCCGCGCTGCGACCGCTTCAGGAAGTAGTCGATCAACTCGGAACTGGAATTGCCCATTTCGACGTCAAAGGCTTCGATCTTGCCCGTGAAGTAGTTGAACATCCAGACCGCCGGGATGGCCACGAAGAGTCCGATAGCCGTGGTCACCAGGGCTTCGGAAATACCGCCCGCCACGGCGCCCAGACCAGTGGACTTCTCGGTCGAAATCCCCTTGAACGCGTTGATGATGCCGACCACCGTTCCGAACAACCCCACGAACGGGGCAGTGGAACCGATGGTCGCCAGACCGCTGATGCCGCGCTTCAGTTCGGCATGCACGATGGCCTCGGCGCGCTCCAGAGCCCGTTGCGAAGCCTCGATGTCCTCGCCTGAAATCTCGGAGCTCACCTGGTGCGCCTGGAATTCCTGTAAACCGGCCACCACGACTTTGGCGAGGTGACTCTTCTTGTAACGGTCCGCGATCTTGATCGCCTCGTCCAGCTTGCCTTCCTTCAAAGCGCCCGCCACGGCCGGCGCGAATGCCCGGGATTGTTTCCGGGCGGCGCTATAGGCCAATAAACGGTCGATCATGACGCCGATGGACCAGGCCGACATGATGAACAGACCAATGACCACCAATTTGGCGGGAACACCCATTTGTGCCCACAGGGAGCGAGGATCCCATCCGATGGCGCCTGCCTCCTGTAGCAAAAACAACGCAAACACCTGCAATTGCAAAACCATTGTTGTTTTCTCCTGCGAGTTGAATTAGTGTAACTGCTAACTACTGGCTCAACGTGAAATTCACGTCAATCTGCGTGACAACTTCCACCGGCTCGCCGTTGAGGAGAGTCGGCTGGTAGACCCACTGTTTCACCGCCTCGAGCGCGGCCGGTATCAGCAGCGGATGGCCGCTGGCTACCGTAAGATTCTGAATGGTACCATCCTTGCCGATGATGGCGTTCAACCGCACCACGCCGGAAATACGCGCCTGCTTGGCCAAGGGCGGATAAATCGGCCGCGGCTGACGGATCAGCTTGGCTTGTTGCACGTTGCCGCCCACGCGAATGCGCTGCGGGGTGACCGGCTTCTCCACCTTGACCGGCGGTGGTGGAGGCGGAGGCGCGGCCGTGGGGACCGAACCGATGATGCCGCCGATGACGCCACCCGCGGCGCCGCCCGGAACGCCGCCCGGAACACCGCCTACCACGCCACCGGAAGACGGCGGAGGCAGCTCTTCCTCTTTAATCATGGCGACTTCCTTGGGCACTGCTTTGGGGGCCATCAGACGGCCGGCGTCGAACTGGCGCGGAATGACCTTTACCACCTTGGGGGGAGCGGCGGCCGGCGGGGGTGGCGGCGGAGGCGGTGGCGGGGGCGCCACCAGAAAGCTGGTCAACTGGCTCTTGGGCAGAGCGTCGAAATAAATCATCGGGATCAGGATGGCGATCGCGATCACCACCATCTGGCCGATGAAGGAAATCAGCACGGTCCAGGTCTTGTGCGTCTTTCCCTGGCCTTCGACAAATGTCTGTTCGAACATAACATTTCTCCTTACGTCCCTATTTCACCGCTTTGGCCGGACTCTTGCGCGCCGGGCCTGCGGAGGCCCCCGCCGGCTTGGCGGCAGCTACCGGCGCCGGAGCCGTCCTCTTCCGGTTGTCGGCCCAATTGTGCCAGAACAGCACGATGGGGCTGGCCACGAACACGGAAGAATACGTACCGATAATAATACCTACCACTAATGCAAAGGAAAAGCCATGCAGCACCGGCCCGCCGAACAGAAACAGAGCGATCACGGTGAGAAACGTCAGGCCGGAAGTCATGATGGTCCGGCTCAGGGTTTGATTGACGCTCTTGTTGATCAGGGATTCCAGCGGCTCGCGGCGCAGAATCTTCAGATTCTCGCGAATGCGGTCGAAGATGACGATCGTGTCGTTCATGGAATAGCCGACCAGCGTCAACAAAGCCGCGATCACCGTCAGGGTGATCTCCTTGTTGAACAGGGAAAACAGCCCGATCGTGATGATCGTATCGTGGAAGCACGCCACCACCGCCGCCACGCCGTAAATCCATTCGAAGCGAAACGCTATATATACCAACATTCCACCCAGCGCGTAAAGGGTGGCCAGCACGGCCTTGGTCCGCAGCTCGCCGCCGACCTTCGGGCCGACCATCTGCACTTCCAGGATCTTGAAGGGCGCCGCGTAGCACTGCTGTTTGAGAACGCTAATAATAGCAGAGTTTACTCCGGGCACCGGGGAGAGCTGGTCGAAGGTGGAGATCAGACCCGAACGGGGCGGCGTATCCCGAAACGTGGTCAAATCGGCGGCCAGTTTCTGCAACGCCTCGTCGGAAAGCTGCACACCCGCCTGCTGCAGCGGCACGGTCAGGCGATCCGCAATTTCGCTCACTCCGGCGTTGTTGAAGTCCAGCTTGCCGCTTTGGGCATCGCCGAAAGTGGCCTCCATGGTGTCCTGCATGGTCTTACGGGCGGCGGCCATCTGCTGCTCGCCCATACGCTCCGTGCCGATCACTACCTCATCCCGGGCGCCGATATCCGTGAAGGGCTGCACCGTTACTTCGCCGCTGATCTTCTTGGAAAGCGCGGCCCGGATCTTATCCTCCGGAGGCGTGCCGTTCCACTTCACGGTCATCTGCGTGCCTTCCTTGAAGTCGATGCCGTAACGCAGCCCGCCGTGCAGGATCATACTGCCGATCCCGGCCACCGAAAGCACCAGGGAGGCGCCGATGAACGGCCACTTGTAGTGCAGAAAGTCGAAATTCGTGTTCTTAAAAATTTGCATCGGAATTTGCCATACCGGTGCTTAACATTATTTGGACACCGGGCTTTTCAATATTGTTCCCAGGTACAGCGCCGGCATCAGTGCCTGCGCCACATTATATACTCAACTCCGCCACCTGGCGGCCGCCGGACAACTCGTAGTCGAAGATCACCTTCGACACAAACACCGCCGTGAAGACGTTTGCGATCAGGCCGATGGTCAAGGTCACGGCGAAGCCCCGGACCGGCCCTTCTCCGAAAATGAACAGGAATGCGCAGGAAACCACCGTGGTGACGTGGGTGTCCACGATGGTCCACCAGGCCTTCGAGAAGCCCGCATCCACCGCCGAAACGATGGCCTTGCCCGCCCGCAGTTCTTCGCGGATACGCTCGAAGATGAGGACGTTGGAATCCACCGCCATACCGATGGTCAGGATGACCCCGGCGATGCCCGGCAGGGTCAGCACCGCTTTAAAGTACGATAGCGCCGCCATCAGGATGACGGTGTTCAAAAAGAGCGCCAGCACGGCGTTCACACCGCTGCGCTTGTAGTAGACCAGCATGACGGCGATTACGGCCGCCAGGCCGGCCAGGCCGGCCACGATGCCCGCGTGGATGGAGTCCGCGCCCAGCGACGGCCCCACCGAGTTCTCATACTGAATCTGGATGGTGGCCGGCAGGGCGCCCGCCCGCAGCACCAGGGCCAGATCGGAAGCCTCCTGCTCGGTGCCGATGTTCTCGATCTGGCCGCTGTCTTCGATGCGGCCCTTGATCACGGCCACGCTGTAGATCTGGTTGTCCATCACCACGGCCAGATAGTTTCCGATATTCGCCTCGGTGAAGCGGCCGAATTTCTTACCCGCGTCCGGGCTGAGGGTAAACTGTGTATCCCATTTGCGCATATCGTCCTGGCCGGCGCGCGCATTGCGCAAATCCGTACCGCGAACCACGGGAGTCTTGGAAAGCAGGTACCACTCCGGCGGCCGGTCGCCGATGGCCCGCTGCTGCACCAGCTTGGTGTTCAACGGCAGAATGCCGCCCTTAGCCGCCAGGGCAGCTTCGCGGGTAGGATAAGGACGCTCGTCCTTAACCGCCACGATCTCCAGTTGCGCGGTGGTCTGCATGATCTCTCTCACGCGCGCCGGATCGTCCACGCCCGGCAGTTCCACGAGGATTTCGTAGTCCGTCCCGGCTTGGCCATACTGCTGCACCGTGGGCTCAGTGAGCCCCAGTTGATTGATGCGGTTGCTGATGGTCTGCAGCGAGTGCTCCACCGTATCGCGTTTCAGCGTGACCAGCTCGGATGGGCGCATATTCAGCCGGTAATCCGTGGCGTTTACCGGCGACAGGACCCACTGCGGAAAGTGCTCCGACAACAGGCTGCGAAACGACGTGGTCTTGGTGGGGGGCACGCCCTTCACGTCGATCTGGATCTTGTCGGCATCCTCCACCGTGGCCGGATCGTTGCGGTCGATCGACGTATAGTCGATCGACTGTTTGTGCATCTCATCCTTCATCCGCTCGATGGCGCCGTCCGCCTCTGTCTTGACGGCATCCTGCACGTGCACCTGCAGCACCAGGTGGCTGCCGCCCTTCAGGTCCAACCCCAGCCGGATGTTATTGCGTAAATTCTCCTTGAGTGCCGCACCGGACTTCGGAAACCCGATGATGCCGAACACGCAAACCAGGATGGTCGCAACGATGAAAACGGTCCTGCCCGTCACATTTTTTCGCATGAGGATTGTGCCTTGCTCTGTAAATTATTGTCCTACTGTTTACTTCTTCGCGTCGCCCGTCACCAGGTTGGAAACCGCGCTGCGGGCCACCTGCAGCTTGATATTGTCGGGCTTAACGCGCAGCACCAGCGTCTCGTCGTCGCCGATGGAAATGATGGTCCCCACGATGCCGCCGCTGGTGAGCACGGTATTGCCGTTCTGCAGGGAGCTCAACATGGCCTGTTGCTTTTTCTTCTGTCGCTGCATGGGAAGGAAGAGAAGGAAATAAAAAATTCCGAAGATGAGGATTATCGGAAGGAAGCCCAGCAGGGAGCCGCCTGGGGCCGAGGCTTGTAGAATTAGGTTCGGGACCACGTTGGCAAACTACTCGATTTCAACCGGCGCGGAGCGTACGGTTCGCTAAATTTTCAGGATATCCACCCGATAGTATAGCGTGCCTGATGGTGGGGGAGGATGTCAAGGCGGGTCCTAGCCGGGCTAAGGTTCCTCCGCTGCTGCCGCGTCCCGCGCCCGCTGCAAGTACTGCGGGTATGAGCCCTCCACAATGGCGCGCCGAATCTCCCGCATGATGTCCAGGTACCGCTTCACGTTATGCAGGGTGGCCAGTGATGCATACAGGATCTCGCCGGCTTGAAACAGGTGCCGCAGGTAAGCCCGCGAGAAGTTGAGGCAAGTGTAGCATCCGCACTGCGGATCGACGGGGCCGGGATCGTCTTTGTAGCGGGCCTGCTTGATGCGCACGGCGCCCTCGGATGTGAACAGGCAGCCGTTGCGGGCGTTGCGCGACGGCAGCACGCAGTCCATCATGTCCACCCCGCGCGCCACGTATTCCGGAAGTTCCTCCGGCATGCCCACTCCCATGGCGTAGCGCGGCCGGGCCCGCGGCAGCAGCTCTTCAGTGGCTTCCACCATCTCCAGGCTCAAGGGCCGGGGCTCGCCCACCGAGAGCCCGCCGATGGCGTAGCCGTCCGCCTCCAGTTCCACCAGTTCTACGGCGCAGGCGCGCCGTAAGTCGGCGAACATGGATCCTTGCACGATGGGAAAGAGCGCCTGAGGAATGGCCAACTCAACCCGGCGCTCAGCAAAGTGCACCTGCGCGGCGCGCGCCCAGCGCACCGTCCGCTCCATAGCCATGCGCGCGTATTCGTGGCTGACGGGATACTCGGGACATTCGTCCAGCGCCATCATGATGTCGCTCCCCAGCGCGATTTGTATATCGACCGTGGATTCGGGCGTGAACGTGTGCGTATCGCCGTCCAGGTGCGATTGGAAGATAACCCCCTCGTCGGTGATTTTGCGCAGCCCGCTCAGGCTGAAGACCTGAAATCCTCCGGAATCGGTGAGGATGGCGCGCGGCCACGACATGAATCGATGCAGGCCGCCCATGCGGCGGATCAGATCGGCGCCGGGGCGCAGGTAGAGATGATAGGTATTGGCCAGCAGGATGCGCGCGTCCAGCTCGCCAGCCAGTTCGCGCGGCGCGATTCCTTTGACGGTGGCCTGCGTGCCCACCGGCATAAACACGGGTGTCTCGACCGGGCCGTGGGGAGTGTGGAGCACGCCGGCGCGCGCGCGGGTGACCGGGCACACCGCGGAGATTTCGAAGCGCAGCCCGTGTAAGGCCATGGAATGCACCGGATTGTAGCATGCAAGCCCAATCGGGCATTTTAGTGAGCGCACGCACAGAGGGCGGCTGCGTGCTGCACATACGGGGAGGCTGGAACGAACCATGAAAGCCACAGGATTGTTTTTCGTAGCACTGGGCGTATTATGTGCGCAAGCGCCCAACCCGACTCAGCAGCAGGTGGCGACGCCGGCAGAAACCGGGCAGCCCATGCCGGTTTTCCGCGTCACGGTAGTGTCTCGCACCGTTAGCGCCGTCAACTACCATCATCGCAGCGGCACCACGCACATAGATTTTCGCGGGACGGAATTGATGCCCGCGGCGCGCGGCGAGGCCCGCGTCGATAGTCAGATGGGGTCCACAAAAATCGACGTGCATGCGGACCACCTGACGCCCGCCAACCAGTTCGGTCCGGAATACCTGACCTACGTGCTGTGGGCCATCACGCCGGAAGGGCGCGCCCAGAACCTGGGTGAGCTGGCATTGAGCGGCGATCACAGCGGCTTGCTGGCCACCAGCTCGCTCCAGGTTTTCGGGCTGATCGTGACCGCCGAGCCTTACTTCGCGGTAACGCAGCCGAGCGATGTGGTGGTCATGGAGAATTTCGTGCGCCGCGATACCACCGGTACCATCGAGCAGGTGGATGCCAAGTATGAATTGTTGAAGCGCGGGCAGTATGTGCTGAATCGCGGCGCCTATCAGCCGGTCCGGATCAATCCCAAGGGGCCGCTGCAGCTGGCGGAAGCCGAGAATGCGGTCGAGATCGCGCACCTGACGGGCGCCGACAGGTACGCCCCGGATACGTTTCAGAAGGCCACGCTCGCGCTGCAGAATGCCGAAGGTTTCATGAGCAGCCACGGAGGCAAGGCTGTGGAGACCAACGCGCGGGAGGCGGCGCAGATGGCTGAAGACGCGCGCCTCATCACTTACCGGAAGATGGAAGAGGAGCACCTGGCGCGTCAGCGTGAAGCCGCCGAACAGGACCGGGCCGCCGCCCAGAACGCCGAAACGCAGCGGGCCGCCGCCGAGCAGGCCCAGCGCGAAGCCCAGGCCGCGGCCGCCCAGGCCGCGCAGGATAAAGCCACCGCGGATGCAGCGCGTGCCGCCGCGGATGCCGCCCGCGCTGCCGCGTTGCAACAACAGCAACAAGCGCAGGATGACGCCGACCGCGCCCGGCAGGCTGCCGCCCAGGCGGATGCCCAGCGCCAGCAGGCCGAGACCGAGAAGGCCCAGTTGCGGGAACGCCTGCAACAGCAGTTGAACGCCGTGCTGGAGACCCGCGAGACGGCCCGCGGGCTGATCGTGAACATCAGCGACGTGTTGTTCGATTTTAACAAGTACACGTTGAAGCCCGGTGCGCGCGAGAAGATGGCCAAGGTGTCCGGAATTCTCCTGGCTTATCCCGGATTGAAGCTGCAACTGGAGGGGCACACCGACAGCATTGGCAGCGACGATTACAATCTGAAGCTGTCGCAGGCGCGCGCCGACGCCGTGCGCGATTTTCTGATGGAGCAGGGTGTAACCTCCGCCAACATCACGTCGGTCGGGCTGGGCAAATCCGATCCGGTGGCCTCTAACGACAGTGCCGCCGGGCGGCAACAGAATCGGCGCGTGGAGCTGGTCGTCTCGGGCGAGGGAATCGGCATCCAGGGCGGCGGCGCAGGACAGCGCTGAGTCATCTTACCTGACCACGTGCGCGGGATCGTCCATTTTGACGGAAGGGCGCGGGTCTAGTGGCTCGCGCGCTTCCGCCGGATCGAACAGCCGTGGATCCTCCCGCGCCACCTGGTAACCATCGTAGTCGGGCGCGCTGGTGAAGCAGTCGCTTAAATCGCTGGCTACCGCGTCGAACAGGTTCAGTGGCGGGACACCCAGCAGCCGGAAGATGGTCTTCAACATCCCCGGAAAACTAGTGTTCACGTGCGATACATGGTTCCGCTTGCAATAGGGCCCCATGGCCATCAACACCGTGCGATGGGCGTCGATGTGGTCGCGGCCGCCCTGGGCATCGTCCTCCGTTACGAAGATGGCCATCTCGCGCCACCAGGGCATAGTCGATAGAAACTCCACAATGCGTCCCAGCGCGTAATCATTGTCGGCCACGTAGGAGGCTTCGTAAGGATAACCGTCCTGGGGGCGCGGCTCGGTCATGTGATCGTTCGGCAGGTGAATATAGATGAAGCGCGGAAACGGCTCGCCGCCTTTGACGTACCTGGCTTGAATTTCGTTGATGAACTGGGTGGCGCGAAACTGGTCCGGAATGTTCATATTGAACATCGGATAGTCCCGCGATGTGTTCTGGAAGAGCGGGAAAGGCATCGGCATATTGGTCACCATGCGCACGCCGGTGGGCTGGTAGCCGGGGCCTTCATCGCCGCCGGCCAATTCGAACCCTTCGCCGTAATTGCGAAACGGCACGCCGTGCCGCGTCAGGTGATGCCAGATGGAGCCGCCCTCGGGCTGCTCCTCTGGATGCACCGATGAGCTGCTCTCGGCATAGCTGAACCGTCCCGGCGCGGTGGTGGGGAAGCGGAAGTCGCGCCCGTCGGCGTATGAGGCGCGGAAGGAAGATTCGGTCCAGGCATCCGGATAAGCGCCAACCAGCCAGTGGTGCCCGTCCACGCTGACTTCCGAGTCCGCGTAGAAATTGTCGCTGAACGACCAGCGCAGCGCCAGCGCGTGATGGTTGGGCGTGACATTGACGCGCTGCACGCTGAGACGGCTGCCCTTTCCCGCGGCATGTCCTTGACGCCCGAAGCGGGCGATCGCTGGCGCTCCCATCACGCTGGTGCCGTCTGCCATGCGCTGGAAGTCGCCGAAGACTTCGTCGAAGGTGCGGTTCTCCTTTACGATGAGCACCACGTATTTCACTGCGCCAGGCAAGGCCCCGGGGGCGTCGGCGCGCGGATTCAGGCCGTTGTTGTCCATGACCGTGGTGGTGCCGGCCGCTACCCCCGCCGCATCCGGCAGGGGAAACGAGGAGATGGTGCCCCGGCGGAATGTGCCAATAAAGGCATCCCCGTTCGAAAAAGCGTTTTGCCAGACGTTCGGACCGGTGCCCTGGCCGTTGACATTGGCGGCGTAGACCGTGTCGCCATCGATCAGCACACGGCTCGGAAACCAGGCGGACGGCAGATGCCCGAGCACCTTGGATTGCCGCGTATCGATCACCCCAACCGCATTGATGCCCGCCTCCGCCACCAGCAGCCAGCCGCTGGCCTCGTGGTACGCCAACCCGATCGGCAGGACGCCGCGCAGTTTCTCCAGTCCGGGAATCCGGATCTCGATCTGCCCTGTAACGCTGTTCGTCTTGGGATCGATCACTGTAATCGAATCGTTATGCCCGTTGCTGACGTATACGCGGTCCGCCGTGGCCACCACACCCGAGGGGCTGCTGCCGCCTTCGATCCCCTCGCCGAACGGCAGGCCCGTCGGAATGAACGTTTCCACCTTGAGCGCCGCGGGATCCGCCAGGTCGATTACGGCCAGCGAATTGGCTTCCCGCGTGTTTGGATCACCCAGGCCGGGCACGTCCACCGGACCCTTGCCGGTATCCCGCCGCGCGCCGTCGCGCGATTGCGCCGAAGGAAAGCCGAAAGCCGGGAACGGCAGGCCGGTTTCGCGCAGGTTGTGCGGATCCACGCCCGGCACCGCCTTGTATTCGAATACGCCGATGTTCGTGACGTAGGCCTTGCGCTTGTCGGGAGAGAGCGCCAGGGCGAACGGCAGGCGCCCCAGGCGTACCGACGAGACCACCCGCGGCCGACGCAGGTCGATCGCCGCCATGCGAAAGTTGGCCTGATCCAGGACATACAGGACGCCGCGATCGGCATCCAGCGCCATATCACCCGTGAAGCTGTCCGCGAAGCCATCGCGGTTCAGGTCAAAGACCTTCTTGGCTGCGCCCGTGGCCAGATCCACCAACCGGACGCGTCCGGTATTTCCTTCGGAAGCATAAACGCTATGGTCGTTGGCCAAGGCCAGTCCCATGAAGACACTGTGCCATTGGTCGCCGTCTTTTTCATCCCGCTCGCCGCGATCGCCAGTCTCCTTTGCTTTCTTCCTTTTGGGCGCGATGAGCTGACGCACCTGCCAGTCGCCGTGCTTTTCACGCTCCAGCACGGTCAGCGAGAATCGGTCCGGTCCGCTGTTGGCGGAAACCAGAGTCCGCCCGCTGGCGCTGATCGCGAGCCCGAATGGTCCGGGACCGGTTACAAACTGATGACCCAGGGGCGCGATGATTCGCCCGCCCGGAAGGATGCTGGGGCCGCCGGGTCGGCGCAGCGCGGGCCGGATCCCAGCTGGCGCCGAGTACTCCGCGGCAAAGAGGGGAAGCGCGAGGAGAAGCGGCAGGTAGCGTGTCACGGGTTCTTCCATAGTAGGACAGCTTTAGGGTGTGTCCAAGGTATGTAATCGCCCCCCAAATGCAGATTTTTCCGTCGCGGCGAAAGGTCTACACAGCACATTTCACACGTTTCGTGCGAAACTGGACTACGAAAAGCGTGTTCAAGTAGTGTTTCGCGCCCGCGTAACGACTGTGAGGTCTGGCACGCCAAGTGCATTGTGGTGCGCAGGAGAAGGAGCTGGATGCGGAGTTTGGGGGCGGCATTATTGCTCACCGGTGCATTGGCTGCGGTGCTGGCGCAGTCCGGTAAACCCCTAAAATCCGCCACTAAGGCTTCGCTGACTGGTTGCGTGGATGAACGGGAAGGACAGTACGTCCTGACCGACGACAAGAACCTTCAGCCCACAGCTCGCCTGCAGCCGGCTGCCGGGACGCCTGAAGATAATTTCGCGCGGCACATGGGTCATAAGGTAACAGTGCGGGGGAAGATCCTTAAGGAAGATCCCCTGCCGGTGATAACCGTCGAACATCTCGACACAGTTTCTGAAACCTGCGCCTCAGGGACGCCACAACAATGACACCAAATCTAAAGACACTTGGAGGAATCAGTATGGCAACGACCGCTAGAATGGTCACACCGCAGAGGACCTTGGAGGATCCTCTGGCGCACCTTCCGTGCTCCACCATCCTCGAGTACAAGAAGGGGCAAAGCGTTTACAACCAGGATCAACCCTCTACCAGCCTTTATCTTGTGATCGAGGGCAAGGTCAAAGTCTCCCGCATGGCCGGCGACGGCCAGCAGGTCGTGGTGGATATTTATCAAACCGACGAGTTCTTTGGCGAATCCGCGCTTCTAAATCTTCCCCAGCGCACCGAGCAGGCAGCCGCTCTCGAGAACAGCCGGCTAATGTGCTGGACCACCGCGGAAATCGAGGACATCGTCACCAAGCGGCCCAAGCTGGCCGTGGCATTGTTGCAGATCCTGGTTCAGCGAACCATCGATTTTGGACACCGCATCGAGAGCTTTTCGCTGGACAACATCGCGCGCCGGCTGGCCCGTTCGCTGATTCGCTTTTCCGAGCGCATGGGCACGCCCGAAGCGGATGGCTCCGTGCGCATGGCGCCGTTCACGCACGAGCTGCTGGCGCAGTATGTGGGCACCTCGCGTGAGATCGTGACCCACTACATGAATCAATTCCGCCGTCAGGGTTACCTGCGCTATTCGCGCAAGGGCATTATCCTGTACCGCGACGCGTTTCGCGAGTGGCTGCGGCAGGAAGCTCACAGCTAAGGCATTCGCAGGAACTGGCCGACGCGCTCCTCGGCGCGCCCCATGGCTCTGGCGAGCGCCACTTTGCCGAGGTTGTGCGCGAACACGCCGGTAATGTAGTCGAGATCGGCTGAAGCTACGGACTCCTGTGCCTGGGTGACCTCCACGGCATCCGCGATGCCCGCCTCGAAACGCTGCCGGGTGAGTGTGAGTGTCTCGCGCGCAACAGATTGATTGTTGCGCGCGACCTCCAGTTGTTTGGCCGCGGTTTCCAGGTCTAGAAACGCTTCGCGCACGTCGGCCTCGATGCGTCCGCGCACGTCGGCCAGCTCCGCCCGGCGCTGCCCCAGGGCAGCGTTGGCTTCCTGCGCCTCACCTTCGGTGCGGCCTCCCTGCCAGATGGGGATACGCAGCGTGCCGGCCACGGTGAACGTGCCGTGCGATTCGCCGGGGTTGATGCCGATGGCGCCGTAGTCCGCCGAGAATGCCAGCGACGGCAGATGTTCCCAGCGCGTGGCGCTGCGCGTACGTTCGGCGGCGCGCACTTGCGCTTCGGCGGCCCGCAGGTCCGCGCGATCGTCGTAAGCTTGCTTGAGTGCCTCCTCCATCGTCACGGCGGGCCCCGGCGAGTACGGGACATCGTCGGTGATCTCATAATCCGCGTTGGGCGGCAGGCCAGCGAGGCGCGCCAGGTTGATCTTCTGCTTGGCCAGGTCGTTCTCGAGTGACATCAGACGCTGCTGCTGGGTCTGCAACTGGACCTTGCTACGATTCACGTCGATCTGGGGATTCAATCCCACCGACCGGCGGTCCTGGGTCTGCTTGAAGAGCGCCTGCGCCGTGTCGATCTGGGCTTGCGCGGACTGCACGCGCGCCAGGGCCGCGATGACCTGCAGATACGCGCCGCCGGCCGCCAGCACCACCAAGTCGCGCGCGTCGCGCAGGGAAGCTTCGTTGACCTTTACCAGTTCCTGGGCGGAACGGTAATTGTTCAGCGCCGTGAGATCGGCTACCGTCTGGGTGAGCGTGGCGCGTAGATCGTAATAGTTAAAGGGGCCCACGATGCCAGGAAAAGTGAAGCCGCGAATTGGAACCGTGATGCGCAGGCCCAGCGCCTGCAGGTTGCTGGTCTGGACGGTCTCGCGCAGGTAGCCGTTGATGTTCGGCATCAGGGAACCGCGGGCTACCCTGGCCTGGCCGCGGGCCTGCCGCATGGCCTGCGTCATGCCTTCCGTGCCCAGATTGGACTCCAGGGCGCGGGCGATGGCCTCGCGCAGGGAGAGCTTGCCGGAGAATGGCTTACCGCCCGCCACGCTGCCCGCGTAGGGCCCCTGTACCTGCACTGAAGTGTTCAACGTGTTGACGCTGGAGGTGACGCCCGGCACCGGCGTCTGGACGGTGTTCACCGAGCCGCCTGGTCCGCCGCGTCCGGATAGTGGCAACTGCGCGGCGGGCGTGCCTGGCGAGGGGGGCGGGGCTTGCGCCCGGAGCATCGAGGCCATCGCAAGGACGGCTGCCAGCCGGCAGGATTGCCTGCCCCACATGTGTCTGTTCATGGTATTCGTCATCCCAGTTGTTGTCGGAAACGCCAGATGCTCAGAGAGACCAGCAGTACCGCGAAGCCGATGAGCACCAGAAAATTCGGCCAAAGCACATCCACGCCGCTGCCTTTCAGCAAAACCGCGCGCGTGATGATTCCGAAGTGCCGGATCGGATTCACCCAGGTGACCGGCTGCAGCCAGTTGGGCATGGCTTCCACCGGCGTCATGGCCCCCGACAACGTGGCCAGCGGCGGATTCACGAAGAACGCCGTCAATTGCGACTGCTGCGCCGACTTGGTGAAGGTGGCGATGAATGTCCCCAGGCCGATGCCGCACAACACGCACAGCGCCGCCCCCAGGATCACCAGCAGGATGCTGCCGCGCACCGGGACGTTGAATCCCGCGCGCATCACCAGCACCGCCATCACTACCATCACCATCAGCAGCACGAATAGCGGCGTGATCTTGGCCACCACGATTTCGGTGGTGCTGGCGGGGGTCATCAGCAGTTGTTCCACCGTGCCCCGCTCGCGCTCCTTGACCATGGCGGTGGCGGCCACCAGCGAGCTGTTCAGAATCAGCAGTACCCCAAAGGTGCCGGTGACAATGAACCACGCGTTCACCAGCCCGGGGTTGTAGAGGAACGCGGTAACCGTGGTCACCAGGCCGCGCTCGCCCGGCGCCGCCGCACCCACCATGCGCACGGCGGGTCTTATGCCTTCCGCGGCGAGGGTCTGGTTGTACGTCTGGATCAGGCCTTCCGAGTAGGCTTGCGCGATGGTGGCCGTATTGGCGTTCACCGCGTTCAGCAGAATCTGTACGTCCACCGGCTGGCCGCGGTGCAGCTCGCGCGCAAACCTGTATGGGATCACCATGCCCGCATCCAGCTTGCCGCGGCTGATAGCGTCCTCCAGACCGCCGATGGCGGTGTAGTATCCGCCCAGCCGGAAACTCCTGCTTTCGGTAAACGACGCTACGAGTTCGCGGCTCTCCGGCGTGCGGCTGGCATCCACTACACCCAGCCGCAGATTGGTGACGGTGGCGTCCAGCGCAAAACCGAACAGCAGAATCTGCAGGGTGGGCGGCACGATCAGCGAGACCGCCAGCCGCCTGTCGCGCCGGATCTGGTTGAACTCCTTGCGGATGAGCGCGTGTAGCCGGGTCATGCTTTCACCTGCATGCGGCGCATACTCACCCACGCCAGCGTGTAGAAGACCGCGCCCAGCAGCCCGATCATGAGCACCGCGAACCATGTTGCCGGCCATCCGCCGCCTTGCAACAGAGCGTCGCGCACGATTTCGATGTAATACCGGCCCCATACGACATTGGATAGCCAGCGCAGGCTCGCCGGAATGTTCTCCACGGGAAACACCAGGCCGGAGAGCAGGAATACCAGCAGGAAGCCGGCCAGCGCCACTACCTGAATGGCCGCCGCCTGGCTGGGAATGCCCGCTCCCACCCAGGTGCCGAAACTGGCCACGCAAAACGCGTACAGCACGCTGCCCACGATGAACGGCGTGGGATCTCCCGCCAGATGCTGCCCAAAAACCGTGATCAGCGTAAACATGCCGAGCAGCCATTCGCACGCCGCGATGGTCATGTACGCCAGAATTTTCCCCAGCAGGAATTCATGCGCCGAGATGCTGGAAACATACACTTGCAGGATGGTCTTCTGCTCGCCTTCCCTGGCCATCGACAGGGCCGCCAGCAGCGCCGGAAACATGGAGAGGCCCATGACGAAGATACCCGGACTTTGGAATTTCGGCGAGCTGCGCCCGGGGTTGTACCAAAGCCGTACCTGCGCGCCCACCAGTGGCGCGGCCGCGGCCCCCGAGCTGCGGTTAAAATTACGCACGATCTGGACGGCATACCCTTGCGTAATGCGTGCCGTATTGGAGTCCGTGGCATCCACCAGCAATTGCGTTTGGGCATTGCCGCCGCGGGCCAGTTCCCGGCCGAAATTTTTGGGAATGATCAGCACGCCGCGCGCGGCATTGGCCATGAGGGCCTTCTCGGGCTGTTGATCGGGTGGCCAGGAAACCACGTAAAAGGAGATCGAGGAGCGAAACGCATCCGCCAGCCTGCGGGATGCGTCGGAATCGTCCAGATCCTGAATCACCAGCGGAAGATTGTGCACAGTGAGCGAGATGGCCGTGCTCAGCAGCAGCAGCAGAATCAAAGGGAGCACCAGCGCCAGCGCCAGGGCCAGCGGATCGCGCACCAGTTGGATGAGGTCTTTGCGGGCCTGAGAGAAAATCCGTCTCATATGTTAATCCTCCGAGGCAAATTTGCCCTCCAGGCGGGCCTTTTCGACTACCGCGATGAAGACATCCTCCAGCGAGTAATTCTCCTCGTGGATATCTCGCGCCACGATGCCCGCGGCCGTCAGTTTGTCCAGCACTTGTTTCTTGGCGGATTCGATATCGTCGTCCGCGATCACGTGCAGGCGGTCGCCAAACAACGCCACGCGCCAGCGCTCCATGGTTTCTTTCAACAAATCGGCCGCGCGCTGCGGCTGATCCGTGCGCAGCTCCAGCAGGTGCCCGCCCTGCCGCGCCTTAATGGCGCTGGGCGCGCCTTCCGCCACTAATTCGCCGGCCACCATGAAGCCCAGGCGGTTACACTGCTCGGCCTCTTCCAGATAGTGCGTCGTAACCAGGATGGCGGTGCCCATATCGGCCAGGCGGTTGATCATGCGCCAGAACGCCCGGCGCGCCAGCGGGTCCACTCCCGAAGTGGGCTCGTCCAGAAACAGTACGCCGGGTTCGTGCATGGTGGCCGCCCCGAACGCCACCCGCTGCTTCCACCCTCCCGGCAGGCTGCTGGTGATCTGCTGCTCTTTCCCGGCCAGGCCGGAAAATGCCAGCACCCACTGCTTTTTATCGGTGATCTCGCGCTCCGGAACGCCGTACACGCCGGCGAAGAAATCCAGGTTTTCGTCGATGCTCAGGTCGTCGTACAGCGAAAACTTCTGCGACATGTAGCCTACCAGTTGACGCACGCCCTCGGACCGTATGCCGCCGTTGCCTCCGGCCAGTTCGGCATTCCCCGACGTGGGCGCCAACAGCCCGCACAGCATCTTGATGGTAGTGGTCTTGCCCGCGCCGTTGGCGCCCAGCAGACCGTACACTTCGCCGTAGCGAACGTTCAGGTTGACGCAGTGGACAGCCGTGAAATCGCCGAACCGCTTAGTCAGATCCACCGCGCCAATGGCCACTTGCCCGGCCAGGTCGGCATGTGGATGACGGCCCGGAAAGGGCGGCGCATGCAGTTCCTGCCCCATGCTCCGCAACCGCGCCACGAACGTGTTTTCGAGCATGGGGTCTTCCACCCGGATATCCCGCGCCGTGATCCCGGCCTTCGCCAGCGTCTGCACCACCGCAATGCGCCCCGCCTCCGGGTCGCGCACGATTACGTCCAGCCGGTCGCCGAAACGCTGCACATCGCTGATGCCGCCGCCCTCCGCTTCCGTGAGCCGGTCTTCGGCCTCCGCCAGGTTGTCGGTATGCACCTCCAGCCGCCGCATGCCCAGGCTGTCCCGCAGCTCCGCCGGTGTGCCACTCTGATGGATCAGGCCCAGATGCATCAGGGCCACCGTGTGGCAGCGCTCGGCTTCGTCCAGATATGGCGTGGCCACCACGATGGTCAGGCCATCGGCCGCCAGGTGCGCCAGCGTGTCCCAGAATTCGCGGCGGGATACCGGATCCACGCCCGTGGTGGGCTCATCCAACAGCAGCACGCGGGGCTGCGCCACCAGCGCGCAGGCCAGCGAAAGCTTCTGCTTCATGCCGCCGCTGAGCCGCCCCGCCAGGCGGTCCGTGAACCGGTGCATGTCGAACATGCGCAGATAGCGCTCCGCGCGCGCGGCAATTTCGCGCGACGGCACGTGCCGCAGATCGCCCACGTAGCGGATGTTCTCGGCTACGCTCAGATCCGGGTACAGGCTGAACGATTGCGTCAGGTACCCGACGATCGAGCGGGAGTCGCGCGCCGGCTGCCCGAATACCTCCACCGCCCCGGAAGTCGCCTCCATGATGCCGGCCAGTATCTGAAATGTGCTGGTCTTGCCCGCGCCATCCGGGCCGATCAGGCCGAAGATCTCGCTTTGGTGGACTTCGAGTGTAATCCCGCGCACCGCCTCTAAAGCGCCATAATTCTTGCGCAGGTCCTGCGCGCGAATGGCGACAACGGAGGTGCGCGCCGGGGGCACCGTCATTTGCGATGGCTTTCCGCCGGCCACGTATCGCCCGACACCAGGACTTCTCCGTCGGCCGGCATGCCGGGCTTGGCGTATCCGAATCCGGTCTGCAGCCCCAGTTTCACCCCCACCACCTGCTTCACGCGATCGTCGCGGAAATACGTATTTTCGGGGGTGAAGGTGGCCTGCGGATCAATGCGCAGTACATGCGCGTCCAGCGGCTGGTTCGGATTCGAATCGAGGTACACGCGCGCCGGTTGCCCCACCTTCACCCGTCCGATCTGGCCTTCGGGGATATAGCCGCGCAGATAGACTTTATGCAGGTCGAGCAGCGTGATGATGGGAGTTCCCGCCGTCAGCACTTCGCCCGGCTCGGCGGTGCGCGTGACCACCGTTCCATCGAACGGCGCGGTTACGGTAAGGTCGCCCCGGTTGGCGCGGGCCTCTTCAAGCGACGCGCGCGCGTGTTGTGCGTCGGCGGACGCGGCCGCAATGTCGGACTCCTCCTGATTGATCTGCTGGCGCAGCGTGGCGGCTTGCAGCGCGCGGATATCCGGATTGGCCAGCGTGGCCTGGGCCGCCGTGAGCGCGCCGCGGGCCGCTTCCACCCTCCGCTTGGCCGCCGCTACCAGCGCGGACTGGGTTTCCGCCGTGGTTTCCGCCTGCTTTCCCTGCCGCTCCGATACCGCGCCGGTCTGGGCCAGCCGCGTGTAAGCATCCTTGTCGAACAAAGCGAGCTTGTAGGCGGCCTCCTGCTGGGCCAGGTCGGCCTCCGCGGCCGCCAGTTGCGCCTGGGCCTGGTCCACCCGGCCGTTGGCGTCCAGCTTGGACTGGCCGGTCTCCGCGGCATTTTGGCGCAATTGATCCTCCAGCACGGAGATCTGGCGGTGCGCCCATTGCAATTTGGCTTCGGTTTGCACCAGCGTGGCCTGCGCCATTTCCACGCGCGCGCGCACCTGGGTGTCGTCCAGCACCGCGATCACATCACCGGCTTTCACCAGGTCGCCCTCGCGCACCCGGATTTCCAGCAGGCGGCCGGTGGCCTTGCCCGATACCGCCGAGTCGTCGCCTTCGATGCGTCCGCTCAAGGTGATGACGTTGCCGGGTCCCCGCGGCTTGGCCAAAACCACGCGCCATAACGTCACCGAGGCAATCGCCAGTAGCAGCACGATCAGGATCGCCACGGTGCGCGCGCGGCCGGCCTGCGTTCTCGTCTCTTGCGGGATAGAAGCTTTCATCTTGCCGCTCTCTTTCCGGACCGGGCCGTTCTGAGAGGCGCCCCGTTCGCTGATGATGCTCGGTTTGCGCGGCTCATGCTTCTCAGCGCCGCATACGAGAATGCCGAGATGTGATCCGCGATTTCATCCAATGTTTCGGTCGTAAACCTGAGGTCCGGCCACAGCCGTTTGAGCACCTCGCGGCCGTGCGCGTAAACGATGATCTGCCCCATCACGCTCTGCGTGCACAGCCGCGTGACGCGGTCGCCGGAGGGCCGTCCGATGATGGCGCCGATCAGCGCGCGGATGGCCTCGTGCCGGGGGCGGATGATCTGATCGACCACACCTTGGAACGCGGGCGTGGGCTGCGCCAGTTCGTGCGTCATGATGCGCACCGGCCAGGCCGGCCGGTCTTCGCCGTACATATGACGCAGCAGGCCATGCACGAAACCGCGCAGTTTCGCTTCGGGCGTTCCGCCGGGCAGCGCCGGATCGAATTCGGCGGCATTGCCCGCCGCGCACGCGGCGTACCGAAGGACTTCGTTGTACAGGCCCAGCTTGTCGCCGAAATGATAGTTGACAGCCGCCAGGTTCACGCCGGCGCGCGCACAGATGTCGCGGACCTTGGCGGCTTGGAAGCCGGTCTCGGCGAACACGTGGCCGGCAGTTTCGAGGATGCGGGCATGCGTGTCGTCGCCTAGCGGGCCGGTTGAGGTTTGGGTGCGATCAGGCATTTGTAAACAGAATTTTAAAACACGTGTTTGATCGATGTCAAGGCCGCCCCGTGTCATAGTGGAACAATATGTCCTCGACCGTCGCCAACCAGACTGTGCTGGTAGTGGGAGCCTCCAGCGGCATCGGCCGCGAGACCGCCGTGCTGCTGGCGCGCGACGGAGCCCGCGTCATGGCCTCCGCGCGCCGCGAGGACCGCCTGCGCGAGCTGCGCGAATCCCTGGCGCGCGAAGGCCGCGCCGTCGAGACATTTCCGGCGGATGCGTCGGACGCTTCCCAGATGGAACAGCTCGCCGGCCACACCCGCCAGCGCCTCGGCGAGATCGACATCCTGGTGTTCGCCACCGGAACCAACGTGCCGGATCGCGCCATGAAGCGCCTCACCCCGGCGATTTGGAACATGGTTCTGCAGGTCAATCTCAACGGCGCTTACTACATTACCCAGGCCGTGCTGCCGGCCATGCGCCAGCGCGGCGCCGGCCATCTGATCTACATCGCGTCAGTCTCCGGCCTCTTTGCCGACGTGTCCGGCGCGGCCTATCAGGCTTCCAAACGGGGGATGCTGGGCCTGGCCCACGCCATCCGCGTCGAAGAGAAGGAAAACGGCATCCGCACCTGTGTGGTCTGTCCGGGCCTGGTGGATACCGAGATCCTGGATCGACGGCCCGTGAAGCCCTCCGTCGAGACCCTGGCAAAAGCCCTGCGCCCGGAGGACGTGGCCGAAGCCGTGCTCGCCGTAGCCCGCATGCCCGCCCGCGTCTGTATTCCGGAAATGCAGGTGGTGCCGACGTATCTGTAAAAGGCGCCGCGTCTCAAAAAAGAAGAATATGACCAAAACCCGGCTGAGAGTATCCCCTCTGTCAACCCACTATCGATTTTGCAATTGCCCGGCGAAAGCGCCCCGGCTTTCGGTAGAATTACAGACGCGTGTGTGGCTCATTCCACGCGGGAGCCGGTAATGCTGGAAGCCTGTGCCCTGAGCGATAAAGGCTGCGTTCGGGCAAATAACGAAGATTATTCATTGATCGATCCGGAGATGGGATTGTATGTGCTGGCCGACGGCATGGGTGGCGCCAAAGCGGGTGAGCGCGCCTCGCGGCTGGCCGTCGAGACCGTCTCCGCAAGCATCCTCACGGCTGCCAACCGCGATTCGCAGGCTTTGCTGGTGGCGGTCGAGGAGGCCAACCGGCGGGTGCTGGACGCCGCCGGCGGCGACCCGGCATTGGAAGGCATGGGCACCACGCTTGTCGTGGCATTGGAGGTGGGTGATGAGCTGCTGATCGCCAGCGTGGGCGACAGCCGGGCATACCTGCTGGATCATAACGGCCTGCGGGCTATTACGGAGGACCAGAGCTGGGTCAACGAAGTTGGCCGGCCGCTGGGACTCAACGAGGAAGCTCTGCGCACCCATCCGATGCGCCACGTTCTGACGATGGCCATTGGCGCGGGCAACGCGCTGGAGATTAATTATTACCACGACATCCGGTTGCGGACCGGAGACATGCTACTGATGTGCAGCGACGGCCTGCACGGCGTGGTGGACGAGCCGCGCATCGAAGCGATTCTGCGCGCGCCCAATCAGACGCTGGACGTGAAGACCCGCGGACTGATCGATGCCGCGCGCGGCGCGGGGGGCCCGGATAACATAACGGCAGTGCTGCTCAGGGCGGCGTAGAATCGGGCGAGTCCGATCCGGCGCCCGCGCCCGCCGGAACGGATTCTTATGAAGGCAATCCTGGCAAGGGCGCTGGTCGTAGTGTTTCCTTGCGTGGCGATGGCTCAAATCGCCGTGCTGCAAATCAAGGTCCTGGAAGGCGAGGGTGTGGTGCATCCGCCCGGAGCGCGCGTCCCGCGTCCTCTTACTGTCGAGGTCAGCGACGAAAACGGGCGGCCAGTGGCCGGCGCGGCGGTCACTTTTCAATTGCCGCCGGAGGGCGCCAGTGGCCTGTTCTCCAATGGCCTGCGGACCGACCTGGTGGTTACCGATGCTACTGGCCGAGCCGCTATTCACTCTGTCCAGTTGAACCGTACCGGCGGGCAATTCCGGATCCGCATCACCGCGGTAAAGGAGCAGGCCCGTGCCGGCGCCGTATCGCTCCAATACATAGGCGAGAATAAACCGGCGGCGGCCACCTCAGCCAAGGAAGGTCCCGGCCCGGCGCATGGGCCTCCTAGCGCGAAATCCGGCGAGATCACCCCCACAACCACCAAAATGGGCTCGGGCAGCCACAAGAAATGGGTCGTGCTGGCGGCCATAGCAGCCGCCGGCGGCGCCGCGTTCGCAGGTGTCAGCCGCGCCGCCGCGCATGGCTCTTCACCCTCGAGTTCGGTGGTCAACATCGGCACGCCGAACATCACCGTGGGGCATCCATGACCAAATCGTTGCTCCTCCTGTTGGCGGCGGCGGCCTGCGCCGCGGCCCAGGTCACGCTATCCACTGTGCAAGGTGGCATTGTGACTGCCACGGGCGCGGCCTACGATTTCGGCCCGGTGGCGCTCGGAAACACAGCCACCACCGTGTTCCGCCTCACCAACACCGGCGCGCAGGCCGTCTACCTGACCAGCCTCTCGCTGGACGGCCCCGTATCGCCGCCACCCGCCTACACGCCGGACTTCTCCGTGGCGTGCGCGCTGTCTCCGGATCTTTGCGGCGCCGCGCCCACGCAGCAACTGCCGATTCTGATCAACCCCACCGGCACCCTGGATTTCACCATCCAGTTCGAGCCCTTCGAGGTGGGATCGCCCAGCGCGAATATGAGCATCGCCGCAGGCAACCCGATTTCCATTATTCTGCTGGGCGAGTGCGTGCCCGGCCTTACGCCGCTGCTGAATAACCAGCCGCTCGCTTTCGGTCAAGCCGTAAGTTTTGGCAACGTCCAGGTGGGGTCCAGCCAGACTATCAAGCTCATGCTGGCGAATCAGAGCAGCGGGCCTCTTACCGTGCCTGCCATCCCGCCGCTGACGGGCAGCGACTTCAGCCTGGCGGGCGCCGCGCTATCCGGTCCCATGGTGCCGGCCGGGTCCGCGGCCGAACTGGACGTGATCTTCACGCCCAGCACCGCCGGTCCGCGCCTGGCCGTCTTGACCATCGGCCTGCAAACGTTTCCCTTGCAAGGGATCGGAGCCACGCCTCCGCCGACGAATTTTCCGGCTCCGTCCGTTGCACTGAAACTGGCCACGCCCGCCTCCGCGGAGCAAGGAAGTCTGGCGGTGAATCTGGCTTCGGCCTCCGGGTCGAGTGGAAGCGGTTCGGTGACGCTGACGTTCCAGCCGTCGGCTACGGGCGTCAGCGATGACCCCACTGTCACCTTCGCCGACGGAACCCGCACGGCCGCCTTTACCGTAGCGCCGGGAGCGTCGGCCGGGCAGTTCACCGGCGGGTCGACCGTTTCCTTCGCCACCGGCACCACCACCGGCACATTGGTATTCACGGCGACTTTGGGCACGCAGACCGCGCAGGCCAGCGTGGTGATTCGGGCGGCGGCCATCGGCATCGACGCGGCGGTCGCCCAGCGCGACGTGGCTTGTGCGCCGCTCGAGTTGTACTGTACCACCAGCAACGTGGAACTCCAGGTCAACGGCTGGGACAACACGCGCACCACCTCTGAAATCGTATTCACTTTTTACGATGCATCCGGCAACGCCATCGCGCCCGGAAACATCACCGTGGACGCCGGCTCGGCGTTCCAGCAGTACTTTGCCGGCTCGGACCTGGGCGGAGTGTTCGGCCTGCACGCCCTATTTCCGGTGAACGGCGATTCCAACCAGGTGGTCGCGGCGGAGGTCCAACTCATCAATTCAGCGGGTACCGCGCAAACCGCCAGAATTACGTTTTAGACCGCCGGGAACTTCTGGTAGAGCCTCCGCCGCGAACACGGCACCCGGAAGGTCACGCCAAAGCCCAAGTCAGAAGGCGGTTTGTGCTGCGGCGCACCTCGGGCCTTTGACAGCAGAAGTGGCATGTGAATAGTCTGTTATCGAGCCGCTTGGACGGGCATCAGGTTAGCAGGTTCAGGCGACATGATGCGAAAGGAGATCCCATGAGGAACGCTTTCTTTGCCCGGTTGATTGCCGGCGCTTCACTGGCGCTGGTTCTTTGCAGTACAGGTTTTTGCCAATCCGGCACGTGTGCCGGAATGACCGTCGGGCAACTCACCAGCCTTAATGGCTTCGTACCGTTTCCGGCCAACAATCTGTGGAACACGGACATATCCTCCGCTCCGGTTGATCCGAATTCAGCCAACTACATTAACTATATCGGGTCGGCAGTGACGCTGCACCCGGATTTCGGCGCCGGCACTTTTCACAACCAGACCATCGGCATCCCTTATCAAGTGGTCGCAGGGACGCAAGCTAAAGTGACCGTGACTCTCGGGGCGTATGCGAACGAGAGCGATCCCGGGCCTGAGCCGATCCCTCCGAACGCATTGATCGAAGGGTATCCCAAGCCCGGCAATGGCGATCGACACGTGCTGACGCTGGAGAAGGACGGTTGCTGGCTGTACGAGTTGTATCACGCGACCTTGAAAAGCGGCAACTGGAGTGCGGACTCCGCAGCCATTTGGGACATGACCGTCAACGAACAGCGGCCCTACACGTGGACTTCAGCGGATGCCGCCGGTCTGCCCATTTTCGTGGGCCTTGCACGCTACGACGAAGTCGCGGCCGGAGCAATTAATCACGCTCTCCGCTTCACGGTTCCGACGACCCAACAGGCCTTTGTCCTTCCGGCCACGCACTGGGCTTCCACCACCACGGATCCCAATGCTCCTCCGATGGGGATGCGTCTGCGCCTGAAGGCGGCCTTTGATATTTCGACTTTCCCGCCTGACGATCAGGTCATACTCACAGCCCTCAAGAAGTACGGCATGATTCTGGCTGACAACGGCAGTGCCGTTTTCATCAGCGGCGCTCCGGACAGCCGTTGGAACAACAATGACTTGAATTTATTGAAAAGCATCACCGCATCGAATTTCGAAGTTGTGCAGTCGGGCACGCTGTATACCCCTGCAAACGTCCCCACCGGACCATCGCCGACGATCAGCAGTTTCACCGCAAATCCTTCAACCGTTTCGACAGGTCAGCCCGTGACGTTAAGCTGGAGCGTGACCAACGCTGTCTACAACATCATCGACCCGCAGTCGGGTCCTGTAAGGGGAACCAGCACTGTCGTCACTCCACAGGCAACCACCACGTACACACTGTACGCGACCAATCAGTTCGGGCGCTCGACTGCGTCAGTTATAGTGACGGTGCACTAGCTTCGAGCGCGTGGAGGCGTTGGCCGGGAGCGTCCAGCCGTTGTGTGTCGAGGCGGACGCGCCCATACCTTCACCCGGTTTCGGCCAACCTCGGCGAAGAACTCAACCGCGGGCTATAGGAACCCGGATGCGCGGCCCCGGGAAGCCGTCCGCGGGACTTGGGGGGCGCACGCAAATAGCTCAATACGTCCGCCGTGGAGTACCTTAAATAGTGAAACCAAATGAAACTCCCAGACGCCGCCGGCTCACTCCACCGCCGGGCGTTTCTCACCCAGTCAGCCACCACCGCCGCATCTTTACTGTTCGCGCACAAGCTCTTCGGCGAGCCGGATGCGAATTCCACCAAGCCGAATTCCGCGCTTGAAAAGCTGGGGGCGATCGCCCTCTCCGAAGCCAGGAAGCAGGGCGCAACCTACTGCGACATTCGTATCAACCGCTATCGCAACCAGTTCACCGGCTTCCGCTTGTCGCCGGAACGGGACGGCTCCAAGACCGACGAAGTGCCTTACGTCAACGATGGCAGCAGCTTCGGGTTCGGGGTCCGCGTCATTGCCGACGGCCAGTGGGGATTCGCCGCTTCCCCCAACGTCGACGCAGCCGAAATTGCGCGCATCACCCGCGAGGCGGTTACGGTAGCCAAGGCCAATTCGATCCTGCAAGCCCAACCGGTGCAACTGGCTCCGACCAAGGGGTACGTCGACCGTTGGACCTCGCCATTTGAGAAGGACCCGTTCGCGGTGGCCATCGACGAGAAGCTCGAGCTGGTACACACGGCGGCGCGCACGGTCAAGAGCCACCCGAAGGTATTCAGCTCGTTCGGCGGGCTCTTTTTTCACTCCGAGGATAAATACTTCGCCTCGACGGAAGGCTCTTCGATCCAGCAGTTGATCGTGCAGTCAAACCCATTTCTGAACGCCACTGCGGTGGATTCGAAGAACGGCATCTCGCGCGACCGTTCGTACCAGGTGGCCCCGCTGTCGCGCGGTTGGGAGCACGTGGTGGAGAGCAACCTGGGAGAGAACGCCCGCCGCATCGCGGATGAGGTGGTCGAGCACCTGGCGGCGCCGCCGGTCACCCCGGGTAAAAAGGACCTGGTACTGCTGCCCAGCCACCTGTGCCTCACGATTCATGAATCCATCGGCCACTCCACGGAGCTCGACCGCGCGCTGGGGTACGAGGCCAACTACGCGGGCACCAGCTTTCTGACTACGGAGAAAATGGGCAAGTTCCGGGTGGGCAGCGACCTCGTCAATTTCTTCGGCGACCGCACCACGGAGTTCGGACTGTCCACCGTCAAGTACGACGATGACGGCGTGAAGACCACCCGCTTTCCCATCATCGAAAAAGGAATCTTCAAGCACTACCAGACCATCCGCGACCAGGCTCACCTGATCGGCGAGACCGAATCGCGCGGATGTTGTTATGCGGACTCCTGGGGCAGCGTGCCGTTCCAGCGCATGCCCAACGTCTGGCTGAATCACTCCGATGGCGCGACTACCATCGACGACCTGATTTCGGGCGTGGACGACGGGGTCCTGATCGAAGGCACCGGAAGCTACTCGATCGATCAGCAGCGTTACAACTTCCAGTTCGGCGGCGACGCATTCTGGCAGATCAAGGGCGGCAAGAAGCGCGGCATGATTTCGCGGGCGGCGTATCAAGCGCGCACGCCGGATTTCTGGCAGTCGTGCGATGCCATTGGAGGACGGGCTTACTGGCAGCAATACGGCCTGTTTGGCGACGGCAAGGGCGAACCCGGCCAGACCAATTCGATGAGCCACGGATGCGCGCCGGCCCGCTTCCGCGGAATCAACGTGCTGGTTACAGACTGAGGGAAGCCGACCATGCTGACTCGCCAGGATGCCAAAAATCTCGCCGACAAGATTCTGAGCTACTCCAAGCTGCCCGGCTGCAACGTTTATATCAATACATCGGAAAACGTCTTCATCCGGTTTGCCAATAACGGCATCACCACGTCGGGCTACAGCCTCGACCAATCCGTTGGCATCGAGTCCACCACTGAAGATAAGCGCAGCGGAAGCGCCAATGTCACCGAGTGGAGCGAAGAGGCTTTGCACAAGGGCATGGAACTGGCCGAGCGCCTGGCGCGGGTGTCGCAACCCGACCCGGAGTACATGCCGCCGCTGGGCCCGCAAAAGTATCCGGAGCTCGCCAATTTCGATAGCGCCACGGACGCGGCCCGTGGCGACGCGCTGATCGGCCACGTGAAGGCCATCATCGACGCGGCCCGCGGCAGCAAACTCACGGCCGCGGGATTCGTACAGCGTTCGGCCAACCGGGTGGCGGTGGCTAATAAGGCCGGCCTCTTCGGATACCACACTTACACCGACTCGACGCTGACCAACACCATGCGCAACGCCGGCGGGACCAGTTCCGGCTGGGCGACTCAGGTTTCCACGTCCATCCGCGACCTGAACGGCGAAGATGCGGGGCGCATCGCCGTCG
>Ga0070731_10000529_pt1 | contig 49625 bp, 44 predicted proteins | sample Coa_R1_2_FD_66448 | JGI IMG/M metagenome (GOLD analysis project Ga0070731, IMG submission 66448) | Surface soil microbial communities from Centralia Pennsylvania, which are recovering from an underground coalmine fire - Coalmine... | ecosystem: Environmental > Terrestrial > Soil > Unclassified ...
GCAATCCAGTGCCTGATACATGCTCTCAAGGCTACCATCGATTTGAATCTCTTCCACCGTTTTTTTGACCACATCAATTTTTATAGCGTCCACAATAAAGGGCTTAGAGTTTCACAATTGATAATTCACGTGTCTTCAGATCCATCACGCTTATCTCGAACCTGGTGCTGGCGATCGTCCCGCGGATCGACGTGATCACATGACTGGGATCCCGGTCATCTACCAGGCGGCCGTCCTTTACCGTTATCTCGTCTCCTTCATACAGGAAAGACACGATGCCTTTGCTGGTCAACAGTCGCGGCGAGATCTGCAGCGACTTCATGGGTACCAGCTTCGTGATCGAATCATTGATCGATTTAAAAAATAGGTCTAGAGCTTCCATCGTTGATGATTTATTCGGTTATCAATGCTCCTTTCTTTTTCATGCGGCGGATCATCGCATTCCAGATCCTGCGTTCCTTGCGGATCTGTGCTTTTTCTTCCGGCGTCAACTTTTGTTTTTTCATTTCCATCATTTTAAAAAGCCGGTCTTTCCCGGCTGCCAGATTGTAATACCCGAATTCTTATTGCTGCTGCTTCCTATCAGCCTTTTGCCATTCAGCTGATCCAACGACCCGTATTCAAAGAACTTTCGTGGTGAGGTAAGCACCAACTAGACCCTAAACCGAATGCTCATCATGGTCTTTCAATATCTTCTCGTTTTCGAGATAGATCCTCCAACATTGGAATTCGATCAGGCATGCGGCGGTCAGGCTCAGTATGAAAAGAACTGTCATGAATATTGGTTTGAGTTTAAGGGGGTGCGAATCAGTTTAGCTCCCGGGCCACCTTCACGTATCGGATCAGGGCCGCTTCCTAGTGCACCATTGTGCTGTACCGCTTGCCCGCAGCCCGCGCGTATCCTCTGACGATCTTCAGGAAGGCTGCATTGGGCATCTCCGGAAACATTCTATGCATTGTCCTCTTCATGCGCATATGCCAGTTCCATTTGTTCACCAGTTGATTCTTCATGTCGCATCTCCTCGATAGCCCTGGATCTCTTTGACTGTCTCGCCTTAATGATCATGCCGGCGATCAGGCAATGAGAGTCCGCCAGGTTGGCTGCTTGCTCAAAAGCCGCGGCACGTTCTTGCCAAGCGACATTAAGCGTCGATTCTTTCAATGCCGGGTTTTGGGAGTCAGTCCACGCTCTGTCAGCTGAGGCAATCAAAGTGTCGTACAGTTCCTGAAATGTTTGTAGATTTGTGTCCATTCTTGTAAGTTTTTATAGATCATCTATTTTGAGGCAGCCGTTCCACCGGCTGCTTTTTGTTTCTTTGAATACCACGCTGCGGCGCTGAAGAATCCAAGGCAGAATGCGAATGCCATCGCGAAGTAGAAAACAGGTTCCGTCAATTGATGATTAGGGTTCATGTCTTCGGTTTTGCCATTCGCCGTTCCCGCTGGATCACCACGCTCATCTGCTCTTTTTTCGAAAGCCCTTTTTGAAAGGCCGGCGTAGACACGCCAGCCGCTTTTCTTCTTAATCTTGAACAGAATCTTTTCAAGGAGTTCCCATGATCGATCGCCAGCTGAGCCAGCGCCTCCAACTCCTCTGTCCTGCGAATGATCTCCTTGCTCGTTAATGCGGTTTGAATAATGGTTTTCATTTAGTAATTTTGCACGGTTTGATCACGCCTTTTCAACCCTCTCCTCTGTTTCCAAAATTTGATCGTCAGTTAAATTGAATTCTTTGCGAATAGCAATGAGCATTGCTGCTTTTGTCAGTTCGTCCCTGTTATTTTTTACGTATTCGCGAGCCGTGGAGAAAGAACAATCGAGGCTCATCATGATCAATCCGTAGCCCTTATTGCAGTCCAGGAGTGCAATTACCGACTGTTTTAATTTCATATATTCGTTTTGATTTCTAAATAATTCTGATTTACAAATATAATGGAACATTTTTCCAAATTCCAAATTAAAGCGGAATATTATTCCAATTAATTGATCCAAATCAATCTTTGTGATGCAGGACCCAATTGGAGAAGAGATATTAAGAGTCAGGAAAGAACGAAAAATCTCCGTTCCGGAGCTAAGTAAGATATTGAATATACCAAAAGACAGGATTTACAAATGGGAAAAGGGGTCAGTTCCCAAGTACAAAGATCGACAGATAATCGAAAAATGGCTAGCCGGAGATTGGAAAAATGTTCCACAAAGCGCCACTTATTCCCACATCAAGGCTGAACAAGACAGGATGTCCACCTTCGAGCGATTGCTGATCCAATTGATAGAAATGCAAAACAAAATATTGACGCGACAGGAAGAAGAACTAATTGCACGGGTGAAAACGATCGACATCAATTTAGATCGAACCCAAATGGGAGTCGACACAATTCAGCTGGAAGTTTCAAGCGAGCGTGAGGTCGTGCTTCGGTCGCTTGCCCGCCTGGAGAAAATGAAGGACCACGAAACTCTGATAAGGGAAGCAAACAATATAATGGTGAAAAGAGGCGATGTTTTAAGTAAAAAGGGCAAACTTCATTGAGCCGGCAGTGCGTGCAATCGCGCTCCATAGTGACAAGGTTCTTAAGGATTTTGTACTGATGGGTGCGATCGAAGAATAAAATTAAATAGTTACTCTTATCCGTTAGCAAGTGAAAACCCTTGATTTTGTTAAAGTACGGGTTTCCATTTATAAACCAGTTTTATGAAAAAAAAACCTCTATGGGTGGTCGTCGCCTCAGTCATTGTGATCTTTCTCATTCCGTTAACATTTTCATGCAGCAAAAGCAATAAGTCTACATCCTCCGCAGCCGTTGACAGTGTTTCCTTTTACTTGACGATGCAATCAAACAGTGGTTTTACGAACGATATCCCAATTGTAATGGGAAGCACGAGCCAACTTGAAATTCTTGATCAAACATTCATGACCAACGTGGGACCTGGATTTAATGGAAAGATCTATCAATTTGAGTTCACGAACACCTCCACGAACGAAAGTGTCCAATTTGCGGTCCCGATCGATTCGTTTCCGACAATCCCTGCAAACAAGAATTTTTATTATAACGATTCCAGCACGGTGCCGTTAGCTGAATTGTGCAGCGCTACAGAAGGCGTTAATAATACTGTCAGCCCGCTCCCCGGAATAAAAGACAGTGTGATTTTGAACTTAGCTATCATGCGATATTCAAATAACACGATGGACGGGAACTTTACATTGATCATCTACGTGGGATTAGATTATGCTCAAGTGACCCTTGGCTATTTTAAAAACGTTGCCGTAAAAACTCTTTGAACGTCTTACAAACCTATCGATATGAAATACCTGCTTTTTCTTTTGCTTCCAATTTTTTCTTTTGCCCAGGAAAGGATAAACGGCCTTGGACTATTCAAAATCGGAAGGACACTTTCTTCTAAAATTGCCTCCGTTGGAGATACGACAAAATTATATTATGCAGTTCCTGAAGATTCGGTGACAGAATTATGGGCCGCTGATCATTATCCGATCGCGGGCATTACTGTCGAGAATCTAAAATTGACTTTCTTTAAGGATACTTTATATTCAATCGAGTGCGAGTTTTCGGATGAGCTTAAAGATGCATTAACAGCAAAATATGGCAATCCAAAAATTTCAAAGAAAGCTAAGATAATTACTTGCCGAAATGGACTCGGAATTACTTATAATGAGACTGAGGAGACTTTCACGACATCATTTCCAACTGTTTCCAGCCGCATCACGGCAAGCGGCATTGTAAGCGCATATTTTAATGATAAATGTGAGAAACAATATTTGAATTTTTACTTGGTCGCCGATGAACTGATAAGCAGAAGAGTGACGATAGCCAATAACAAGTTCGATGCAAAAAAAGATCGGCAAGCTCAGCAAAAATTGAAGAAGAAGCTTGATGGGCTCTAATCGCAAGTCTGAAGGACGGTATGGGCAAGAAAAACGAATCAGAAAATTTTTGAATTTGTGGAGTATGGCAAAAACTCTTCCAAGCCGTTGCCTATATCCCGATCAACTCCGGGGAATTCCTTGCCAAGCCTTTTTACTCCCTGGACAAGTGCCCTGATTACCACTGTTTACCGCAGCGGTGGTAACCCGTCCACCGGCGCGGTCAAAGTGACAGTGCAAAAAAATGGGTTAGAAAAAATTGGTAGTATCGCAATTTTACTACATTTGGCATGGTAATTTAACAGTTGACGCCGTAATTAATGCGATCCTAAAATCGCACATTCCTACGCTATTGAAGCAACTAATTTTTAAAGAAGTTTGTATAAATGAAAAGTCGACGGTTGACACGCCGACTTCTAGGATCATTTAATGATGGTGCCCGTTCTGCACTATCCAAATGACCACCTGAATCAGGTTCCAGAGCGTCAGGGCTCTATCAACGAATCTGAATAGGTCTTCCCAAAGGTCCTTCCCTTGGGGATTGGGTCGGCTATATTTAGCCATCGGATTAAAAACGGCAGCCTTTTAGGATATTGGCCACTATCAGGGCCGCCGCGTAACATTACATGCAAGCAATTGAAATCGCCACTTTAACCGAGTGGCTTTTTCGTGATATACAGCATGTGGATAACTTGAAAGAGAGAATCGGAAGATAACTGAGTAAGTTTGCGCCGCGTCACTCAACTTTATTTTCAGATTCCCCGCTCGCCAGCGGGGTTTCTCTTTGAAGGTTGTCCGGTAAATGCTGCAAATATCACTGTCTTTTTTATAAAATCCCTCCATAAATATCAACAATAATGTCTATTTTTTAGATCCGTAAATTTTAGGCTATTTGTATTAATGTTCTACCTTTGCCGCCCGCGATTAGCGCCAATCTCCCTAAACCGAACTGCTCTCCTCCGAAAAGACTACGAGAATTTAGTCTCTCCTTTTTCTAAAAAGAAAATTGTCCGTGAACCAGGCCATCGGATACTGCAGAATATAATGCCAATGAAATAAGGTAACAAATGTCGGATTCGCCAATTCATATCACGGTTTATCTTCCCCGGAATCCTTCGCGCCTGGCGATTTCGCCAGCCAGCGGCTTCGTCCGGGACGCCGAATTTGAAGGCAAATCAGCTAACCTGCGAAAGATGTTTTTTGAGCTTGCGAGAATTATTTCTGTATTCATTATTACATTGAGTTTATCAAGTTGTGAAACTTCGAAGCAAAATCTCTCGTCTCTTAATAGCGCAATTGATTCATTGAAAAAATACAGTTATCATGTCTTTGGCTTTTACATTAGACAGCCAATGCAACTAGATAGCGCCGGAAACGTTCTAGGTGGCGAAACAGGCGGAACTTGCTTTTTTATTAGAAAAAACGGAGAGCTTTTCTTGATCACAGCAAAGCATGTTTTGACAGGCTGCGACAGTTTAGAAAAAGTAAAAAACTTCCCTTCTTCTTTAATGATTTGGGTATCTCCAAATTCATCTTTTAGAATTGCGCAATTCGATGTGAGCATAATTCGCGACACCGCGTCTTGCCTACCAATACCGCTATCTCCGGATGAGATTGTAATCAGAATAAAAGATAGCTCCGCGAAAGATGTATATTCAATAGAAAAATTTTTGTCTGCACCATTTAAGAAAGTAAGAAATTCATTATTTATTGGATATCCGGCAGCTACAAGTACTTTGGCTGGAAGAATCAAACGCGTAGAGCCATCAACAATAGGGCTTGTCAATAAAGAATATTATTTTTCTCAGGGCTACACCGATTCGACGCGTAAAAATTTGGATATTATTAATCACAGAATATATTCCGATAGTATAGACTTCGAGCAAAATTTTCACGGATATTCTGGTTCTCCATTATTTGTGCAAGATTTGAAAACTAAGAAATGGAGAATTGCTGGAGTTCTCGCAGGCACAGGACGTGACAATTTCAATAAATATTATTTTTACGCCGTCCGCATCGAATATCCGCTAAGCGATATCGGAATTACATATTAACATTTTTTCGTGTATCTTATGTGCTATAAGATTTACCTGGATGAGCTTAATTGTTACAAAATGCTGAAAATATCAATAGCTATCTAGGAGCTTCCTCGTATTTTCGTTGTACCACTTGCCTCTACCACCGAAAAAAAGTGCACCGAAACTCCACCAAAAAGTAATTTCCAGATTCTCCAAATTGAAGATTCTCAAGCGCGATCATTCTAAATGAGGCGCTCATAACCCGAAGGTCGGAGGTTCGAACCCTCCCTTCGCAACAAGCTGATATTCCATAGCATTCGATTGAATGCTTTTTTATTTGAGGCCTGCCCAAGATCTCCGGTACGAACTCGCGAAGCAGGGTCAACTCCATCAAAAAATAGGGCGAAAATCGCTTTTATGTCGGGAAATCCCCCCCTTTAGGATACTAAATCGACGGCAATCAAGTTTATTAGAAGGAAACCGTCCAAAATCCAATAGCTATGAGAATCCTCATCCTAGGCCTATTACTGCCCGTATTTGGGTGGTCGCAATGTTACGAAAGCAGGCTAGCCCTAAATTTCAATATTGGGACGCCCTTCAAAAGCGGAATGGAACTCACCTTTTTCCCGCATGATGGCAAAATTGGTTTCGATGCCGGAGGCTATTTTTACCAGAAGAATACTGTATACGGAAAAAACAAAATATTAGAACAACCTGCTGCCGACCCCATCGGACGGATCATTTTCAGATTAAATGAACCAGGCGATTTTCAACACCAGGTTACCCTTTTTGGGACCCCCAAACAGATTGGCATTTCATACCGGCTCTACTACCGGGCGGGCGATGTCCTCTTGGGCATCGAACCAACGGTTTCGACATCAGAATGCGGAGTGAGTGCCCTTGTCACATTTGATCTGTAAAACGACAAGACCGTAGAAAGGGAAGGTCCCGCAAACGCGCGGCCTTCCTTTTTTTCGTGAGCAACAGCCTACCGCTTGGAGACACCTCCGCCGCTACCTGTATCCAACTCCTTGATCACGGCGTTGCCTTTGTAATGAATATGACCGCCGCTGCTGGCTGAAGCAGAAAGCTCCTTGTTAACATTCAGTTCAATTTTGGCTCCGCTGCTGGCTTGTGCGTCGGCATTATCGACCTGAAGATCATCAGCATCCAGATGGCTTCCGCTGCTGGCTTCAGTTCGAATCGACGAGGCCGTACCGGAAATAACAGAATGAGCCCCGCTGCTGGTTTCAGCAGTAAGGTCGGTTACACTTACAGCGCCTTTAAAGGAAGCGCCGCTTGAAAAATCAAGTTTCAATTTATTTGAGTGTACGGTTCCGTCGACTTCTACGTGCGCACCCGCATTCCCGGTCAGTGCATCCAGGTCTTTACATGATACATATGCCTTGAGTTCCTTTCCTGATGAACTCCAATCATTCCATTTGTTATCATAATAGATTTTCAGGGTTCCTCCATCCGTTACCTCCGTCTTTATCCTGTCCCGGTACTCGCGTTCCGAGGCGCTCACGGCGACAGCTTCCTGGTTTCCCTGGGTAAGATACAGGCGGATGCCAGAAGAAATCCTGATGGCGTGAAAACTCCGAACATTGCGAACTTCTGCGTTGGGATCGTTGTAGGTCTTCCCCTGGGCCATGACAGCAAGTGCGATGACACTGGCTGCAATGATGAACATAAATTTTTTCATGAGCTATTGTTTTTGAGTGTTGGTGTGTTGAGATTTATCCCTTTTTGGTAATGCCGCTGGAGCCACTCGACTTCACCGAGTGTACCACTCCGGTACCCTTGTAGTAAATATCGCTTCCGCCGCTGGCGCTTGCCGAAAGCTCCTTATTTACTGTAATATGCGAGTCACTCCCTCCGCTCGCCATAATCCTACAATAGTCTGTGACCAGGCCATAGCCATTCAGGTCGCTGCCACCTGTCGCGTCGACATTCAGGTTTGAAACCGATCCTGAAATATCCACATCGGATCCGCCACTCTGGTCAATCGACATTTCGTTGGCTTGAATTTTACCTTTGAGGTCGCTTCCCCCGGAAAGTTCAACTTTAAGTTTGTCTGATTTGATCATCCCCTGCAAATAGGCATCAGACCCGCCGGAAGCCATCAGACCATCAATCGTTTTAACTGAAACATAGGCCTTTAGTTTGCGGTTGCCCCAGCCGAAGTGAAAACCCCTGGACTCAAAATATATTTTCAGGACTCCATCTTCCACTTCAGTTTTTATGCGATCCCTGTATTCGGGATCAGAAGCACTGACTGCCACGGCTTCTTCACTGCCTTGCGTGAGATAAAGGTCTATTCCACCGGAGACGTGGATAGCGTGAAAACCCTTTACCTTGCGTTGTTCAGCATTACGGTCTTCGATGACTTTTCCTTCTTGGGCGAAGCCGCAAACGCTCGTTATCAAAAATATCGCTGCAATTATTACTTTGTTCATAAAACAATTTTTAAATAGACATTCAAAGTTGGGCAATGTTGCACCTGCCGGCCTTTTTTGCCCGCTTTTAATTTTGACGTCCGGGTCCCTGCAAATGTTACAGAGATCATTCGCATTTCCCTACCTTTGTTCTGGATTTGTCCATTTTTCGTGACAAATCAACTTTCTCAGATTCCTCGGGGTGCTTGCATTGCGTCAATTGGTTGTCGCCGTGCCGGCTGAGATAATACCCGTAGAACCTGATCAGGGTAATGCCTGCGCAGGGAAGGTGTTGTTTTTTACACTTCGCTTACGCAGAATTTTTTCAAAACCGTTTTGGGTGATTATTCCTGACGTCATCCGCATTTAAAGCCAACCAAATGAAAAAATTGCTTTTGGGGATTTGCATGCTAATCGTTTCCCGAAGCGGAACTGCGCAGATTTATCCCGAAGGGAAAGTTATCGACTCACTGACGGGACAGCCGATCGCCGGGGCTACTATAAGCATCGACAACTTGAGGCCCATCATTTCCGGGGAAACCGGCGAATTCGCATTCAAAAGAAATGCCGGCGGTTGGCACCGGCTGAAAATCAGTTTTGTAGGATACCGAAATGTGGATAGCCTCGTTGAATTCCGGCAAAAACTACTCATATTTCAGCTCAGGCCAATTCGATTATTCATGCAACCTGTAGAGATCCGGGCATTGCGCGCGGGGGAACGAGCGCCATTTTCCAAAACCAATTTGTCAAAGGAATACATTGAAGAAAATAATCTTGGTCAGGACCTGCCCTATATTTTGAACCAGACCCCTTCGGTGGTGATTAACTCGGATGCCGGAAACGGCGTGGGCTATACGGCGATCTACATTCGCGGAACTGACGACTCCCGGATCAATATGACGTTGAATGGAATTCCATACAACGATGCGGAAGAGCAAGCGATTTATTTTGTCGACCTGCCTGATTTTGCTTCTTCGGTAAGCAGCATACAGATCCAGCGCGGGGTAGGTACATCATCCAACGGGGCGGGCGCTTTTGGCGCAACCGTAAACTTTTCTACAAACGAATTCAACGAAAAGCCCTATGCAGAAATCAATAACAGCTATGGTTCATTCAATACCTGGAAAAATACGGTTAAAGTAGGCTCGGGTCTGGTAGACGACCATTTTACGATTGATGCCCGGCTTTCACAGATAACGAGTGACGGTTACATCGATCGTGCGTCCAGCAACCTTAAGTCTCTATACCTGTCGGCCGGTTTCTATTCCACAAATTCATCATTTCGATTTAACCTCATCCAGGGAAAAGAAAAAACCTATCAGGCCTGGAATGGCATACCCCAGGCCAAAGTTGATGGCAACCTGGCTGCGCTCGAGCAACATTATGCCGATAATGTAGGATCTCTCTATTTCACCCGGTCGGATTCCCTAAACCTTTTCAATTCAAATAACCGGAAGTACAATTATTTTACTTATCCAAATCAAACAGACAATTATTGGCAAAACCATTATCAACTATTTTTCAATCACCAGTTTGACCAGCGGTTTTCGATGAGCATCGCTACATTCTTTACGAGGGGATATGGCTATTATGAAGAATATCATGACCAGGGCGACTCGGCGAATTCCAAATATGCCGTTTATGGATTGCCTAGTCCTGTTGTGGGCAATGACACGCTGCAGAGCACCGACCTGATCAGGCAACTTTGGCTAAGCAACTATTTTTACGGAGGGATTTTTTCTTTGCAATACAAATATAAAAAATCCCAGTTCGCACTCGGTGGGGGATGGGACAAATACGACGGTTGGCATTATGGTATCATTACCTGGGCTCAAGACGGCGGAATACCACCAGATTACCAATGGTACCATGAACCAGCCCACAAAGCGGATTTTAACATCTATGGGAAATGGCAAGAGTCACTTAATGATCACTGGACAGCCTTCGCGGATGCGCAATATAGGCGCATTGTTTATGCTATCGACGGCTTCGATGACAATCCATTGCTTATCGTAAATACTACCTATAACTTTTTTAATCCCAAACTGGGTGTAAGTTTTGTAAAGGATTTGTGGTCGGGCTATTTTTCCTACTCCCAGGCGAATCATGAGCCGGATCGGAACGACTTCGAAACAAGCCCGATTGACAAGCCGAAACCCGAGCGTTTGAACGATTACGAACTGAATCTTGGCCAAAAAACAGCAGATTGGTCCTGGAGCGCTACCGGCTATAACATGAACTATAAAAACCAGCTCGTCCTGAACGGCAAAATAAACTACGTAGGGGAATATACCCGGATCAATATACCAGACAGTTACCGGCTAGGTCTGGAATTAGAAGCAACCGTGAGGCCGGCGGCCTGGTTTAACGCGGAGGCGAATATCTCGTTCAGCCGCAACAAGGTCAAGAACTACACCGAATATATTGACGATTACGACAGCGGCGGACAGAAAACTTTCACCTATCGTTCACCGGATATTGCGTTTTCACCCGATATAGTCGGTGGCGCAACCATCAATTTCTTTCCCCTTAAACGTCTGGAAATAAGCCTGATCAGCAAGTATGTGGGCAAAGAGTATCTCGATAACACGCAGGATGAAGCCCGCAAACTCAATCCATATTATGTACAAAACCTAAGGTTTGATTACAACCTGAAGATCGCGCGCATCCGCGACATCAACCTAATATTCCAGTTGAACAATCTTTTCGACAAGAAGTATGAAGCGAATGGCTATACCTACAGCTACATTTATGGCGGTGCGCTTGTCACGGAGAACTTCTTATTTCCGATGGCCACGACCAATATAATGTTTGCAGTCAATATCAAACTCTGAATAGTTTAATCGTTTATCGAAATTTCTGCAGTGACGGATGCTCCGTGCTTCGAATAACGTACATGATTCCCTTTGTTGCCGTTTAAATAACGCTCCATAAACCGGGCGTGCATTTCTTCGGGTTGCCTGATGCCATTTACTTTAAGCTCATCTTTATTCAATACGATTGTCAGGTTATCTTTTGAATTGATTACTTTTTCATCAAAAAGCTCAAAGATTATCGCCTCGATCGGCTTCGTAATCAGCTGGCTGGATTCTGAGGCTTCTGTTGATAAAGCTGACTTTGGTCGGAGCAATTCGGCTTGATCCGATACTCCTCCTTTGCCCGAATGCTCCATAATCAAATTGTTCACGCGTTGTTGTTGAATGTCAATTCCCGTGCGCGCGGCCTGCAAATCTGCCAATCTCATTTTTAATAAATTCAACTGTGGGCCGGCATCTTTGTCAGAAAGCGAGCGAATCTCTTCGGTCAGAATTTGCTCCTGAATTTTTGACTTAAGTTCCATGGCTTTTAATTCTGCGTCCTCTTTCGCAAGCTGCGATTGTTCGACCATTCGATCCTTTTGTTCCAGTTCTAGGTGGTCCAAGGCGCTTTTTTCCCAAATGGTTTTCGCCTCCGCATCTAGTTCCGCCTGTCTTTTCGCCAGGATGGCTACTGAATCAGCGTTCGAATCGCCTTGGCCACGATTTAACAATTCCCTCTGCCGGTCGAGCATCTCCGCGTTCAATTTTCGCTCGATTTCCAGTCTTTGGATGGCTTTATTGTCCAAATTTTTGTGTTCGAGATATTCTTGCCGCGCCCTTACTTCAACGGCCTGTTTGTCCTGGTCTGCTTTGGCGAGCACCTGCAATTTTTCTATAATCTCGCTGTAATCGCCAATTTTATCACTTGGAATTTGCTCTCCATCAATGGTCAGACTGATTACTTTGCCATCAACCATCTCAAGCCGGTAGTCTTTGCCATCGATACTTGCTATATATTTGAGATGCGGCCTCTCCGCTTTCGAAGGTGGTACGGTATCGCGATCGAATTGCTGCCGGATAATCTTTGACGGTTCGCTGGTTTTTATATCGGACGAATCCAATCGATGCGTCGCGTGGGGTATGGATGTAAATGCTGATATAGATAATGCGGCAACGACGATTCCCGTAGCCAATGAAATCTTTTCCATATTGTTTAATGTTTTATTGTTATTGGTAAGGATGCGGGTAGCCCTGTCAAGAAGTCGGTTTTTCCTTCCCGGAAATCCAAGCGCAATCCCGCTTCCCCGCATATAATATTCCTGGAATGAGACCAGGGCATTGACAAACTCTTCGCGATTTCCACGGCCAGTAACGGCCATATCATCGCAACAGTTCTCGCGTTCGTCGCGAATCGCTGCAGAAATCCATAGCACTCCAGGGTTAAAAAAGAAAATGACTTCCGCGAGGTTTTGCACCAGGTTAACCAGGTAATCTTTGCGCCTGATGTGTGCGAGTTCATGCAGCAGAACGGCTTCGACTTGTTCAGCAGGCAATTGTGTCATCATGGATAGCGGAAAAAGGATCACAGGTTTGAAGAATCCGACTACCAGAGGCGCTTTAACAATTCCTGACTCGAAAAACAGCACAGATTTTTTCATTCCGAGAGTGCGTGCAAGCTCTCTTAGACGGCGCTGCCAGCTCACCGAAGGCGCAAATATTCTTAAACGGCGAAGTCGCTGGATATAAATCGCGTTTGTGATTAAGCGCAGGCATTGAGCAACCATCATCATGAACCAAATAGAGACGACAATTTGGGCATGATTATTCAAATAAATGTTGATAATTTCAAGACCATTCCTTGAAACTGGTGAAGTAGCATGAGATACCTGGTAGATCGGTTCAACAGCGGCTATTGCGAGTGTCGGGTTCATCGACGGGACAGGCAGTAATGTTGTTTGTAGCCGGTATTCTCTTACAAAAGTAACGCAGGCTACGCCGACAAATATCAAAAAAAGCAGCGAAAGAAGATTGTAGCGGATCGCAGCGCTCGATCTCCGCGTGATCAAAATGACGACGCCTCCGCCAAGCGCAGTCAACAAGCCCTGCCAGAGCGAATGAATGAGCGTCCAGCAAAGAGCATACATGATTTGGTCATTAAACAAGTACATAGAAATAATTTACAATTTTACTTTTTGCCCATTTTATCCAGGAGGTCCTTGATGGCCTGAATTTCTTCTTTGGAAGTCTTGCCGCTGCCGAGCAGCTGCATAAGAAGGCTGCTCGCCGATCCCTTGTACATTGAGTTAACAAATCGTTCAAGAAGGAAACCTTTTGTCTTCTGCTCTTCCACGGCGGGAAAATAAATATGCTTCATGCTACTCTGATCCCTTTTTAAAATGCCCTTCTCCGCCATAATCTGCATCAACTTCAGTGTGGAAGTGTAATGAACCGCACGCTTTTCCTCGTTCAGTCTATCGTTTACAAATCGTACCGTTGACGGTCCATGCTCCCAAAGAACCTGCAAAATTTCAAGTTCCGACCTGGTCGGTTCGATGCTGTTTTTCTCTTCTTTTCTTGACTGTTTCATCATTCGAATGTAGGAAAAATTTCGTACGAACAAATTTTTATCTTTTTTTTTTAGAAAGACCGTACATGTGCCCAGTCTGATTGGAGCTTGGGATAGGCTTGGGCGCCTTTGTCGAATTGATCGAAGCTTCGTCGACGAGTGGATGGGGTTCAGAATAAACGGCTCGGAATCAGTGAGTTTTGAATATTATCCAAATTTTTCTTTCCAGGCCAATATTCCGCCGGTAAGATTCTTGGTATTCTTGAAACCCAGCATATCGAGGATAATACATGCCTGGCCACTCCGATTACCGCTGCGACAATAACAGATAATCTCTTCATCCCTCCAGTCGTCTATGACATCGACGTCCATCGCCTGGATCTGGCCAAGCGGGAGAAGAGTTCCGCCGATGTTGTATTCTGTATTTTCGGATGGTTGCCGTACGTCAAGTAGATGTAATTTTTCGCCACGATCCAGTCGCTCCTTAAGTTCATCAACGGTAATTAACTGCATAAATAAGCTTTTACTTTTATCAATCTATTGTGCCTGGATACCCGAGCTGTCCCGCCTGGTTGCACTTAGCCACACGTCAATTGTTTGCCCCTGGCGGATGTGATTTGGCTGTCTGTTCTCATCGAGTCGTTCGGGATTTTGCCGGGTTATAAATGCGCTTTCCTTATCCGCGATATCTTCCAGGGGAACTACGGCACCGAGTATCAGGCGACTGGAATCAAGGACATGACGGGCGTCATGAAGGGTCAGCCCCGTCAGGTCAGGTACCCCGTATTCAACATCGCCGATCCCGTTACCCAAAACCAGTGTAATACTACCCCCCTGCTGGATTTGCGTACCAGGCTTGATTGATTCACCATTATACATCTGATCAAGGACAGAATTTTTGGCAAAGTCGGGCCTGAATATCGTGTCTTCAAGTTTCAATCCATACTGCCGCAGGATCATGTGTGCATTTCGAATGGTCATCCCTACCAGATTGGGCATCGCGATATAAGGGGCAACTGCCCGGTTAATTGTAAGATAGACGGTTCGGTTCACTTTAACCATATTATCCGCTTCAGGGATCTGTCGCAAAACTTGCAATGGAGCTAGGGTATCGCTGTAAACCGAATCTTGGACCTGGACATCAAATCCCTGTGACTCAAGTGTCTTCCTGGCATCATTGACCGACATTCCCGTAACGGACGGTATTTTCATTTCCTTGCCGTGACTGGTTATGACCTGCAAGGAAGCCAGAAAGAGGAGGAGTAGAAAAACAAGAATAACAATTCCGCCGAGCACATTAATCCAAAGTGGTTTGCCGGTAATGAATTTGAACACTAGTCAGGAATTTGGTTTGTGAAGATAATGTAGCCGTTCTAGAATTGGAAAGTTAAACGTCACGATTTTATGCGAGCTTAAGTAACATTTAACACCCTTTCATGGAATCGCTCATTTTCTTCTAGCCAGTGCCTCGTCAATTAACGCGGAGTAAAAATCTGTCAGGTTCCATCCCATCGCTCTAACTTGTTGCGGAACAATGCTCTCGTTCGTTTGGCCTGGCACAGTATTTATCTCGAGAAGAAACGGCTCTTTTTTCTCTTCATTGTAAATAAAATCGATCCGGATAACGCCATTGCAATTGAAAACCTCGTAGACTTTCTTTGCCGTATCCCGTACTTTTTGCGCAACGACTTCGTCGACCTGGGCCGGCGTGACTTCTTCGGTTAATCCAGGTGTGTATTTTGCCTCAAAATCGAAGAACTCTTTTTTTGTTTTGATTTCTGTGAACGGCAGCGTCACGATTGAACCGTTCGACCGAAAAACGCCGATCGTAAATTCTCTTCCGGTGACGAATTCCTCGATCAAAACCTGGTTGTCCTCGCGGAATGCCTTCTCTATAGCCGCTCCCAATTCCTCGGAAGGATTGTTAACTCTGGACATGCCAATACTCGAACCACCATTATTTGGCTTAACAAAAACGGGAAATCTAAGCTGCCGGATGACTTCATCAGCACTCCCGAAACGGTCTTTGAACAAGATAACCGACTTCGATACGTTTATACCCGAGAATGAGGCAACGGCAACAGTATATCTTTTGTTAAACGTTAAAGCCGAGGTTGCTGCGTTGCATGAAGTGTAAGGTAGATTTAATAAATCAAAATATCCCTGCAGTTTCCCATCTTCACCAGGTGTGCCATGTATACCGATAAGAACCGCATCAAATCTAATTTTGGTGCCGTTGTGCATGACAGAAAAATCTTCCTTTTCCACCGGTGAGCGTTGTCCATCGACAGATTCATACCACCAGCCTCCCGGCGTCAAGTCGATTTTATACACATCGAATTTATTCCGGTCAACATTTTTAAGAATATTCACCGCGCTCTTATAAGAGATTACTGATTCGCCGGAATAGCCACCCGTGACAAAAGCTATGTTTGGTTTCATGTTGGATTAAAAATTTTTGGCAAATAAACAAAAAACAGGCGAGTTTATGGTCGCGCCGATATTTTGTTATGTTTCAAGACAGGAGGCAAAGAAATAAGAAAGGTGAAGGCATATTCAAGATAAATTTCCTTCACCCTTTTACGACGGGAAATATCACCCGCCTATAATAGTAGCGCGAGGCTACATCAAAAAAACTTCTTCGTTTCCGAAAGTTAAGACAGTTTTGTCGCGGTTTCCAAAACTTTAACTGCAATTTTTTGCACATTCAGACATGCAGCTTTTCCTTTTTTGCCAGAAGTTCGTCCACAGTCTCGCGATACATTTCATCAGGCACGCAGCAGTCCACCGGGCAAACAGCCGCACACTGTGGTTCCTCATGAAAACCCTGGCATTCGGTGCATTTGTTCGGAACGATATAATAGATGTCGGTGGCAATTGGTGCATTCCGCTGATCTGCATCAATTGCTGAACCATCGAGCAATGTGAATTGTCCCTTGATCGTCGTGCCGTCCGCGATCGCCCACTCCACGCCTCCTTCATAAATCGCGTTGTTGGGACACTCGGGTTCGCAGGCGCCGCAGTTAATACATTCTTCTGTTATTTTAATCGCCATAGCTTAATATTGGAGATTGAGTACATTTATTTTCCGATTCAAATATAAAGAAGAAATGGGAAAATCGCGGGCGACCGCAAATTGACCGTAATAGTATTTTTAGTCTGAGACCGTCAACTGTTCAGCGCATGAACGTACAAGAACGAATCGACTTACTTTCAGAGCTCGGAAATCATCTGCGCTCTGGGAGCCCGGAATGGCAAGAATCCAAACGAAAGGCGTGCCTGCAAAACAGCTGGTTTACTCCGAAATTCATTAACCTGGCAGTGACAAACATTTGTGCTGAGTTCCTCGACCACAGAAAGCTGGAACTTTGGGCCTCACGGTACAACCTGGGAAACGAACTGAGCGAAAAGACTATCGGGCTCGTTATGCCGGGCAACATTCCTCTTGTCGGATTTCACGACTTTGTCAGCGTTTTTATTTCGGGGCACCGTCTGCTTGCGAAACCATCTGCCAAAGATGAAACGCTGATCAGGTATATCCGGGACTGGATTGCTTCGAAATATAAAGCCATGGCCAGCCGGTTAACTTTTGGTGAGATGCTTAAGAATTGCGATGCATATATCGCCACAGGCAGCAATAACTCCTTCCGCTATTTTGAATATTATTTTGGCAGATTTCCACACATTATCCGCCGAAATAAAACTTCCATTGCCATTCTCAGCGGTGCCGAAAGCCAGGACAATCTTTACGACCTGGCCTCGGACATATGTTCTTATTTCGGCCTTGGATGTCGAAATGTCACACACATCATGGTACCTGAGGAATATGACTTCATTCCACTTCTCGATTCGCTAAACAGGTTCGGTCACTTCATTGATCACAACAAATACAAAAACAATTTTGATTATCAGCTGGCGCTCCTTATTCTTAATAACCGACGATATATGACAAATGGATCGGTTATTCTCACAGAGAATGCTTCTTTTCATTCACCGATCAGCGTCCTGTTCTATGATCATTATCATCATCTGAGTGAAGCAGTTCAATTGGCGAACGCCAGCGATGAAATTCAATGCATTGTGGGAAAAGACCATATGCCTTTCGGCACGACCCAAAGCCCATCACTTGGCGAATACGCAGACGGAGTGGATACCCTGCTCTTTTTGTCTGGCCTTGGATGATTTATTAGCAAAATGATATGGAGGGGTTTTTAATCTTTCGTAATTTTGACATGAAGTACGAAAAGCTTAGTAAATTAAATGTTAAACTGAATGTACGGCAAAACGATTTGGGGCAGAGACCGTTAATTTGGTAGGGAAAGATTTGAGATCAATTTTTGACGAAAAAAATTTATACACACACAAATGAAAGCAAGACAAGTAGTGGCAGTCGTATTAATCAGTGCCTCTTCTGCGCTGGCTACGATATGGGGATATAACCACTTTTCGGGAAGCAAGACCTACTTTTATGCACAGGACTCGTCCTTGGGAAAAATGCCTGCGAACTATGCCAAATTTTTTGACGGTCAGAAGTTTGGCAATGCCCCGGCAGACTTCACTGATGCCGCCAGCGCAGCGATACCCGCAACCGTGCACATTAAGACCAAAAGTGTTCGAACCGTCACAAACAACCTGCCAAAGAACCCCTTTTCTGATCTTTTTGGGCTTGGGGACGACTGGTTTGGTCCTCAAATGCGCTCAATTCCTGAAATGGCATCGGGCTCAGGTGTCATCATCAGTGAAGACGGATATATTGTTACCAACAACCATGTCATTGACGGCGCGGATGAACTCACGGTTACGCTGTCAAACAGAAAATCTTTCAAGGCAAAGGTGATCGGCGCGGACCCAAGCACTGACCTGGCCGTGATCAAGATCGATGCGAAAGGCTTGCCGTTCCTTTTATATGGTAATTCCGATATAGCAAAAGTTGGGCAATGGGTTCTGGCCGTAGGGTACCCGCTAAACCTGGAAACAACGGTAACTGCAGGTATCATCAGTGCCAAAGGAAGAACTTTAGATATCAACATGCGCCAAAGCAAGACACCCATTGAAGCATTCATACAAACTGATGCGGCGGTTAACCCGGGCAACAGCGGTGGTCCGCTAATCAATCCCGAAGGTCAGCTGATTGGGATTAATTCTGCCATTGCCTCGCCGACCGGCTCATACGCTGGTTATTCTTTTACGATTCCAGTCAATATCGTCAAAAAGGTCGTGGGTGACATTCTCAAATACGGGACTGCGCAAAGAGCATTTTTAGGAGTCAGGTATTTACCCGATAATGCGAGTGAAGAGCAAAAGAAGGAAGCAGGTATCCAGGATGGGGACGGCGTATATATTCTTGACGTCCCGGCAGATGGATCCGCTGCAAAGGCGGGTATTGAAAAGGGTGACAGGATCACGAAAATCAACGGCATTGGTATCGGAAGTGCTGCAGATATGGTGGGAATGGTCGCCACTTATCGTCCTGGAGACAAGATTAGCGTTACTTATCAGCGGAATGGCAGGGAATTTACGGTTCCCCTGGTACTCCATAATAATGCGGGAACTACTGAGGTTGTGAAAAGCAATGGCATGATGGACAAACTTGGCGCTGATTTGCAGACGCTCACGAAAAAGGATGCATCCGAATTGAATGTAAAGGGAGGCGTCGTAGTCAAATCGATTGACGAGAACGGACTTTTCAGCAAGACGAGGATGGAGGAAGGCTTTGTGATCCTTAAGGTGGATGGTAAGGATGTTTACAGTGTAGAAGATTTCAAAAAACTATTAAATAGTGCCAACGGCTCGGTTAAACTGGAAGGAGTTTACCCAGGGTATGAGGGGTCGTTCCAATACCCGCTACGTCTTAACGGCGGCCAGTAATATAGCCTGTATTTTACTTTGAAAAGATAATTCAAAACCCCGCATGCCGGGGTTTTTCTTTGAAAGTCATTTTTTGAGGATGATAAAATTCCAGGCAGGAATATTAAAATAATCTTCCATCCCTAATTTCATTTCTGACCCGTCAAAGGCATTCGTGTACAAACTCTCTTGCTGGTTTAGTGTCAAATGTATTGTAGCACCATCGGTTGAATAATTTAGGAAAACAAGAACTTCACTGCCCTGCGTACAACGCTTAAAGGCAAATACCTGGTTATCTGCTCCGGTCCAAAGTCGCTGAGTTGTCACAGCCGGATCGCCGGCCCTCAGTGCCGGCTGTTTTTTGCGTAACGAAAGCAATGTTTTGTAAAAGGTTTGCAGGTCGCAGTTAGCCGGCCAGGTGATGGGGTCCCTGTCGAAAAATTTAAGGCGCTTTAAATTCGGAATCTCCTGGCCGCTATAAATGAGAGGTATGCCGTTCCATAAGCTGCTGAATACCGCCAGATTTTTGGCCGCGGGACCGAATTTTTCATATTCTGTACCATTCCAGGTATTTTCGTCATGATTGGAAGTGAAATATGCCCGAAATGCGCTGGGAGGAAAATCGCGGTTGTAATCTGAAAGCAGTTCCCATAGTCCGTTGATATCGGTCTGGTCTCGCGCGAAATCTTCAGTTTTATGCATCCATCTCCAGGTATAACTGGCATCGAATGCGAGGTGATAGTCGGCGACCTCACATTCTGCCAGCCAAAACAACCTTTTTTGCTGATCGAGTTCAGTTCTCGCTTCGATCCAGAAATCCAGGGGCACCAGGTGAGCCATATCACAACGGAAACCGTCTATATGACAATCATCTATCCAAAATCGCATCGCACTGATCATTGATCGCCGAAGTTCCTGGTTGTTATAGTCCAGATCAATCACATCATCCCAGCCGTTGCGCTCAATAAAATTACCATTCGGGTTACGCACGTAGTATTCCGGATGTTCTCTCGTCCACCGATGATCCCACCCAGTATGATTGGCAACCCAATCGATCAGGACCTTGAATCCTAACTGCTGGGCTTCCCTGACCAGAGTTCGAAACTCGTCGAGTGTACCGAATTCTGGATTTGTTGTGGTATAGTCAGAACAAGCGTAATAACTTCCCAGGCTTCCCTTTCGATTTAACTGACTGATTGGAGTAACCGGCATAAACCAGAGTGTTTCTATGCCCATATTTCGCAATCTTTCAAGCGAACGCGCAAAAGCAATAAAAGTACCTTCATCCGTATACTGGCGCAAATTGACTTCATAAATATTTGTATTGTAACTCCAATCTACGGGCGAAAAACTCATCAACTGATATTTACATGTTCAAATTGTAATTTTGCTTCGATGAAAGCATTCAATGTTCCGATCATTTACCGCAGCCCATTGATAACCGCGATCAAAAATAAAAGAAAGCAAGATGATCGGATGAAAAAAGATTTCAGTCCCACGCTTCTGGATTATGGTGAACTCCGAATTCTTCTTTCCCGGCACTTCGGGTTTTGTTTCGGAGTGGAAAACGCTATTGAAATTGCATTTCGTACTATCGAGGATAATCCTGGAAGACGAATTTTTCTTCTCAGCGAGATGATTCACAATCCCCAGGTAAACGCTGACCTTGAATCACGGGGCGTTAGTTTTATTCAGGACACCTACGGCAAGCAGCTGATTCCTTTTTCAGAATTGCATGCGAATGACATTGTCATTATCCCTGCTTTTGGAACAACACTGGAAATTGAGAAAAAGCTCTTGGCGATCGGTGTGCAAACCGAACGATACAACACTACCTGCCCGTTTGTAGAAAAGGTTTGGAACCGCTCGGAACAGATCGCCAGCAAATCCTATTCTGTCATTATCCATGGCAAACCGGGGCATGAAGAAACCAGGGCTACATTTTCGCATGCGGCCAACCATGCGCCGGCCGTCGTTGTCAAAGACATCCATGAAGCGAAAGCTCTCGCAAAATATATAGGGAACCCTTCTGAAGACTTTTACAAAGAATTCCTTGGAAGGTATAGCGACGAATTTAATATTTACCGTGACTTGGAAAGAATCGGTGTAGTCAACCAAACGACCATGCTTGCCAGTGAGACGCAGGCCATCGCGGATATGCTCAGGCAGGCAATTACAGACAGGTACGGAACAACGAAAGACAATGAAGACTTTCATTTTGCTGATACCCGGGACACCCTCTGTTATGCAACCAACGATAACCAGTCCGCCGTCATTGAAATGCTGCGTGAAACCGCCGATCTTGCGTTGGTGGTGGGCGGTTACAATTCTTCGAATACTTCACACCTTGTCGAACTTTGCGAGGAAAAATTGCCGACGTTTTTTATTAGTTCAGAGGAAAAAATACTGGCGAGCAACAAGATATTGCACTACAACATTCATCGGAAGGAAGAAGTGTTCTCAATGAATTACTTACCGGTACGCAAGCCTACAACCATTCTTCTCACCAGCGGTGCCTCCTGCCCTGATGCGCTTGTCGAAGGTGCTATAAAGAAACTGGCAGGTTATTTTGATGCTGGCGAGCCGGCAATAAGCTGCATTAACCGGAAAGCATTATAGAATTGCAAGCGAGGCAGGTCTAAGTCATCGTAAAATTCTCGAGAAACTTGGTATTGAAGTCGCCACTACGAAAGCGTTCATCCTTCATCAGCTGAAGATGAAATGGAATCGTAGTCTTAACCCCCTCAATAACATATTCCATCAATGACCGATGCATCGTATTGATGGCTTCCTCCCTGGTTCTCGCCACGGCAATGATCTTACCAATCATGGAGTCATAAAACGGAGGGATCGTGTAACCGGCGTAAACATGCGAATCGACACGAATGCCGTGACCGCCCGGTTGGTGAAGGGTTGTGATCCTGCCCGGCGAAGGTCGGAAATCATTGTAGGGGTCCTCTGCATTAATGCGGCATTCGATTGCATACATTTGAGGTTCGTAGTTATCTCCGCTGATCGCGTCGCCTGCCGCAATTTTGATCTGTTCTTTGATCAGATCAAAATTTACAACCTCTTCGGTGACACAATGCTCTACCTGGATACGAGTGTTCATTTCCATGAAGTAAAAATTGCGGTGCTTGTCAACCAGGAATTCTATTGTGCCTACACTTTCATAATTGATCGCCGATGCCGCCTTAATCGCTGCCTGGCCCATCCTTTGGCGCAATTCGGGAGTCATAAAAGGCGATGGAGATTCTTCAACGAGTTTTTGGTGTCGACGCTGAATAGAACAATCCCTTTCACTTAAGTGACAGACCTTCCCGTATTGATCACCCGCAACCTGGATCTCAATATGCCGCGGTTCTTCAACAAATTTCTCGATGTACACTCCGTCGTTCTTAAAGGAAGCCGCCGCCTCAGCCTTTGCCATATTGTAGGCACGTTCCATTTCGCGTTCTTCCCACACCTCGCGCATGCCCTTTCCACCCCCTCCGGCTGTCGCCTTGAGAATGATCGGGTAACCGATTTCATAAGCCAGCCGTTTGGCATCGTCCAGGCTTTCCAGCAAACCCTGCCCTCCCGGAACGACCGGAACTCCCGCCTGGATCATTGTTTCCTTTGCCGTAATCTTATCACCCATGGCATTGATCATGGCCGGAGTAGGGCCAATAAACTTGATGCCATGCTCGCCGCAAATTTCTGCGAACTTGGCATTTTCCGCCAGAAACCCATAGCCGGGATGGATGGCATCAGCATTGGTGATCTCAGCTGCAGCCATAATGTGCGGGATATTCAGGTATGAATCCGCGCTTGCCGGCTTGCCAATGCACACTGCCTCATCAGCGAAGCGCACATGAAGACTGTCTTTGTCTGCGGTCGAATAAACCGCAACAGTCTTAATTCCCATTTCGCGGCAGGTCCTTATCACACGCAAGGCGATCTCTCCGCGATTCGCAATTAATATTTTTTTAAACATACAATTCTGATGTGATTAAAGCGATGCCGGTAAAATCCTTTCTCAAAAGCAACATCCGGGTATTGCATCAGGCAGGTTCAACTAAAAATAAAGGCTGATCATATTCGACAGGTGAAGCGTCTTCGGCCAATACCTTCACAACCCTGCCTTTGATTTCACTTTCAATTTCATTAAATAGTTTCATGGCTTCTATTATGCATACGACCTGTCCACTTTCAATTTCGTCGCCAACGTTAATGAAAGCTGGCTTGTCTGGAGCCGCACTGCGATAAAACGTTCCTATCATCGGGCTCTTAATCGTAACCAGGTTACTGGCTGCCGCCGGTTCTGTGGCTTTCGGCTTATCTGCAATGGGGGATTGTTGTGCCTGGAATTGGGTAGCAACCGGCTGGACGACTGCGGGTTGAACCGCGGTTGGGGCCGCAGTGATAATTTGCTGGACAGGCTCTTCTTTCTGCTTGATGGTTATATGAAATCCTTTTTCCTCTATGGTTAACTCGCCAATATTCGATTTATTGACAAGTTTTATCAGTTCCTGAATCTGCTTAAAATCCATATTAAGGAATTTACATTATTGTGAATGGAATAACTAAGATAAGAAAATCTGCGCACTGCAATCCATTTGATTTAATCTTCGAAATCAACCAGATACACACGGAATTAGCAAGTCACTCCTTCACCCGTTCAACGTATTCACCCGTCTTAGAGTTTATCCGAATTAGTTCTCCCTCATTGACGAAAAGCGGAACATTAACCGTCGCACCCGTTTCCACAGTAGCTTGCTTTAATGTCCGAGTGGCGGTGTCCCCCCGCACGCCGGGTTCTGAATAAGTAACTTTTAGGATGATTTTGTCCGGTAGTTCAACGCTCATGGGTTGCTCAGTATCCGTGTTGATTAATACAGACACTTGCTGACCCTCCTTCAGGAATTGAGGAGCATCTACAAGTTCCTGGTTCATGGCAATCTGTTCAAAAGTTTCATTGTCCATAAAATTGTAACCGGTGTCATCCTTGTACAAATATTGAAATTCCTTTCTTTCAACGCGAATAGGAAATATGGAATCACCACTATTCCATGTCTTTTCAATGCTGCGGCTGTTGTCGACACCTTTAAGTTTGGCCCATACTTTGGCCGCTGCGCGCGCAGTTTTGTTTTCCCCGAAATCAACGACGGTATATAGACTGCCGTCAAGTTTAATGATCATGCCCCGCGAGATGTCTGCAGTATTTGCCATAAAAATTGATTCAATTGAGGCGGCAAAACTAACGCAAAATGGGGACAGAAAAAATTGAAAATAAAGATGATGAACCACTGCATTTACTGCGAAAATGCGCCAGACGAACCCCTGTTTTTTTTAACTCGATCGAAAAGTCGGACGATTCAAAAGACGTGATCAAGGCCGATAATTCTCCATCTGTTTGAGGTATCAGAAGCTGCGTCAATTATTAACTTCAGGGTCAACGTTTCAATTGAGTTGCCAACTGACAAACGTCAATTAGCTAGTGCTTCTGTACACAATTGACATTGCGGGTAGAATTTCTAAAGAAGAATCCGTTGGGCTCGATTGGAATGATTGTCTTGCGGATCACGCGCATTTAAACAACAAATAATCTTTTATTTTTGTATTTTGTTTTAATTATCTGAAAACGAATTCATGAAAAAACTAATACCGGTTTTGTTGTTGTTGAGCTCAAACCTTGCTTTCGCCCAGCAGGCTTCCTCGTCCGAACCCAAGCCTGGATATCTTGAAGTCCCCAGCATTCCTCCTTTCAATTTGCTTAAACTGGACAGTACGACCCACCTTACCCGTGATGACCTGAAGAAAAACCGCCTGACCATGATTATATTCTTTAGTCCGACATGTGATCACTGCAAACATCAAACCCGGGACATCATGGAATCGATTGACAGATTTAAAGACATACAGATCGTCATGGCATCTTACCAGCCAATGAGCGATATTAAAGAATTCTACGATGATTTTCACCTGAGCGAGCATCCCAACATTAAGGTGGGCAAGGATGAGAAGTTTTTTTTACCTCCTTTCTATCGTATCAGGAATCTGCCCTTTATCGCGTTATATAGCAAAAAAGGCGATTTGATTACCACCTTCGAAGGCAACCAAAAAGTGGACACTATACTGAACGCATTTGCGCGCAAGTCCAATTGATCCGGGCACCGTTCATCCCCTGGACTGATGCGCCCGTTGAGCCTGAGTAGTGAGCAGGGGAAATCGACGACCACTGACCTTGGTGTGAAGAACCGAGCGATTTTTGTTCGATAGCCGATCTTTTAGCTTTCTTCCAACCTTCCCATACAAACTCCGGTTTTCCGAGTTTTTTTATGATCTTATTTAGGGAGACTGGCTGCCTGGTCGCGCCCCCAGCCCCAGCGGAGAAAAACGGGCATCGCACGACTCCACGTCGCCACATCGTGTTTGCCGTCGTCCAGTTGAAGGTACCGGATATCCTGGTCCTGATAACCCTTGGCATGGAGCTCCGTGATGAGGTCGAGTGTATCGTCAATGGAATCAATAACACCATTGTTGTTGCGATCCTCTTCCTCATCAGCCGCACCACACTCAAAAAAAAATCTCAGCCAGGGGTAAAAGCCGCCGTTTCTTATTTGTTGCTGCATGATGCGATCCGTGTTGTCATTGTAGTTTTTCGCATTCTTGTCCCTCGTTCGCCACCAGAGAGAACCAGAAAAAACTCCGACTTTCGCGAATTGCGAAGGGTAATTCCATACGATATCAAGCGCGCTAAGCCCTCCCAGCGAAAAGCCCGCAAATGATTTCTCCCGAAATTCCTGAACACGATAGGTCTTGCTTATATAAGGCAACAGTTCCTTAAATATAAAATCGGTGTAACGCTGAGCTTTCGCGCCCCTTCTTTTGTAATCGAGAATTTTTGCAGTTCCATATTCCATTTTTCTTTCAGTGCCGGCATGGATCCCGACGCATAGAAGGGGGGAAATGGCGTCGCGGCTGTAAAAATCTTCAAGCATGCCAAGGAAACCGAGCTTTTCCATGTCCTGGCCGTCATTTATAAGCAAAAGGCTCATCGATGATGGATCGGCCACACTAGTAGGAAGGTAGAAATCGACCCGTATATCTCTTTCTAGGTTGATTGACGGCAGCAGCAGGGTTTCATAAAGAATCGTGGATGGAATGCCAGGCATGGAGCCAAAAATAACGCAGAACCTCGAATTACCCTGACTTTAGCACTTAAATTCTCATGGCACCCATCAAAAAATTCACATAGCTAATTCAAAAAAGGCGACTGAATTTTCAGCGCAGAAAATCAGATAATTCTTGCTAACTTAACTGCAATTATGAACCGGTGACAGACTAGACAGCCGAAGCGCACGAATACCGTCCATCATGAGAATTTTTTGGCTATACCTGGCCAAAAAACAAAACAATAAAACCACAACAGATGAAAAAAATTGGTGTTCTTTTTGGAAAAGAAAGAAGCTTTCCTATGGGCTTGGTTGAAAGGGTCAACAGTAAAAATGTTGAGGGTATAGTTGCTGAGCCGGTTCGGATCGACAAAGTTGTGCAGGGCGAATCCAGCGGTTACGCCGTCATCATTGACAGAATCTCCCAGGACGTCCCTTTTTACCGCGCATTTTTAAAAAACGCGGCGCTCTGCGGGACAGCGGTGATCAATAATCCATTTTGGTGGAGCGCAGATGAAAAATTCTTTAACAACTGTCTGGCCACCAAGATTGGCGTTCCGGTACCCAAGACAGTCATTCTTCCTTCGAGGGACCATCCTGCAGACACAAGCGAGCAATCCTTTTCCAACCTGGCCTACCCATTGGATTGGGAAGGAATCTTCCACTATGTCGGTTTCCCGGCATACATGAAACCATTCGCAGGAGGAGGCTGGAAAAATGTTTACAGACTTTCAAGTTCTGAGGATTTTTTTCAAAAACACGGTGAGACGGGCGAACTCGTTATGTTGTTGCAAGAAGAAATCGTCTTTGATGAATATTACCGGTGCTACTGCATTGGAGGCAAACACGTTCGGATTATGCCCTATGAACCGAGGAATCCTCATCACCTTCGTTACGCAAGCAACTTTAATCCATCGCTTGAAAAGCTGAAGCAGATGGAGCAAATTGTTCTACGCATCAACCACTACCTGGGTTATGATTTCAATACCGTGGAACTCGCACTGAGGGACGGCGTGCCATATGCGATCGACTTTTGCAATCCGGCTCCCGATGCAGAGAAAACCAGCGTTGGAGAAGATAACTTCAGCTGGGTTATAGAAACCGCTGCAAACTATGCGATCGAAAGGGCTTTGGCGCACCAGGAGGGGATGGATAATCTAACCTGGGGAGAATATTTGAAAAGAAGCACGGCTAAAAAACATCTTGTGTAGAGCCCGATCGCTCGAAAAGACACGTATCAATCATCGCAAATCAATAGTCAGGATGGCAAATATCAGTTACAAGAATTTCACGATCGGAGTCGAAGAGGAATACATGGTACTCGATCCGGTTTCCAAAGAACTAAAGAGTCACGAACAGAAAATTGTCACTGAGGGGCAAAAAGTAATCAAGGACAAGGTTAAAGCAGAAATGCACCAGGCCGTGGTGGAAGTGGGGACGGAAATCTGCCAGAATATTGACGAAGCATTTGACGATGTCGGGACGCTTCGAAAAACCATTTCGCAAATAGCTAACGACAACGGATTCTGGGTAGGCGCATCAGGCACTCATCCCTTCAGCCATTGGGAAAATCAATTGATCACCGATCACGCCAGGTATAATGAGATTGTAAATGAACTCCAGGAAGCCGCGAGGAGCAATCTCATTTTTGGCCTGCACGTGCATGTTGGCATGGAAAGCCGGGAGATGGCCAATCATATAGCGAATTCTACAAGGTATTTTCTGCCGCACATCTACGCGTTGAGCACAAATTCACCTTTTTGGGAGGGAAGACAAACCGGATACAAGTCTTTTCGGACCAAGGTCTTTGACAAGTTTCCGCGAACCGGCATACCTGAAAATTTTGAGAGCATCGAAGCTTACGAAAACTTCGTCAAGCTTCTTGTGAAAACAAACTGTATCGATAATGCAAAAAAAATTTGGTGGGATTTGCGCGTACACCCTTTTTTCAATACGGTAGAGTTCAGGATTTGTGATGTGCCAATGACCGTTCCGGAAACCATCTGTATTGCGGCATTGTTCCAGGCGATCTGCGCTAAGATTTACAAGCTTCGATCTCAAAACCTGAATTTCATTCAATATTCACGGGCGCTTATTAATGAAAACAAATGGCGCGCGAGCAGATATGGCATAGATGGCAGACTCATCGATTTTGGCAAAGAAGAGGAAGTCAATACCCGCGTATTAATTTACGAGCTGCTTGATTTTGTTGATGACGTGCTTGATCCGTTAAACAGCCGACATGCGGTAAACCATGTTGGACAGATTTTGGAGCATGGAACGGGCGCCGACCGTCAATTGAAAATATACACTGAATCCAACAATCTAACCAGCGTGGTGGAATACATCCATTCCCAGTTTTTGCATGGTATCTGACTTTCTAGTCGCCCGTATGAACCTTGGGAGTATGCAGGAACTCCTTTCTTTTTACGTTCATCGAGAATAATGCTTTTACCATTGAAAATACAAGCAATGGAACCTTGCACAGCGCTCTGAGCGTCGACCAGGCATAAAGGTTACGTGGAACAGAAATGATCATGACAAGCGAGAACATGACCGTGATGGCCAGCCAATAGACATAGCCAGGGAAAAGGATCTGAAAATTCAGCATCCATCCCACCAGAAAGATCAGGAATACCACGAAATATGAAAGGAGAAAAAGTAGGCGCGGGGGAGCGAGGTTGAAAAACAGGCGATTCCAATAGTCCTTAGTTTTCGGAATATCGCCTTCTGATTTGTCAAAAAAGAGCCCTAGATGAATGATTTGGGATTCGAGCCAGCGGGTCCTCTGGCGTTGGTACACGGTCCGGCTCGAAACCTTCTCGTCCAGGACATAGGCATCGTCAATAAATTCGATGCAAATTTCGGATTTCATGATTTCAAAATCAACTTCCCGGTCGCATGCCGGATTGCCAAGGATACCGGGCTTATTATAAATTTGCTTTAGTTTTTTGAATTCAAACGCCATCCCCGATCCAATAGTACTCGACGAAAAGCCCAGCGCGCGCTGTCCCTTGCGAAAAATGTTATTATTGATTTCCTCGCTCATGGCATCCAGCACAGCGACGGCGTTGTTCTTGTTTTTGGCAACCCGGTGACACTGGACCGCGCGAAACCCGCGCTGAAATGCGGCATTCACTTTCTCAAGACAGCCTGGCATCATGATATTATCGCCGTCAAGAATAATGGCAATGTCATATTTTTCTTCCGGTATTTGATTCAGCAGTCGATTCAGCGACCTTGCCTTTGAGCTGATTTCAAAAGAAACTTCCAAAACATTGACCGGTATGGACCTGAGCGCTTCGATCGTTTCACGCGTGAGTTGATCAGCCGCTACAAAAACGTCAAAGCAATTTAACGGGTAGTCGTGTTCTTTCGCTTTTTGCGCTGTCATCCTTATCACGGCATCCTCCCGGAAACTGGGAATGAGCACGGCAATTCTTTTCTTTTCCGCTACTGCGAAATACTTGGCCGGACGATATAGCCTGCCTCCTATCGAAATGACGAAAAAATAAAGTGTATTTGACGACAAGTAGATGAAAAGGACCAGGAATAAAATGTGCACAACAGTTAACACCATACCGGACAAAATATTTAGTTAATATCTAAGAAGATTTAAACGATGGAAGCGCTTGTTGAGTACATATTCCAGAAAACGCCCTTGTAAAAATATTTCAACTGGGTCAATTCCCCTTTAGCGAGGAAAATAATGGTCGTTTTTGGGATAGTAAACAATATAAAGAACGCCGTAAAAACGACCAGTTGAATGAGATTAGTATTTCTGCGCATGTACAATATTCGGTTCCGCGTATGATAAAAAACTTTCATTGGATTGTTCTTTCCAACTGACATTGACTCCTTGTGCAATATCTTGGCATTGGCAACGTACCAGATTGAATATCCAGCCTTAATAATCCTGGCGGACCAGTCCCATTCCTCATAGTATAGGAAGAACCGTTCGGGGAACATGCCTGTCTTGCCAATCACTTCGCGTTTTACCAACATGGCACAGCCATGCGCGGCGCTCGTGGTCCGCGACTGGTCATATTGACCCCGGTCCCTTTCTCCTTCTCCTATGACATGGACGCGACCGGTAAAAGGGTTCATCGGGTTGAATCCTGCGTACTGGATCGTATCTGGCTCAGAAAAATAACAAATCTTGGGACAGGTTACACCAATTGACGGGTCGTCCAAGAAAGGCTTAAGGAGATTTCCGAGAAGATCTTCCGTAACCTCGGTGTCATTGTTAACGATAAAAAAAAATTCGCCCTTTGCCTGCTTCATCCCCCAGTTGTTTCCCGCCGCAAACCCAAGGTTTTTTTTGCTAAGCAAAAGACGGGTTTGAGGGTAATTACCGGCAGCGATTTCATCGGTAGGGTCGATGGCCGATGCCATGTCACAGACCAGGATCTCAAAATTACGATAGGTTAATTTCTTCGTAGAATCCAGGAATTGACAGGTAGTCGTTGTCTGGTTATAATTCAGCGTAATGATGGAGATCAAAGGCTGCCAATCCTTTAGCATAATACCATCTTCATTTGACAGCCAAATTAACCAATTGCCGGGAAAGTTACTAGGCGTTTGTTTTCTGGATCAGCGCGGAAGGAGTCTGCGCCATAATCCAGAGATCGTATACAAAATTGCAGTTGTCCGCATAGTCAATGTCAAGTCCAATTCTTTCTTCAGCTGACATTTCTTCCCTACCCCTCTTTTTGATTTGCCACAGACCCGTGATGCCTGCAGGAGCCATGAAACGCTTTGCCCAATGATCCGTAGTCAGCGTCTCCGCCTCATAAAGTGGGAGCGGACGATTACCCACGATTGACATGTCGCCAAGCAGTACATTGAGTAATTGCGGAAGTTCGTCAAGGCTTGTATTTCTCAAGAAAGAGCCTACGCGCGTAATGCGAGGGTCATTATTGATCTTGATAAAAACCGGCCCGCTTGCGGGGTTCGCATTGTAAAGATTCAGGTGAGAAAAATCGTTGATTTTCTCGTCGGCCCCGATACCCATTGTCCGAAACTTGTAAAAATCAAAAATTTTGTAGCCCTTACCCGCCCTCTTCGAAACATAAAAAACCGAGCCAGGCGACTCCAACTTGATCGCCAGGGCAATCAGGAGGAACAAGGGGCTTAAAAGGGTGAGGATGGTGAGAGAAATGATAATGTCAAAAGCCCTTTTCAAAAACATTTGTAAAGATGCCAGGTCTCTTTCCTGGTACACCGGGCCAACCGAAGCCTGCCTTGACTTAACCTTCTTGAGAAATTGTATCTTCCCGAAGACAAACTTTTCGTGAAAATCATTCAGAAACACAATTTCATCCAGAATTTTGTTTCTCCTGTGATAATTAAGTTCTTTTTCAGACAAGCCGGATCCATCCAAAATAAAAGGAATTGAACTCAAAACGGGGTCATTATTCAGATAATGACGAAAATTTCGAATTTCACCGATGTCAAAACTTGCGTCGCAAAAAATGACCTCGGGAATTACATTATTGTCGTTTTTGAGGGAGCGGGTCAATTCGTTCTTGGTGCTTTCGAGCGATTCAAAAGCATGGCCTCTTTTGAAAGAGCCCAACAATTTTTCTACGCTTTCAGTATTCTGACCGATATAGTAAAAACCGTTATTTCTGTAGACTTTGTTCTCTCTTACAGCATAATAAGACTTGATGCTGTAGTGAGCAAAAGTTTTGTTTTTAAAGGTTGCTTTGGGTAAAAATGTGAACTCCATACAAAAGGTTTATAGTTTCATAATTACGGCATGCACTAATTGGCATTAAAAAAATTCTTGTCGATAACCTGCTTTCTCACCAGGTTATTTACGACTGACAATAGATCAACTGGATTAAAAGGCTTCAAAAAATATTTTGATACGCTGTGCTCCAGGCATTTAACCTGAGTTTCCTCGTTGTCAAGGCCGGAAAGCACCAGCAGCGGGATATGGCCATAAATACCACTTGATGAAAGTTGCTCAACAAGTTCCCAATTTTCCATATCCGGTAACTGCGGATCCGCGATTATTAAATCGGGTAAATTCTTTTTGGAGAGCCAATACATAGCAGTACAACCGTCAGGCATTGAAATGACCTGGTAGTCTTTACTGAGTATAGTCTGTAGCAAAAAGCGAATAGCTTTGCTGTCGTCAATAACCAAAATTTGCTTTTTCATGGGCAGAAGTGCTTAGTTAAAAAACCAATCTTTCAATAGGCAAATCTTCAGATAAACGGGGCTTACAAAAGGTATTGGCTTTAACTGACTGCCTTGAAAAGGAAGTAAATTATTTATAGTTTTAATTAGAGCTTGACCAGGCTTTTTGTGCTTTACAGGTATCGGCGTGCGGGATTCCAAGGGATTTTGTCGATGTCTGTGTGTACGGAAAGGGTAGAAAAGTGAAGTTCAGAGGAATTGAATATCTATGGGACGATTATTCGAGGATAAAAGTAATAACAATTTTCAATAAGCCAAATATTGGGCCGCTTTTTTTTGTTAACAACCGTGAATATTTCGTAGTTGCGTGTTACTGAGCAAGGGCTTGCCGGGCCGCTTTTTCCCAAAGTACGGATTGCTGTTTCATCATGAATCGCTTAAATCCCAAAAATACCGCCACGTTCATGAACAGGAAATAATAAGGAATATATAATATTTTGAGCTTAATATTCCGGTTGGCGAAGAGCCAGCCGATGACCGCAGAAAGGTAGAACGCGGCCTGCAAAACCATCAGTAGGATAAAGAGAGGCGATGGCGATAGGATTATTATCATGATATTAATGATCACTAAAAAGAGCAGGGCAACGGGACAAAGCGTCCATCGCAAGATCCTGTGAGAAATAAACTGGAAACTTAACACCGGATATTTGAAAACATTAAACAGGCTCCTGAGCATGCCCATCGCCTGGAACGCCCCGGCACAGATCCTGATTTTTCGCTTCTGCTCGTCTTTCATCGATGCTGATGATGTCTCTATCGCGTATGCATTTGGTTCATAACGAATTACATATCCTTTCATACATATTTTCAGGGATTGGACAAAATCTTCAATTATGACATCCTTTTCCTCTTTTTCAAATAAATCGGTTCTGACGGAGAATAGTTCGCCGGCGGCACCAACTACCGAATAAAAAGTAGAATCAAGCTTTTTTAGAAAGGACTCATACCTCCAGTAGAGCCCCTCGCCTATTCCTGCGGCCGTGTCCGTTGCCTGTTTTAGGACTTTTTTTTCTCCTGCGACGCCCCCCACCAGAGGATCGGCATAATGCAGCACGATCTCTGCGACGGCTTGAGCGTTAAGGAGAGTATTGGCATCTGAAAAGATGACATAAGGTGTCGAAACAAACTCCATAGCCCTGTTCATCGCAGCCAATTTCCCCCTGCGTTGCGGTTCGTGCAAAAGCAGAATTTCGGGGTACCTTCGGACAATTTCCGTCGTTTGGTCGCTGGACCCATCCGTTATAAAGATAATCTTGAGCAAGTCACGGGGATATGATAGTTCGAGGGTGTTTTGAATCTTAGTCTCAATAAATTCCTGCTCATTGTAGGCAGAAACAACCAGGGAGACCGGAGGCTGAAACGTCTTGCCTTTATCCACTCGTTCAACACGGCGCCTGGTTAAATTCCTCAGCTTTATCAATAAGAAAATCAACATGCTATAACCGGCGTAGCTGTATGCAACCAGGAAAAGACATAACCAGAAAATTATTTTTAACGCAGTCATTTTCAATCGATAAAACCAGATATCCCATAAACGTCCGCCCGGTAACAATAGTATCCTTTTTCGCGGGAAATTTCCAGGTCACCCTGGCGATTTTCTAAATCTTGGGTATTGAACAGCTTCCCGGGATTAAGAAAAAATAGTCCTATTTTTGACCACACCGTCAAAACCGCGAAAACAGGCCACGAACCGTCAAATTCATCTCGTTATTATGTCTTTTATCAGGAACTGCCGTACGTGCCTGGATATAAAACATTTTTTCGGTTGCCACATATTCGGCAATCGCAAATCAGCGTTATACTCATTTAGTTAGCAAAATTGTCAATTTAAAATAGCCTCATGGATCTGAATTACCTTTTAAACGCCCTTTTTAAAAAAAAATGGATCATTATTTTTGGTACGCTGGTCGCACTAGCAGCTTCACTTGCCTTCACCTTTTTCATGAAAAAAAGCTACGTCTCGGACGCACAGTATTCGACGGGCCTCACGCAAACAAGTAAGATTTCATTGCAGACCAGCGAAGTTTTTGATATCAACCAGATTGATTTGCGGTTCAACAACGTGGTCGAGACTTTTCAATCTCCAACAGTTGAAGGAATGCTCTCCTATGAACTGCTGCTTCATGATATCGAAGCTTCCCATCCGTTTCGCCAGTTGACCGCCAGTCAGAAAAAAGATACTGCTTATACACTCGCGGATTTCACAAAAGCGAAAGAGATTCTTCATAAGAAGCTAAATTCACTCACGTTACTCAGCAGTTATGATTTTGATGAACGCAGGGTTTGGGACCTGTTGCTGTTATACGAGTATGATGATTATAATCTGTCCAAGAAGCTGACCATTGAACGTATTAAGAGTTCAGACTTTCTGCTCGTTGAATTTTCTTCTGAGAATCCGGAATTGAGCGCTTTCGTGGTCAACACGATCGGCGAAAAGTTCCTGGAATTCTATAACTCGCTGCGATCGGGGGTGACTCACAACGCCCTAGTGCGCGTAGACAGCCTGGCTAAGGCGCAACAGAAAAAAGTCGATAGCCTCCAGGCCCGTCTTGAGAATTTCCGCGCTAAAAACGGCACTTCAAAGACAGGGGACGTCCAGGCGCAGGCATTGCAAAGCGCATCGGAAGCCAACGCCCAGTACACAAACGAACAGACGAATTTAAACAAGTTAATTGCCCAACTTGACGCTGTCAACAATCAGCTGGCAACGCTCAATAGTGGGACGACGACCTCATCTACGAGCCAGCAAACGAACAATAATGCCGAGATCCTCCGACTAAAAAAAGAAAACGAAAACCTGACGAGCCAGATGGCCGCCAAAGGAGGCAATGATCCCGATATCCAGGGTAAGATAACAGCCAACATCAACCGGATTAATGAGCTCTATCAGACTGTCGGCACCACTAATCCAGTGGCCAGTGCAGAACGGATCCAGACAACGCGGGAAACGCTTATCATCAAAAAATCCGACTTGCAGGCGGAAATCGAAGCTTCCAGGCAAAACTTGAGAATTTACCTGGATAATGCGGACAAATACAGAGGTATTGCTAATTCGGGAGGTGGTAGCGAAGTCATCGCAAATGCGTATGAAAATGACCTGAAGTCGGCACAGGATGAGTTGACAAAATACAGAAACAGCCTGTTTACCTCGCAAGATATCGCGGTCAATCCGGATTTCAATTTCCGCCAGACGCTGATTGGACAGCCTCCAATAAAAGCCATGCCGCTCCACCGGACCATTATCGTGGGCGTATCGGCTATATCCATGTTCATTATCGTCTGCCTGATTATCATCGTCCTGGAATTCCTTGATCCATCGCTTCGGAGCCCGTCAATTTTCCAGCGCGAGACCAAATTAAAGCTATTGACAGTCGTCAACAAAATGGATCTTCTCAAAAAATCCATTAAAGAAAGTTTCGATTTATCCAGCGGTGAATCACTAAGCTCCTCCAGCAAAACATTTGTTGAGAGTTTCAGGAAATTGAGGTTCGAACTCGAGAACAGCGGCAAAAAAATCATCTTATTGACCAGCTTGAAATCGGACGAAGGCAAGAGCACCCTCCTGGAAGCGCTTGCATACACGTTCAGCATGACCAAGAAAAAAATACTCCTTATTGACTCGAATTTTTCAAACAACACACTGACAAGGAAATTTTCAGCGAAACCTACTCTCGAAAATTTCAGCCTTGGTGCACAGGATAACGCGACGGATAAAATTTGGGGCATCACAACGCTGACTGATATTGTTAATGTCGACGTCATCGGCTGCAATGAAGGCAACTACACACCTGCTGAGATTTTGCCAAAAAATAACCTGCTGTTCAACCTAAACAAGATCGGCCAGCACTATGATTTTATTTTCATCGAAGGCGCGTCTTTGGACGATCATGCGGACAGTAAGGAACTGTCAAAGTATGCTGATGGCATCGTCGTAGTTTATTCAGCTAAAAATTCACTTGGGGAAATTGACAAAGAGTCTTTACAATTTTTGAAATCATCGACACCCAGTAAATTCCTGGGAGCCATTTTAAACAGCGTCGAAAACGATTACCTTGATGTCTAGAACCGGGCAAAAAAAACCGGAATATAAAGTCGTCGGGCCTGGAGAGCCTTCCGCATTTTAATTGAATTGATGCCAGATTAATGGAACATAATTTTATCAAGAATAAAGATATTGTACTGTTTACCTTTCAACCGTGGGACTCTGGTATTGGCTTTAATTTTAAGGAGATGGCTTTTGAGCTTGCGCGTTACAACCGCGTGCTTTTTGTCAATCGCGTCGTTGACAGAAACTCCCTCCTTCGGCAGAAAAAAAGTGAATTAACCCAGGCGAAAGCGAAGCAGGAGTTAACCCGGGTTGAAGAAAATCTCTGGCTGTACAATCCTGACATTGTCATGGAATCAATCAATTGGATTTCGGTTAATTGGGTCTACGACATCATTAACAAGATCAATAACAAACGGCTGGCAACTGCAATTAAACGGGCGACAAAAAAACTAGGATTCGGAGAATTTATCTTCATAAACGACAATGATTTTTACCGCGGACTATATCAAAAAGAGCTTTTGCCGGGCTGCAGCCATTATATTTTCTATATCCGCGATTTCCTGACGATCCAGCCATATTTCAGGAAACACGGCATACGTCTGGAAGAGGAAATTATCAAAAAATCGGATTTGGTCGTCGCTAACTCAGCCTACCTGGCCAATTATGCGTCGCAATGGAATGAAAAGACATTTGATATCGAGCAGGGATGCGACCTAAAAAACTATCTTGGCTCTGATTATCCCATGCCCGCGGACCTTGGGCCGATTAAGCGTCCCATCATTGGGTATTGCGGGGCGGTAACCAGCATGCGACTCGATATCGCGGTTATCGAGCATATTGCACAGACGTTCCCCGAGTACAGCATCGTTTTTGTCGGACCAGTCGATAAGATTTTTGAGAAAAGCAGGTTGATGACCTTCGCGAATGTCCATTTTATGGGTTTAAAAAAATTAGAAGAAATTCCTGCTTACATCGCTCATTTTAATATTTGCATGAATCCGCAAATGATTAATCCGCTGACAGTCGGAAATTATCCTCGAAAAATAGATGAATACCTGGTAATGGGCAAGCCTGTCGTTGCCACAGCTACACTTGCGATGGAAATGTTTCGGGATTATGTCTTTCTGTGCAAAACAAAGGAGGATTATGTTTCCAGCATCAATGATATCCTTTCCAATCGGCGACTTGTCAGCGAGGATGAAATACAAAGAAGAATGAATTTTGCATTGACGCATAGCTGGGAAAACAGCATTGGCATGCTTGGTGATGCATTTCATCGGGCATTTGGTTAAAAAAATTGCAAATGACTGAGAAACAAAATTCGAATAACAAGGGCGCCGAATTCCTATTGACGACGGTATTTATTATATTCCTGATTTTTATATTTATTAAATTTGTTTTTTACTGACCCTGATGAATCACTACAGCTTATCTCACAAAGGTGCTCCCCAAGGCAATTGGTTCAGGCGCAATTTCCTTGAAAAGAAAATGAACACGGCTACCGGATTTATCATTGCCGGTTTGTTGGCGATCGGATGCGCATTTTGCACTGCCTTGGTTGATCTTAAAATCGGGCTCGCCTACCTGGGTATATTCGTCGTCATCTTTGTCATCGCTTTGTATCTCAGAAATCCACGAGCCGGTCTCTATGTAACAATCGCTTTTTCCGCAATACCCGCTTTGCTTTCTCGCTTGACTCCTGGGGCTGATTTTCCCTATGGCAGCATAACTGACGGGCTAGCCTATCTGTTATTTTTTAGCGTCATCATTAAGTATAGTTATCGTGCTCAGATAGACAAGAGATTTTTTTTCAACCCGGTTTCGATTGGGCTGTTAATCCTACTGGTTTATTACGTCCTCGAAGTCACGAACCCAAATATGTTCAGTAAGCTTGGATGGTTCAGCTATACAAGAAAATATGTGTTGCAACTTTGCTTTTTTTTCAGTTGCTATTGCCTTTTTGATAGTTGGAAGAGGGTCAGGTTTTTTATTTATTTCTGGATAATCCTGACAACTATTCTGGCCGCCTATGCCTGCAAACAGCAGTGGTTCGGGCTTGCTGATTTTGAGTGGCAGTGGCTGAACTCGCACCCCAAACAGATGGACCTTTATCTTCAATGGGGCCTGCTCCGAAAGTTCTCTATACTGTCTGACCCGGCGGCGTCGGGCGTGTACTTCGCATCGGTGGCGTCTCAATGCATCATTCTCGTCATTAGGGAAAAGCGCTTCAGATTGAGGTTCTGGTTGGGAATTGCTGCAATGATCAACTTGTTTGCCTACGCCTATTCAGGAACAAGAACCGCTACATTGATGGTCGTCGCAGGCATAGCATTTTATATGCTAGCCACCATTAGAGAGCGGAGAACACTTGTATTTGCATTTCTGTGTGTGATTGGGTTCCTGACACTGATGTATATGCCCTTTAGTCCACCAGCTATAGGTCGAATTCGCTCGACTTTTACCATGGGTTCGAAAGATGCGTCCGCGACGATCCGTGACGTCAACCGTCACACGGTCCAGCCATACCTTTACCAGCATCCGATGGGTGGTGGTATTTTCACCTGTATCAGCGAAGGAACCAAATATAACCCGGGGCATTACCTTGAGAAATTCCCTCCGGACGGCGGTTACATGAAAGTCTTTGCCGAGCAGGGATATATTGGATTGGCGATCATGATATTCTGTTATTTCCTGTTCCTGCGCCATGGTATCCGAAATTACTTCAGGCTCAGCGACAGTGAAATGCAAATGCACGCGATTGGACTGCTCGTTTTGATATTCACCCTCATGGTCGGACAATATTCGCAAATCTGTATAGGTATAGATCCGGAAACATTTTATTATTTTGGCGCCCTGGTTTTCTTTGTGAAAATGCCGGTACTGGAAGAAAGGAAAATGAACGAAGTGCCCCTTACTAAAAACAACATATGAAATACATCCTGTTCTTTGTTTTGGCGCTGTCGGGCGTTTCCTTGTTTGCCCAGGTTCGCCCGCTTAATCCCAGCTCCAATTATCGCCTTAACAGCGACACAGGGAGAATGAGTGATGTCCGTGAAAGACTGGTGCAGCTCGCCTTACAGAACCCGCTTTATGAAATTGCCGATCATCATGTCACCATTGCGGAATACAATATCCGGCTTGCAAAAACAAGCTGGCTTGCGCAAATTATCGTGGCAGGTAACCTCAATGAGTTTTCAATAGATCCGAAGGCTGCCGGAACAGCTTCAGTATACTATCCGAGATACAATTTTGGCATTAGCATCCCGCTCGACATTTTCTCGCGAAGTGCGAATAATACTAAGATTGCTTACGAAAAATATATGATAGCACAGGCAGAACGCAACGATCGTTTCCGGATGATCAAAGCGGAAATTCTTACCCGTTATGAGGATTATGTGCTTTCGAAACAAAAGTTGCAATTCCAATATCAGATTACCAAGAATGCTTTTGAAGCTTACAGTAAAGCGGAAATCGACTTTAAAAACAATTTGATAAAAATCGAAGATCTGAACGCCTTCAACTCGAAGTACATCGATGAACAAATCAAGCGCCTAGAGCTGCAGCGCAACTATAATATGTCAAAGATTGAGATTGAAAAACTCATAGTCGTGAAGCTCGACGATGTCATTTCCGTGGTCGACAAGTTTTAGTAGAATATTATCTCTTACGGGCGCGAGTCGCAATCAGGCTTCTCGATTTTTGACTAATTTTGCTTCAAATCTCAACTTATCTACGGTTCAAAGAGCATATTAGAGACGCCCATTGAATATTTAAAGGGCGTGGGACCCGCACGTGCCGATTTGCTGAAAAAAGAACTTGGAATTTTTCTTTTCAAGGATCTCCTGGAACATTATCCGCTAAGACATATCGACAAAACGATCATTACGCCCATTAGCCAAATAGGTGCAGACACAGACTACGTGCAGGTTTCCGGCCAACTGATCAATCTTTCGGTCGTTGGCCACAACAGGTCCAAAAGACTCGTGGGTTCGCTGAAAGACGGGTCCGGTGAACTGGAATTAGTCTGGTTTAACAGCATTGCCTGGATTCAGAAAAGCCTAAGACCTGGAAATCAATACCTGGTATTCGGCAGAGCCGGCTTTTATCAGGGCTTGCCGCAGATCACCCACCCGGAAATCGAATCTGTATTATCGGAATCGCCTACAGTGAAAAATCATCTCGAACCTGTTTATCCAAGCACCGAAAGACTCAAGTTGAAAGGTTTAGGGGGCAGGCAAATGGCAAAGTTGACAGAATCGCTCTTTCAGCTCTTATCGGAAAATGATATACCTGAGATCATTCCGCGCCAAATAATGGGAATTCTAAAATTGGCGCGCCGATTTGAATCATTGCGCCAGATACATTTTCCGGACAATCCAGAAATCTACGCGCGATCAGTATATCGTCTGAAATTTGAAGAATTGTTCGTCGCGCAAATGCGCATTGGTTTGATCAAATCGAACAGGCACCGATATTCCCAGGGCATCGTCTTCGATCACGTGGGAATCTTGTTCAATAAATTCTATGGCGACAAACTCCCATTTGAGTTGACCAAGGCGCAAAAAAGGGTTTTGCGCGAAATCAGGGGCGATACAGCCAATGGAAGGCAAATGAACCGGCTCCTTCAAGGGGATGTAGGGAGCGGCAAAACCATCGTAGCCCTACTGTCCATGCTGCTGGCAGCTGACAATGGATTCCAATCCTGCTTTATGGCGCCAACCGAGATTCTTGCCAGGCAACATTTCGACACCATCCGCTCGATGCTGGGCGACTTGCCCGTGAGCATCAGGTTATTGACCGGTTCCTCTAAGGGCAGGGAGCGCAAGCAAATCCTCGATGAACTGGCAGGCGGTGCCGCGACTATCCTGGTCGGCACACACGCTGTTATAGAGGAAGTGGTGGTTTTCAAAAATCTGGGACTTGCGATCATTGACGAGCAGCACCGTTTTGGAGTCGAACAACGATCCAGGCTTTGGAAAAAATCACAGCTGCACCCGCACATTCTGGTAATGACAGCAACACCGATTCCCCGGACCCTTGCCATGACCGCTTACGGCGACCTGGACTACAGCGTCCTGGATGAACTCCCTCCGGGAAGGCAACCCGTTATCACTGCCCATCGTTATGATAATAACCGATCCCAGGTGATGGATTTTATCAGGGCAGAAGTGAGCAAAGGGCGGCAGGCCTATTTAATATTCCCGCTGATCGAAGAATCAGAAAAAGTGGACTATGAAAGCCTCATGCAGGGCTATGAGAATGTCAAAGCCTATTTCCCAGAACCAAAATACTGGATAAGCCTGGTGCACGGTAGGCAAAAATCTGAAGTTCGGGCGATCAATATGAAGCGCTTTGCAGAACATGATACCCAGATCATGGTAGCCACGACGGTTATTGAAGTGGGGGTCGATATACCTAATGCAACAGTGATGGTCATTGAAAGCGCAGAGAGGTTTGGCTTGTCTCAACTTCACCAATTGAGGGGAAGAGTGGGGCGTGGTGCGGAAAAAAGTTTCTGTATTCTGCTTTCCGGTTCCAAACTGGGCAAAGAATCGATGGAAAGATTGAAAATTATGACTTCTACGAACGACGGTTTTAAGATCGCCGAAAAGGACCTGGAACTTCGGGGACCGGGCGACATATCAGGTACCAGGCAGAGCGGAGAGCTGAACTTCAAACTGGCCAGCATTGTGGAAGACAGGGAACTGCTGATGGTTGCCAGGGAAATGGCGGAGTCTATCCTGAAGCAGGATGCCGAGCTAAGCTTGCCGGAACATATTTTGTTGAAGAAGCATTTAAGTATCGAGGCTGGCCAGACCCAATGGAGCAAGATATCGTGAGGGTGCTGAGTGGCATATTTGATTTTAATTCATTAAATTGTAAAAAAGAAACTTTGTTCAGAAAACTCGCAATAGTTCTTCTTCTGTTCATTGCCGGCGCCCTGAAAATCAACGCACAAAACGCAGGAATTTCAACTCTTCAGTTTGTAGAAAACAAGGGCCAGTGGGATCCCCGCATCAAATACAGGGCGGCCATGCGCAATGGAGCCTTCTTCCTTCACAATGATGGATTTAGCGTCTTGGTACAGGATGAAAAGGACCTGGAAAAGATTCACCAAGCTCACCATGGAATTCTTGCACGCTCAGGTACCGCCGCGAGCCGATCGAGATCGGATTCGACTGGAACTGCCAGTAGCGGGATGATTCTTCATTCCCATATGTACCGCGTCACGTTCGACCATGCAAATGACAACCCGGAGATCGTTCCTGAAAAGCCAATTGAAACTTACAATAACTATTTCCTCGGCAGCGATCCGTCGAAATGGGCACCACATTGCAGAATATTCCAGGCGATGACATACAGGAATATATATCCGAATATAGACCTCCGCTATTATGCCGAAAATGGTATGCTTAAGTACAATCTCATCGTCCATCCTGGTGGCAACCCGGATAATATTTCATTGAGATATGACGGTGCCGACCGGCTCATTGCAAAAAATAAAACATTACAAATCAAGACCTCTGTAGGGATATTGACGGAAAAAATTCCGCTCTCATACCAATTTTCTTCTGAGGGAAGGACCGATGTCGAATGCCGGTACCAACTCGTGGGCAAGAATACAATCAAATTCAGGTTGAATAGCTATTCTCCCGATCAAACGCTTGTCATTGATCCAACGGAGGTTTTTTGCTCTTTTTCGGGAAGTGCTGCTGATAATTGGGGTTTTACGGCTACTTATGGCCCTGACGGAACAATGTTCATTGCAGGAATTGTTTCCGGTCTCGGCTACCAGGTCACTACAGGTGCTTTTCAATCAGGTTTTGCAGGAGGCACAGCCGGCAGTAATTCCGAAGCCTGGGACATAGGCATCATGAAATTTAATCAATCCGGAAGCGCAGTCGACTATGCGACGTACCTGGGCGGCCCCGGTAACGACTATCCTCATAGCCTCATTTCCGATGCTGCAGGCGAACTGGTCGTTTTTGGACGCACGGAGTCGGGCACCGACTTTCCCCTGAATCCCGTAAAAAACAAATTCGGTCCATGTGGGTCCAGGGATATTTTCGTAACAAAATTTAATGCAACCGGAACGGCGCTGATCGGGTCCATATTGATTGGTGGCAGCGGAGATGACGGCGTTAATATTGAGGACCAAGACGAGTGTGATAACTGCATCGGACTGAATTCGCTGGTTCGCAATTATGGGGACTGGTCCCGCGGGGAGGTCATTTTGGATGGCGGCGGAAACATCCTGATTGCCACCTGCACCCAATCGCAGGATTTCAAAGTTCTAAACGCGTTTCAACCGACTTTCGGCGGGGGACTTCAGGATGGTGCAGTGGTCAAACTTGACCCTTCATGTCAGAATGTATTATTTAGCACCTTCCTTGGCGGCAGCCATGATGACGTCGCTTTTGTCATGGACCTCGACCCGATTACCAATGAAATTTTTGTCGGCGGAAGTACGGCAAGTGCTGACTTTCCGGGAGTTAATGCTAGCGTAGTTCAGCCTGCCAAGGCTGATAGCATCGATGGTTTCGTGTCAAGAATTTCGGCAAACGGCTCAACTCTCATCGCCTCAACTTTTCTTGGGACCTCGGGAATTGACATGATTTACGGGCTAAAATTTGATAAGTTCGGCTATCCCTACGTAATGGGTACAACGACAGGCACCTGGCAGGTTACGCCAAACGTGGCATACGCGAACGCAGGATCAAAACAATTTATAACCAAACTGGATTCCAACCTTTCAAAAATCGTTTATTCAACGACGTTTGGGTCGGCCAACGCAGCGCGGCCAAATATTTCTCCTGTCGCTTTCCTCGTTGACCAATGCCAAAACGTCTATGTATCCGGCTGGGGGGCCTTCTACCGTGAATCTGAGCCATACGATCTCCAGGGAACTCTTGGGATGCCCACGACCAGCCCGGCAATCGGCGGATTGAAGACAAATACCGATAACCATGATTTTTACTTTATCGTGATCAAGCGGGACGCTTCGGGATTGCTATTTGGTAACTTTTTTGGGCAGGATGATACGAAGCACAACAGCGCAGACTGGTGCTGCAGTGAGCACGTGGACGGTGGTACCAGTCGGTTCGATAAGCAGGGAACAATTTACCAGGCTATTTGCGCTAATTGTGTCGATCATTCGGTCCATTTTCCGACGTCTAATGGCGCACGGTATACACAGAATGGGGCGGTCTCAGGTGCTGGATGCAACGAAGCCGCCCTCAAAATCGCTTTTAATTTTTCGGGCGTTTCAGCCGGACCGCGGTCCCTCATTAATGGAAGGCCGGATTCATCTGGCTGCATAACACTAATTCCAACATTGGAAGACACAGTACTCAATGCACGAAGCTATATCTGGAGCTTTGGAGACGGAAGTCCGGACACGGCAACAGTCAGCTCGCAGGTGACTCATCAATATGCCAACACTGGAACCTATCTCGTCAGGTTGATTGCGATTGATTCGACTTCCTGCAATATCAGCGATACAGCCTTTATACACATTTATGCGCGAAATGACCCGGCCAATGTGGCCTTTGTTGACACCAAGTTGCCCCCCTGCGAGTCGTTGACCTACCAGTTTAGCAATAGCTCAACAGCTCCTGCGGGTAAGCCTTTCTCCAATACTTCATTCATCTGGGATTTCGGCGATAACAGCGTCCAGGATACGACCGGGACGACGACAATTACCCACACTTTTGGGGCACCGGGCAGTTATAAAGTACGCCTCATATTGTTGGATACCAGCTACTGTAACAGCCCGGATACTGTGACCAAGACGCTCAATGTATCGCCGCTTGTCAAGGCTCAGTTCATTGCCCCGCAAACGGGCTGCGCGCCTGACTCGGTCCAATTTAACAACACCTCCGCGGGAGGCCAGCAATTTTTCTGGAGTTTTGGCGACGGTTCAACTTCTACGGACCCCAGCCCGGGTCATTTATATCCAAATACCGGCACCTACACGATCAAGCTCGTAGTCGTGGATTCCAACACCTGTAATATCATCGACTCCGCGCAGGCGATGATTTCTATATACAGTAAACCCCATGCAGCGTTCACTACTGCGCCAGTGCCTCCAATAGTCAACACGCCGAATGTCTTCACAAACCTTTCTACAGGCGGCGTGTTGTACAAATGGTTTTTTGGCGACGGCGACACGGCGACTACCACTAACACTACCGATAGCGTAACACACCAGTTCAATAGCACAGGGACTTTCAATGCGTGCCTGGTTGCCTATAACCAATACGGTTGCACCGACACGGCTTGCCTGGCAGTCCAGTCAGTTATTACGCCGCTGCTGGATGTGCCTAATGCGTTTACGCCTGGTCGATTTGGCGACAATGGCATCGTTAAGGTCAGGGGATTCGGTATCAGTCAGCTGGTATTCAGAATTTATAATCGCTGGGGGCAAAAGGTATTTGAAAGCAATGACGTCAATATCGGGTGGAACGGTACCTATAAGGGAAATCCCCAGCCAATGGACGTTTATGCGTACACCGTGGAAGCAGTTTTCTCAGATGGAACAAAGGCGACAAAAAAAGGAGATATAACCTTGATTAGATAGTTAGTGATGATCGCATTATGAAAGAAGTCAGAATTATGTTATTGATTGCCGCATTGGCAACGTGCGGCGCTGCCGGCGGCCAGGATTTGCATTTCTCCCAATGGTATAACGCGCCCCTTATTACCAACCCCGCCAACACAGGTTTCATCCCAGACGCAGACTACCGCCTGGGCGCCAATTATCGCGATCAATGGTCATCGATCATGACAGAGCCATATAAGACGATGAGCATCTGGGGGGATGCCCAACTTTTTCGCAACAGGATCGAAAATGGCTGGCTGGGTCTGGGTGGAGTATTGCTGAGAGATGAAGCCGGCTCGGGCAATCTGACTTCAACTGAAGCCTATGCGTCGTTAGCCTATCACCAGATGCTCGGCCTGAGCAGCTTGCTGACGGCTGGTTTTAATGTGGGCTGGATAAATAAACGGATCAACAGTACCAACCTAAAATTTCCGGACCAGTTTGACGGAAAATTTTTTGACAACACGCTTCCAACTTCCGTTCAGATCGACGTACCGAATGTCAGCCTTTTCGACATGCAGGTGGGGATGAACTATGCTTATTTTCCGACCAATCGCATGTATATCAACGGCGGATTCTCGGTGTGGCATCTTAATCATGCGAGGGAATCTTTCTTCAGCACTGACCCCTCGGGATTCGATAGCAAATTGCCGTCACGGTATATTGGTTTTCTAAACGCAAGTTTCAAGACGGCAGACCTGGTCATCATCAACCCGATGGCCTACTATACGAACCAGGCGGGTTCTTCGGAGATGGTGCTTGGCATGAATGCGCAGTATAACCTGTCAAGCGATGGTGATCAACAGGTAATCGGTGGGTTATATTTGCGGGTGGGCGACGCCGTTATACCGATGATCGGTTTTGTTTATAAAAACATCCGGCTGATGTTCACTTATGACGCGACAATTTCGTCGTTGAGAAATACCAACAATGGCTTTGGCGCCTGGGAGTTCTCGCTCATAGAATATGGCAATTACAGCAACTCCTACAACGGCAGTGAGCGTCAATCGCTTTGCCCAAACTTCAAAAACTGATGGTGACCAACAAAGCGTGCCAGCCATGGTTGTTCGTCGCCGAAGCATTCATCTTTATTTTTGCGACTTTTGCATAAAGCCGCCGTATGCTGACGAGTTCACAGAATCAAAATATAACCGACCTTCATATCCGCTCCTTCCGGGATATCGTAGGTGACGAAAATGTTCTTCTCGAACCGGGCGCGCTTGACCGCTATGCCCATGATGAAACGGAAAACCTGCACTTTCTTCCGGACCTTGTCCTTAAACCCAGAACGCCTGAAGAAATTGCAGAAATAATGACCATATGCAATGCAAATCGAATTGCCGTGACGCCGAGGGGTGCCGGCACGGGTCTGAGCGGAGGCGCGTTGCCGAATTTGGGCGGAGTATTGATCTCGCTCGAGCGAATGAATTCAATCCTGTTGATAGATGAAAAAAATCTGCAGGTGACGACTGAGCCGGGCGTCATCACTGAAGTTTTGCAGGATGCCGTGCGCGAAAAAGGCTTATTTTATCCACCCGATCCAAGCAGCCGCGGCTCATGTTTCATTGGCGGAAATATTGCGGAGAACAGCGGTGGTCCAAAAGCTGTAAAATACGGCGTCGTGAAGGACTATGTGCTGAACCTGCAGCTCGTCCTTCCCACAGGCGAAATCATCTGGACTGGAGCCAATGTGCTAAAAAATTCCACAGGCTACAATTTAACGCAATTGATCGTTGGAAGTGAGGGTACTTTGGGCATTGTCACAAAGATCGTTTTGAAATTGATTTCGCTTCCCCGCTATGATTTGCTGATCCTTGTCCCGTTCCGATCTTTGGAACAGGCCGCCGATGCGGTAAACCAGATTTTCCTTGCCGGTATCGTACCCAGCGCGCTCGAGCTCATGGAAATCGACGCCCTGAAAATCACAAGTGCTTCCCTTGGCAGTAACCTTGTACCGGTTTCAGATGACATCGAAGCTCATCTTATCGTCGAATTGGATGGAAATCATATCGAAATTTTAACACAGCAAATGGAAACCATTGCGGATCTGCTATCGAAGTATGATATTGAGGAAATATTTTACGCCGATGATACCCGTCAAAAAGCGGAGTTGTGGAAAATGAGAAGGAGCGTGGCGGAGGTAGTAAAAATGGCGGGATATACGATCGAAGAAGACACCGTGGTCCCCAGGGCAGCATTGCCCGACCTGGTCCGTGCTATCAAAAAATTGGGCAGGGAACATCATTTTGAAAGCGTCTGTTATGGGCACGCCGGTGATGGAAACCTGCACATCCGAATAAAAAAAAATGGAACCGTTAATAGTTTTGACAATGACGAAATGACGGCCTGTTTGCGATCTTTATTTGAGGAGGTTCACAGACTTGGCGGAACGATTAGCGGAGAGCATGGCATAGGATTGGTGCAAAAGCCTTTTATTGACATCGTTTTTGGTAAGAAGCAAATCCAGTTGATGCGGGAAATAAAAAAAGCTTTCGATCCTAACAATATTTTAAACGCAGGAAAAATTTTTGACGCATACTAACTGTTATGTTTGTATCATAAATCACTAAGCATGTTCAAAAAAATAATTATCGCTTGCATACTGATGAGCCCGGGTCTGCTGAGCTTTGCGCAGGAGCACAGTCCCGGCCGAATGAATACATATAGCGACGAATCACCCGTTTTTGGCCTGACAAAGGAAAATCTTTTTGCGGGAGGAGGAGTCGCATTCGGCTATAACGGATGGGACTTTAATGCCGGCATCACCCCCGAAATTGGCTATACACTTGCGTCCTGGTTCGACGCTGGGGTCCTGGTAAATCTGAACTATACCTCGGAGCGTGCTGACCCTTACTATGTATACAACAACGACATCCGTCAGCGTAGTTTCAACTATGGCATAGGCGCATTTGCGAGGATTTACCCGGTAAATTTCCTTTTTTTCCAGCTGGAGCCGGAATATAATTGGGTCGCCTATAATGCTAAAGACATGAGCAGCGGCGAAACAGCATCGGTCACCACGCAAGCCGCCAGCTTCCTGGCCGGGATAGGATATTCGCAGCGCATAA
>Ga0070731_10000530_pt1 | contig 49613 bp, 36 predicted proteins | sample Coa_R1_2_FD_66448 | JGI IMG/M metagenome (GOLD analysis project Ga0070731, IMG submission 66448) | Surface soil microbial communities from Centralia Pennsylvania, which are recovering from an underground coalmine fire - Coalmine... | ecosystem: Environmental > Terrestrial > Soil > Unclassified ...
TCCGTTACGTGCGCGACACTGGCCGAAGCGATAGCGGCCTCGGGCCACTTCCGGCGTTGGATCAATTCGACAACCAGTTTTATTCCAATCTCGGCAGGACGGTGAACCAGCCTAACCTCAACTTCGCCCCGCAGCTGGGTGTTGCCTGGAGTCCGCACGGCAATGGCAAGACTGTAATTCGGTCTGGGATCGGGTTGTTCTATGAGAACTCGATCTGGAACATCAATCTGTTCGATCCTGCCGCGCGACTGCAGAAAGGGCTTTTCCTGGGATTCCAGCCTGCATGCCCGGGTAGCTTCTCGTTTTGCGGAGAGCCCATCGGCGAAGCCGCACCGGCCATCGTTGCAGCGCAGAAGGCCTTCCAGGCAGCAACGCTAGCGGCGGGCCCAGCAACGAATGGCACCTATATCGGCAGCATCCTTACCGACAATTTCAGCACCGGCACGGCTCTCATGGCGCCGAACTACGTCACGCCGCGATCGGTGCAGATGAACTTCGGAGTTCAGCACGAACTTCGGCGAGGAATGGTGGCAACGGTGGATTTCCTGCGCAACGTCTCCACCCATAACTTCCTGATTCTTGATACAAATCACGTAGGCGACGCGAAGTACTTCAATCTTGCTGCCGCGAAGAATGCGATTGCTCAGACACTGGCGGCTTGCGGCGCAGGCTCAATCAACGCTGCGATTACATCTTGTCCGGGACTACATCCAGGCGGAGGCGGGGCGACGATTGCCGATTTTGCGGCTCCGAGAACTGCCGCTGACGGCACTCCCCTTTCTGGCGGACTCAACTCCGGGTACTCGTCATTTAACGGATTCCCGGCCGCATTGACCTGCGGTGGCCCCGCAGGCACCTGCTTGACTCCTGCGACGGGCGCGGCGTTTCCGGGAATCAACGCCAACGTAGGATCGAACGAAATGAACTTCCCCATCGGACGTTCGGTTTACAACGGACTGCAAGCCACGTTGAAGCAAGACGCCGCCAATCCGCTGCCGGGAATCAAACACGCAAACTTGCAGGTTTCCTACTCGTTCTCCCGCTACGTAGCAACCGCCAGAGACGGCGATTTCAGCACGGCGGCTACGGATTTTGACAATCCCTCACACTATATCGGTCCGAACGCGCTGGATCGTACTCACCAACTCTCGTTTGGCGGATACATCGATCTGCCATGGGGCTTCCAGATGGGAGCTACGTCGCACTTCGACAGCCCACTGCCGGCCGACGCTTTGTTGCCCACGAGCGGGTTACCGGGCGGGATCTTCCAGACGGATGTCACTGGTGACGGCACCGGCGATGGCGCCACGGCCAACAACCGAGGCTTGGGCGATCCTTTGCCAGGAACCAACATCGGATCGTTCGGACGCGATTTCGGTCCGCAAGGTCTAAACAAGATAATCTCGAACTTCAACAGCACCATGGTTGGCCAGCCAACTCCGGCCGGCCAGGTGCTGATCCAAAACGGTTTGTTCACCTTGCCGCAACTCCAAGCGTTAGGCGCCGTGATTGGCGGTAACACTCCGGGGAACGGATTGGCATATGGTCCGCTCGGCTTGGCTCCGGCGAATGCGATTGGGCAAACGTGGCTGCGCACGTTCGACATGAACTTCAGCTGGGCTTACAAAATCAGGGAGCGATTCTCGATCCAGCCGGGAGTTGCTATCTTCAATCTGTTTAACTTCTCGAATTTCGACGGGCCGGCCGTACCATTCAACAACACGCTGAATCTCGGCCTGGGTTCTGCTAACGGAACAACCAGCGCGGCTTTGCATAGTGGCGCTGGAAACTTCCTGCGGTTGGGACTGGGCTCGGGGGTGAATGCTCTCGGTGCGCCGCGCGCAATCGAATGGCAGCTGAAGATCGCCTTCTAGAGATAAACGTAGATTCAATTTAGGGCCACCGCTTCGGCGGTGGCTTTTTTGTTTGTGAAATGATTGGTGACATGCGAGCGAGAGGCGGAACTGCTCCTGGTGCTCAGATTCTGGCGATTTTCTTGCTCGGGTGAGAAATCAAGCCTTCCGACGGTACAAATCTATGATTTGAGGCGGGCTTGGATTCCAAATTTCATAGATTCATTGACAAATACAGTTGATTTCTACTAACAAGTTCATAACAATCAGCAGCTTACAACATAACTGTTGATTGGCACGTGGTGTGCAGTTTTGTGTCTAGGAATATACCTAAACTCTTCTTGTAAACAGAATGTTTTGTTGGGGCAGTCAAGTTTCCGGTTGGCAAGTAATCGCGGTAATCAAGAAGATAAACACCTTGATTTGCGGTTCCCGCTCATCACGCGCACACGTTTTATGGAGGATCGTTCATGAGAAAAAGCATATATAGATGGGGAGCGTTTGCTCTCGTCGGCGTATTGGCGTTTGCGTTCGCCTGGAGCACTCCGGCGCACGCTGACAACCTGTATGCCAGCATTCGTGGCACGGTAACTGACCCGTCCGGCGCCGCCTTACCTGGCGTTAAGCTGACGGCGAGAAACATCGCTACAGGACTCACCTACACCACCAATTCGGCCAACGATGGCCAGTTCGCATTTCTGCAGCTTCCGATCGGCGACTACGATGTAACCGCCGAGAGCTCCGGTTTCAAGAAATTCACAGCTGGACACATACACCTGGATCTGGATCAGGTTTATGCCTTGAAGCCAGTGATGGAAGTGGGCGCCACAAGTGAAACCATCACGGTGGAGGCGAATCCTGCGCAGGTCGATACGACCAATATGCAGCTCGGCACCACGATTTCTGGAAATCAGATCGTGGACCTTCCGCTCAACGGACGGAACTGGACGCAGTTGATGCAGCTGCAGCCCGGCGTTGAAGCTTCTTCGGACCGCTTCGGCAGCGGTGCATATTCGACCAACGGGTCGGAGACGCAACAGAACGCCTTTTTGATTAACGGAACGGACACCAATGACAGCTCCTTAAACACGCCGTTGGTGGTCCCGAGCCCGGATGCGATCGGGGAATTCAATCTGGTAACCGCCACATTGAATCCGGAATATGGCCGAAACTCGGGCGCAATCGTGAACGCGGCCATCAAAAGCGGCACCAACCAGTTCCACGGCGACGCATTCGAGTTTTATCGCGACACGTTCCTGGACGCGATTCCGTGGTTCCAGCAGTCGAGAGCGCTGTTCCATCAAAACCAGTATGGTGGAACCATCGGCGGTCCGATCGTAAAGGACCACGCGTTTTTCTTCTTCTCTTATCAGGGAAGACACGCTGTAGTGCCGCAACCGGACGCTTTCTCGAATAGCTTTAGCGGTTCCGCTCCGGTTGTATTTAGCGCGGCGCAGCGAAATGGCGATTTTTCCGCCGATACTAGCGGCGGGCCATTCACTCCGCCCTCAGCAGGCGCCGGAGTTTCGCCATTTCCGATGGTGGGCGCCGACGGGGTGACGCATCCGGCCGGTACCTCCTATGCGACCCTGTTCCCGACGGGCGTCATTCCAACAGCGGACCTGAATCCCCTCTCGGTCAAACTGATGAATCAGTATGTCCCACTGCCGAACGCAGCTGGGAATGCGTACGACTTTAATCCACTCGAAACGGCGAAAGTCAATCAATACATTTATCGGATAGACGAGAAAATCTCGAACAAAGACGCAATCTGGTTCTACGGATTAGCTCAAACGGATAACATAGACGATGGCTTAACGTTCATCGGTTCCAACCTCCCCGGTTTTCCCAGCGCCAGCCCAGATCACATTTATGAATACACAGTGGCCTGGAATCACACTTTCTCGCCCACGATGTTGAATGAACTACGGTTTGCTTACCTGCGGTTCAATTACAACGCACTCTCGCCAACGATCACACAGAGTCCGTCGGCATACGGCTTCACGGGCCTGACCAGCAACCAGGCACCGCAATTCCAGCAATTGCCAGTGATGGACGTTGCCGGCCTGTTCACTCTCGGCTTCAGCGATGACGCGCCGCAACCGCGCGTACAAAACACGTACCAGGTTACGGACAACCTGAGCAAAGTAATGGGACGCCACACTTTGAAGTTCGGCTTCAACATGGACCGACAAGAAGTTAACAACCCGTTCTATGCGACGTTGAACGGCAGCTACGATTTCCACGCGGGTGGGGTCTTCTCGACCGGCGACTCAGGCGCGGACTTCTTGCTCGGAATCCCCGATTCCTTCTCACAAGGCAGCGGTACGGTCATTCGGGCTCGTGGACGGGAGTACTATTCTTACGCGCAGGATCAATGGCAGGCGAAGCCTAACCTGACCTTAACGTTCGGCTTGGGTTGGGATATCGAAACCCCGTACAAGAACCTGTATGCGGGTGGAGAGGCTCAGGCGGCATTCATCCCAGGGGAACAGTCGAAGGTCTTCCCGACTGCTCCCATCGGATACGTGTTCCCCGGAGATCCCGGAATGGGCCCGTATGGACTGGCCCGCATTCACTATGACGATATTGCTCCTCGCATTGGTTTCGCATGGAGTCCTGGATCGTCCCACAACTGGAGTATCCGCGGTGGCGTTGGAATGTATTACAACCGTACGGAAGAAGAACCCACGTTACAGACTCTAGCCGATCCTCCGTTTGCGCTGACTGCTTTGGGTGTAAACCCGGCGGTGACTGGCACGGGCCCTGGCTTTGCCAACCCCTACGTATCGGTAAATCCGGGTACAGTGGGAACCATAAAACCGGCTAATGCCGGGGTCAGTCCATTCCCGTTTAGTCCACCAACGCCGGGTTCGTCTCCTGACTTCACGCCATTCGAACCGCTCGGGTTCAATGTCAGTGAATATGCGCCGAACCTCACCAGTCCGCGCGCGACCAACTACACTCTGACGGTGGAACGGCAGATCGACAAAAATACCGTCGCCAGCCTTGGCTATGTCGGTTCCATCGGGCGCCACGAGGAGGCCAGTTACAACATCAACCCGGCAGGACAGCCCACCCCGGTGGCCGGATCGTATAACCCGGTGGCGCAAGCCGCAGGTTGCAGTGACTTCACATTGGCGTCTTGCGCGGGCGGAACGTTCCAATTCAATCCGCTTGTCTACGGACAAATGGGCGTGTTCGCCAGCGGATTCAACAGCAACTACAACTCGCTGCAAGCTACGATCAATCGCCATTTCGCGAATGGGTTGCAATTCCAGGTGGCGTATACCTGGTCTCGCAACTTCGATTACACGTCCAACTTTGAAAACAGCGGCTTTAATGGCCCTGGGTTCAATCCTTTCAACTTCGGGCAGAACTATGGCCCGTCAGCCAACGATGCCCCGCAGCGGTTGGTGGTCAGCTACGTGTACACGCTGCCGTTCTACCGGCTAGCTGGACACCACTTGAAGCCACTGACTGATGGATGGACTCTCACCGGAATCGGCACGTTCCAGCATGGTTTCCCGCTGAACGTCTTCGAATTCTCGGGAACCGATCTGACGACCGCGTACGGCACCAACTACTATTCGGCGCCGGACTTTGTTTCGCGCACTTCTGCTCCGCTGCAAATAGGTCAAAATCCCAGAACCAGCAACCTGGGTGGATTACCGAATGCCTGGTTAAATCCAGACGCTTTCGCGGTTCCAGCCAATGGCGTGATGGGCAATGCCAATCGCAATCCGTTCTATGGTCCGGGATTGAATTTCTGGGATATGTCTTTAGAAAAGGCCATCAAGTTCACCGAGAGCAAATCACTCGAGTTGCGGCTTGAGAGCTTTGATACCTTCAACCATGCGAATTTCTCGCAACCGTTTAACGTGGTGGGACCGGGATTCCCCTTCGGCGAAATCCTGAGCACACGGCAGATCACCACGAACGGCGCGGGCCGAGTGGTTCAGCTCGGCGCAAAGGTATACTTCTAAATCAAATTGCAGTGCTACCTGGGGAGCCGCAAGGCTCCCCATTCTTTTTTGCGTGGAAGCAAACAGAAAGGCGCGCTCTTAAAGAAAACCGATAGAATTCCTGAAAACACTATCTCCAGGTCCGGCAGGGAAGGGATCTTTCGACTGCACGTTGCGATTCGCGAGGCGAATCGAAACGCTCCGCTCAAGATGACAAAGCTTCTAACTGCGCTCCGGTAGTGGCGCGTGAATTGCGTGATTTTCCATCACAACAGAACATTTCTCTGCAACTCTGGGAGATAGAGTGGCCGGGCAACCCGGTGAGTCTGATCGGCATGATATTTTGTATAGCTGATCAACTCTGGAAAACTAAACGTCGAGCTGACCTGCTGCCCTTCAAAAGGAAAGTGATCATGTTCCCCAATCAGTATTGCAAGCGCATTGCATTTCTTGTTCTGTTTCTCAGTGGCGTAACCGGTTTGCACCTGGCTGCGCAGACAACCATCTCGACCGGCAGTATTCAAGGAACAGTAAGCGATCCGAGCGGCGCGACGCTGCCCAATGCCAAGGTCAGCATTACGAACAAATCGACTGGCCGGGTGATCAACGTCTCGACCACGTCCGCCGGGACGTATGTCTCCGGCGCGTTGATTCCCGGTACTTATACGGTGAGGGTCGAGGCCCAGGGATTCAAGACGTCAGAGTTGCAGGTCACGGTGCAGGTGGGAGTTACGGCGTCGGGTAACGTGAAACTGCAAGTTGGACAGGCTAGTCAGGTTATCGAAGTGCAGGCGTCGGAACTTCAGGTAAATACGGAGCAAGCCACGGTGGAAGGAGTCCTGACTACCCAGCAGATCGAGAACCTTCCGATCAATGGGCGCAACTTCCTCGATCTGGCGCAGCTCGAACCGGGAGTGCAGATTCAGGATGGCGGGAACTTCGATCCAACCAAGAACGGTTTTTCCTCGATTTCGTTTGGCGGCCGATTTGGGCGCACAGCCCGGATTGAGGTGGACGGCCTGGACATCAGCGATGAAACCGTGGGCACAACTACGCAGAACGTGCCGGAGGGCGCGATTCAAGAATTTCAGATTCAGCAATCGTCTTTGGATTTATCCACGGAATTGACATCGTCGGGTTCGGTCAACGTAACCACGAAATCGGGTACGAATGCTTACCACGGGGAAGGCTATTACAGCTTCCGCGATCAGAAATTCGACGCAAATCTGCCCGGCGCCTCGGACAACTACTTTCAGCGGAACCAATTCGGCGGGAATTTCGGCGGAGCGTTTATTAAAGACAAATTGTTTTTCTTTGTCGATGCAGAGCGAACGAAGCAGGATTTGCTGAACCCGGTCCTCTCCAGCGGTCCCTTCCAGGGTATTACCGGAAGTTACAATTCGCCATTTCGGGAGTCCGAAGCCGTGGGGCGGCTCGACTGGCAGATCAACAGCCGATATCACCTGTTCTACCGTTTTTCTTATGACCAGAACAAAGACGTGTTGGCGATTCTCCCGAATACCTTTCAGCCCTTCGCGAATGTGAATCACACGCCGGTTCACGCCATCGGTTTGGATTTCAATACTGGTCCGTACACTCACAGTATTCGTTTCGGGTATACGAAATTCCGCAACGGAATTGTAGACGCGACGGCCGGCACGAGCATTTTCAATCCGCTGCCCAACATCGAGCTGGCCATCGGAACTGATCCGGATTGCCTGACTTCAGGCGCGGATTTCTTTTGCTCCGGGCCAAGTTTTTTGGCGCCGCAGCAGACTTACCAGTCGGATCATCAGATCAAGTATGACGGCAGCCGCGCGTGGGGAAAGCACATCCTTCGCTATGGTGGCGGGCTGAATTACCTCTGGGGCGGTGGATTTGCCAGTTTTCTGAAATTAGCGCCGGCTGTGGGATCGAATACCAATAACTGCAATGCAGCTTGCTTGGCATTGCCTGGAGGAGCCGCGAATCCTCTAAATTATCCGGTCGAGAGTGTGCAGTTGGGCAACGGTATCGGTTTCGCCACCGAAATACCACGATTTGGGTTTCCGGCTGGCGGGACTGGGCCTGACTATCGCACTTCGGGCTACATCGGAGACGGATGGAAAGCTTTGCCGAATCTGACGCTGACGTTTGGCGTGCGTTATGTCCGCGATACGTTTCGATCGGATGCCGATCTTCCTCCGATTCCGTTCCTGAATCAGTTTGGTGCGGGTCTTGGGAAGAGCGTAGCTCAGCCGAACAAGAATTTTGCCCCGCAGGTAGGAATTGCATGGGATCCGAGCAAAAGAGGCAAAACCGTTTTTCGCGGCGGCATCGGCCTGTTCTACGAAAATGCGATTTGGAATAACACCGCATATGACCGGCCGGCTCGGCTTACAACAGGGCTGTTTCTGCAGAACCCAACGGTTTGTACGAATGGACAAGCAAGTGCGCTTCCCTCCGGCCAGAGTCCTGGTTTCTGCGGAGAGCCCATAGGCAAGGTAGCTCCCGCGATTGCCGCGTTCCAGGCACAGTATCAAGCTGCAACCGCTGCCGCTGGTCCCGCGGCGAATCCTGGGTACATCGGTACAGTCATGGCCGATGGACTGGATTTAAACGGCGAAGACTTGCTGGCTCCCAATTACGTCAGCCCGCGATCGGTGCAGATGAACTTCGGCCTACAGCACGAGTGGGGTAAAGGTACGGTCCTCGAGATGGACTTTCTACGCAATATCGAAACTCACACGCTGCTCGCCGTCGACACCAACCATGTGGGGGATGCGCGTTTTTTCAGTCTTGCGGCAGCGCAGAACGCGATTAAGGCGACGCTGGCGGCCTGCGGTCAGGGAACGATCAACCAGGCGATCTCAAACGGTACCTGCCCTGCGAATTCGTCAAATCCAGTGGTGCACACAGCCACGATCGCCGACTTTGCGGGCAACGGCCTAGATTCCGGATATTCGCTTTGTGCCGGAAGTCCGTGTGCCCTTGCGGGAGCGCCGGCCGCGGCGTTCCCCGGCATTAACCCCAATGTCGGGGCAAATCAGATGCTCTTCCCGATTGGTCGCGCCGAATACAACGGCTTCCAGGCCTCGTTGCGGCAAAATCTGAAGAATCCATTCAAACATGTGCGCAGCATGAACCTGCAGGTGGCGTACTCATTGTCGAAGTATGTCGCACCGGTTACGGACAATGACTTCGTGAGTATTGCGACCGATTTCAATACTCCTCTGCACTACATCGGCCCGAACGGTTTGGACCGCAGACATCAGGTCTCTTTTGGCGGCTGGCTGGACCTGCCGTACTCGTTCAACCTCGGGCTGATTGGGCACTTCTATAGTCCGCTGCCGGTGACGCTGACCGTGCCAACCTCGGGGAACGCGGGCGGGATCTTCCAGACCGACCTCACCGGAGACGGCACCGGCGACGGAAGCTTTGCCTCCAATGGAGGCACGGGGGACGTGCTTCCGGGAACGAACATCGGGGCTTTTGGACGAAGTGTGAAGGCCGGCGATATCAACGATGTTATTTCGAGTTACAACCAGAACTTTGCTGGGCGGCCAACTCCCGCGGGTCAAACGCTTATCAACAATGGCCTGTTCACACTGGCCGAACTGCAAGCGCTGGGTGGGGTTCAGCAGCAGGTGCCGCTTGCGCCGGCGAACGAAGCTGGAATGGCTTGGCTCAAAGCTTTCGATTTGAGCTTGAACTGGAAATACAGGTTGAAAGAACGCGTCGATTTTGAGCCCGGAGTTTCGTTTTTCAACGTGATGAACTTTGCCAATTTCGATGGTCCGAATTTACCCCTCACGGGTGTTCTAAGCGGAACTTCGGGGTCGGTGAACGGCACACCCGGTGAACAGCCTAACGCCTATCGGCTTGGCCTAGGTTCCGGCGTCTTTTCGCTGGGATCGCCGCGAGTCATCGAATTCTCGCTGAAAGTAAGTTTCTAGCGACTTGAACGCCGCACGGCGCAACTCAGAACATGCGTGTAGAATGAGCGAGGTATGGGATTTCAGGGATCAAACGCGGCCGGGCGCAAACCGAGGGTTGTGCCGCCAGAAGAAACTTCGCAAGAGGCCGTGTATCTGAAGTCGCTTGGGGAAAAACAGAAGCCGGTCACTATTAAGTTGGCGGATGGAGAAATCGTGCAAGGCTGGATCGAGTATTACGACAAGAATATGCTCCGGCTGACGCGGGAGAACAAGCCGAATCTTTTTATTTTCAAACACGAGATCATGTACATCGCGGAAGATACGGGGAAGCGCAGCTGATTGCAGATTTCGATTTTAGATTGCAGAGTTTGGCCATCGTTTTGAAATCTGCAATCAAAAATCTGAAATCGAAACTCAACACTCAAACTTCAACGCCGAAATTCGATTAGACTTTACTCCAAACCTTGACCGCTATCTCGCCTAGTCCTAGTTCGTTTGTTCCAGCCATGTCAGAGATTGCCCGCGAAGCGGGTGCGCTGTTGCTCGGCTATTTTCAGCAGCGGGTCGCCATCGAGTATAAAGGCGAAGCCGATCTGGTTACGGTTGCAGATCGTAAATCCGAGGCACTCATTCGCGAACGCATCCGTCAGCATTGGCCCGCGCACGATATCCTCGGCGAAGAAGAGGGTTTCAAAGATACAGGCAGCGAATACCGATGGTATGTCGATCCGCTGGATGGGACCACCAATTTTGCCCACGGATTTCCGGTATTTTGCGTTTCGATGGCGCTGGAACACAAGGGCACTCGAATCGCCGGCGTAATTTACGATCCGACTCGCAACGAGCTATTTTCAGCGGAAAAGGGAAGCGGGTCGTATTTGAGTGGGCAGCGAATTTGCGTGTCTAAGGTCTCCCGTTTGGCGGAATCTCTTGTCGCGACAGGATTTCCCAGTCACAAACGTCACAAGAATCCGAACATTTATTTTTATCACCAGATCACGTTGCGAACGCATGGGGTGCGGCGCGCGGGATCGGCTGCTCTTGATTTGTGCTGCGTGGCCTGCGGACGCTTTGATGGCTTCTGGGAATTTAATCTCAATCCCTGGGACACAGCCGCGGGTGTGCTGATCGTCGAAGAGGCGGGAGGAAAGGTCGGCGATTTCCACGGAGGGCCCTTTCAGATCAACAGCCGCGAGACTTTGGCTTCGAATGGATTGGTACACGACGCGCTCCTGAACGAGTTCCGGCAGATCTTTGCGGGACGTGATCTGGAACCATTGCCCAGCCCGGTGCGGTGACAGGTTTACCACAGAGGGCACTGAGGACCACAGAGAGACGGCCGATGGCACCCTAGGCGGGTGCAGTTTGATAGGGAAGCGAGCCAAGCACGAAATTGTTGTGTCGCAAGATCCCTCGTTGCACTCGGGATTTCGGCTGCGGGCTCCCACTTCGTTCACGCCCGCAAAACACCTCAACTCCCACACCCACGGCGCAAAGCGATAAAATGAGACGTTGGGGTGAGGCCATAACGTGATTGAATCTCTCTTACAGCGCAAAATTGAAAAACGCCCCGATAAGGTCCGTTTCGCCGGACGCATTCTGTTTCTCACCGAAGATCCGGAGCTGATCAAGCGCCAGCTGGCGGGCGAGGATTTGGCTTGGGACACGAAGACTCCAGCCAACAATCCCAAGCTGCGCGACGACATTTCTACGGACGAAATTACGCCCGCGCATTATTGCTTCTACTTCGATGAAACACTCGGGGAAATCCCGTACCTTGGGCTGAAATGCGGCGGCGTGCTTCCCATCGGGCGCTCGGACGTAAAGAAGGGTGGTTTCGTTTGCGCGGTGAGCGGAAAGCGGCGCGGGAAAGGCTCCAGCCGCGAGCAATCGCCCTATGCCGAAATGTGCGCGGGAATCCGGGTGGTGATTGCCGAGAACATCGAACGAATCTACAAACAAAATTGCCAAAACCTCGGCCTGCTGACATCGACAAACTTCTCTCTCATTGACAAGATTCGCAGCGGCGAAGAGATTCCGCTTACCGAATTCACCGCGGGAGAAGACGAGATCACCCGACAGGTGATCGAATACGGTGGGCTGTTTCCTTTCAATGTGGCGCGCATGCAGAAGAAGGTTTTTCTGCCGCCGATCACCACGGGGAAACGCCCGATGACGTTGGCGGAGAAGATTTTCGCTCGCCACATGCTCAATGAAAAAGGCGAGGTTGGTGTTCCCGACGTCAAGCCCGGAGATACCGGCTTTGCCCGCGCCGACTTGCGGTTCAGCCATGAATATGTCACGCCGATGGCGGCGATTTTCTTTGAGCACTACGTCGGCAAAGATGCGAAGGTCAACGATCCTGCGACGATTCTGTTCTTTCGCGATCACCTGACATTTCTCGATGAAGTGATTTCCGAAGAGAAGAAGAAGTTGGGGCTGCTCGATCTCGCGACTCAGCTCAAAATCAAACAACAGGAATTTGCAAAAAAGCAGGGCATCAAGCTGCACGGCGAGTTGAAAGACCGCAAGGGCTCGGAAGGTATTTGCCACTCCATTGTGCTCGAGAGTTATGCATTGCCCGGGCAGTTGAATGTTGGCTCCGATTCTCATACGCCCCACGTTGGTGCAATCGGCTGCGTGGCTTTCGGCATCGGTACAACGGACGTATTCAACAGCTGGATCACCAAAGATGTTCGGGTGCGCGTCCCGGAATCGGTGAAGATTCTGGTTCGCGGGAAGAGACATCCCAACGTCACGGCGAAAGACTTCATCCTGAAAATTCTTAGCCTCGATTACGTTCGCAGCGGCAAGGCGCTGGCCAAAGTCATGGAATATTCCGGCGAAGCGATTGAGGAGCTCAGCGTGGATGAGCGGGCGACCATGACGAACATGGCGGCCGAGATTGGTGGATTTACAGGCATCGTGGCGCCAGACCGCAAGGCCGTTGATTTTCTGGTGGAGCGCCGCGGAATGGCTCGCAAGCAGGCCGAGACCATGATCGAAGGGCTTTACAGCGATTCCGGCGCGCAATATGCGCATGTGATTGAACTGGATGCGGCGGAGATCACGCCGATGGTGGCGACTCCCGGAGATCCGGGAAACGGAAAATACATTCGCGACCTGAACACCCCGGTTCCGGTTGAACTTGCCTATGGCGGTACCTGCACCGCGGGCAAGAACGAAGATATGGACATGTACGCCGCGGTTCTAGCCGATGCTCTTCGACACGGCAAGCGGGTGGCGGATTCGGTGAAGTTTTACATCCAGTTCGGGTCGCAGGAGACGCGCGATTATTGCCTCCGCAAGGGCTATTTGGACGTGTTTCAGAAGGCGGGTGCGCACGTCATCGAACCGAGTTGCGGCGCTTGCATCAATGCGGGACCGGGAGTGACGACGCGACCTGACCAGGTTGTGATCAGCGCACAAAATCGGAATTTTCCTGGACGCAGCGGCCCGGGGCAGATGTATCTCGCGAGCCCGTTTACGGTGGCGGCGAGCGCGGTGGCGGGCTACATCGTGGAATTCCAACCAAGCGAAGAAATGGTCACGGCTTAGAACGCCGGAAACGCCGCAAGCTCCACAGGGCAAACTGAGTAGTGAGCAGGATGGTTCCCCCTCCCAACGAGCAGCCGATCGGAACCAGCCACCAGCCCAGCAGTTCACGTTCGTGAACTGGAGGTCCTAACACTCCGCCCACGTGCAAAGAGAGAGTTTGATGCGGACTGTCTTGGTACCAGAGTCCGACTCCTTGAGGATGAAAGGGCTTCAGGATTGCAGCCACGAAGAAGCAGATTCCAAAGCTGTATCCGAAGAGGCAAATACAGAAGACAAAGAATCCGACGACGCTTAAAGTGGACCAGTAGAAGAGAGAACGCAGGACTGTCCAAGGGCTGCGGGAGCTCTCAGCCTGCAATACGAGGCTTTCTGAGACATACAAGGCGGCAATCTTGTCGGCGCGTCCGAAGGATTGCAGAACGGTGTCGACGGCGCTCTCGCGCGGTCCGTCGGCCAATTCGAGCCGCTCCAGGATGTGGGTGCGGAGTTCGGTCAGAATATCGGTGACTTCCTCCTGTGGGAGGCCGCGAAGTCCGGTGCGAACTCGCTTAAGGTATGTTTCAATCTTCGGATCCGGGGTCGTCATTTTAGCGTTCCTCCTTGAGCAAGGGCTTGAGCAGGCCGTCCAACTTGGCTGAGAAACGTGACCAGATGCGCGCCATCATGAGCGCCTTACGCCGTCCGGCGCTGGTCAGGCGATAGTATTTGCGCGGGTGGCCCAACTCAGCTTCCACCCACTCAGAATCGAGCAAGCCTTCATTCCGCAGACGGCTGAGCAGCGGGTAAACCGTGCCCTCGGTAATGACGAGATTGGATTCTGTTTCCAGGGCACGCAAAAGTTCGAGGCCGTAAAGGCGTTCCTTCCACAAACTGGCGAGAATGGCGAGTTCCAGGCAACCCTTTCTTAGCTGGACTTCCCATTTGTCCTCCAGTTCGATGGCCATGCATGATACTATGCAATACATAGTATCATGCTGTCAAGGGGGTTTTGCGATAGCGCGGAATGCAAACCTTGGCCGGGGCGGATTCAAACAGCAGGCGTTCGGCGAGTTATGATAGTGGACAAGGCTGGGACTTTGGACGGGCGCGGCCATTCTTGCTAGAATGTCGGGTTAAATCCTGCAAGCCTCTCAGGGGGAAATGGACTCATGGCATATGTAATCGCGGAACCTTGCATCAACACGAAAGACACGGCGTGTGTGGACGCATGCCCGGTCGACTGCATTCACCCTAAGAAAGATGAGCCCGCGTTTGCCGAGGAAGAAATGTTGTACATCGACCCTGTCGAGTGCATTGACTGCGGCGCTTGCGTTCCGGTCTGTCCGGTCTCAGCAATTTTTGCGTTAGATGATCTCCCGGAAAAGTGGAAGGCCTTTACCGAACGCAACGCGAAGTATTACGGACGGTAGCTCCCCTCGTTGAAATTCTGGAGCGCAGGTGAGGAACCAGCGCTCTTCAATTTTGTGCGCTATTGTAAGCACCTGGTTTCGTCTCCTCCCTATCTTTCTGCTGCTTCCTCCGAATTGGCGCTGGGTCAAGCCAACGTCGCATAACAATTGACAGCAATTTGACAAGTTATTGACAGGCGAGCGCATGCGAGGTCGTAGCCTTTTTTGCGCAGCAGCGGCGACCTTCTCGGTGGTTGCCGAAGCTCTACCCAGCCTGAGGAGGCAAGCATGCAGCGTCCACGTATTTTGATTTCTAAGTGCACTCTAGCCGCGATCTTGATCCTGACTGTGATTTTTGCGGCAGCCAGTGCTCACGCCGGAAACATCAGCACGGTCGCATCGACAATTCCTGCGAATGGTGACCTCAACCCTTATGGTGTCGCAGTTGTTCCAACCACCACCGGGTCTTTGGTCCGCGGGAACATTCTGGTGAGCAATTTCAATGACAACATGACTGACGGAAATCAGCAGGGAACTGGCACAACCATCGTGCAGATCTCGCCGGAGAACAAAACGGCAACCCTTTTCGCGCACATCGATGCCAAGAATTTGCCCGGTCCGTGTCCCGGCGGCATTGGGTTAACGACCGCGCTGGTGGCTTTAAAGAGTGGTTGGGTCGTCGTCGGCAGCCTTCCGACGAGCAATGGCCAAGCCCCAACCGCCAAGGCCGGATGCTTGCTGGTACTGAACAGCAGCGGCAAGGTGGTCGATACGCTTTTCGGATCGCTGATCAACGGCCCATGGGATATGACCGCAGCGGACTTCGGCAGCCACGCCAGCCTCTTCGTAACCAATGTTCTGAATGGGACAGTGGCGGCCGGGGGCAAGGTTGTAAATCAAGGAACGGTTACCCGGCTGAATCTGAACATTGCTGAAGGCGCGAAGCCTAGCCTGCAGTCAATCACCGTGATTGGTTCGGGCTTCTCCGAGCGCACCGACCCGGCGGCCCTGGTCATCGGGCCTACCGGAGTGGGGCTCGGATTGTTCAACGAAGTTCTCTACGTGGCTGATAGCCTTAACAACCGCATCGCAGCCATCGTGGACCCACTCGATCGCGCTGGTTCGGCGGGCACGGGAATCACAATTTCGAAAGGCGGATCGTTGAATGATCCGCTGGGCTTAACGGTTGCGCCCGACGGCAACATCGTGACGGTAAATGGCAACAACGGATTTGCCGTGTTCACAACGCCATTCGGTCAGCAGCTGACGAAGATCCTACTCGATAATATGAACAGCCCGCCGGGGGCTGGCGCGCTCTTCGGTCTCGTGATTGTGGATCAGAAGCTTTATTTCGTAGACGACAACGAGAACAGCTTGAACGTCCTTCAATAAAGGATAAGGGGGCTAGCTCGATTTGTGCAGCGGGCTAGCCTCACCCATTGACCGGGTGCTTCTCCCTCATGTCATCCCGAAATCGGCTTTAGCGGACGAGGGATCTTACTTGCGCTCAAATCTGCGCATGCCGTAAACGGCCACGCCAGTCCTGCACGCGTTTGTGACAGGCCCAACCTTTGTAAGATCCCTCGCGCCGGAGGCGCTTCGGGATGACATGACTTTCTTGTGTATTTGTTCGGTGAAGCGGGCTAGCCTTAATTTCTGGCCGATTATTTCTGGTTAGCAGTATTTGCCGCGCGGGCTTTGGCGACGATGGCATCAAAGCGTGGATCGCCGCGAAGCGATTTGAGATCGGGATCCGTGGCCAGCGATCCGGGCGCAACCAGCCCTCCCTCCACAGCATGGTCGAGATCGGCAAACGCCTGGTCGACGTGCCCCCTTTGCGCGTCCGCACAAGCGAAGTTGTACCAGGTCTCGGCCACTGTGCCCGGCTGGTTGGATTGCTGTGCAGTTGCGATCACATCCCGGAAAATTTTCTCGGCATCGGCGTATCGCCCTTCTTTGCTAAGGCAAAGCGCGTCCAGTTCCATGCTTTGCAAAGTGGAATTATGGGCTGGGCCAAGCACCCGGCGTTTGGTGTCGACGATCTGGCTCTGAAGCTTTTCGGCTTCGTCGTAATGGCCTTCCTGCATCATGGTGGCGGCAAGAAAAGTCATTGCCCTGAGAGTTTGCGGGTGTTCCGGGCCAAGCACGCGGCGTTGACCGGCCAGTACGTCGGCATAGAGCCGTTCAGCTTCGGCATAGCGGCCTTCGTGCGACAGATTCTCCGCTGCATGCGACATGGCAAGCAGGGTCGCGGGATGGTCGGGACCAAGCGCTTGTCGCTGAGCAGCGATCGGTTGAGCGTAATTCTGGTCGGCTTCCGCAAAGCGGCCTTCCGAGGTGAGCACCTGGGATAATTCGCCTAAAGTGGTCAATGTATGAGAATCGGTTGCACCCAAAACACGGCGGTCGCTCGCTAACGTCTCCCGAAAGAGTTTCTCCGCATCTGACTGTCGACCCTCATTTGTGTAGACGTAGCCGAGGCGGTCGATGGAATCCAAAGTGTCGGGATCGTTCGCTCCGACCACCGCGCGCTGGATCTCGATGATGTTCTGAAGCTGTTTTTCTGCATCAGCTAAGTGGCCTTGGGAGCCGATGAGCTGGGCCAGGTAACTTTCAGTTTCTAGTGTTTTCCGGTTGCGGTCGCCGAAAAGTGAGCGCTCTATTGCGAGCGCCTGTTCGGTCAAGTCGCGGGCGCGGCTATAGATGCCGAGTCCGGTGTACGTTTGCGCCATGGTTTCCATCAACTGCGCTTGCAGAGCCGGGTCGTGAAGATTGGCAGCGATCTGTTGCGAAGCGCTGTCGAGAATTTCGCGGGCCGTGACGGTATTTCCTCGTGCCTCACTGGGATTGGGGACCTTGAAGATGCCGGTCATGAATCGTGTGACACGATCGGCGCGGTCGCGTTGCTGACGGATGGTTCGCAGCTCAAATGCCTGGGCGACGGCGAAACTAACCAGTAGCACGGCAGCTGAAACCGCAATGGTGACGCCCAAGCGATGACGGCGAACGTACTTATGCGCGCGATAAGCAAGGCTGGCTGGATGTGCGGAGACAGGTAGATTCTGGAGATACCGGTTGATGTCCGCAGCCAATTCCATGGGCGTGGCGTAGCGCCGTTCGCGGTCTTTTTCAAGGGCCTGGAGCACAATGCACTCAAGGTCCCCGCGAACTTGTCTGGTCAGGGTCTCGGGTTCGGTTTGGCGTCTGCGGGCCAATTCCGCTAATTTGGCGGCATCCTGGGTGCGGATTCTCGTGCTGGGCTTCGGCGGATCGGTCTCGCGCAGCTGGCGCACCATTTCGTAGGGCGGCAGCTTTTTCCATTGAGTAGTGTCGAAGGGCTGGACCCCGGTGATGAGAACGTAGAGAATCACGCCCAGCGAATAGACGTCCGTGCGCGTGTCGACGTCAGCAGTGGATTCGGCCTGCTCGGGACTCATGTATCCGGGAGTTCCGAGCCAGCCGCCGGCTCGCGTCATTACCGTGTCACCGTTGATTTCAGCTCCGATGGCTTTGGCGTCCGAAATCGATGATCCGTGGCATGGGCTTGCCGTCGACCTCGGTTACCAGGATGTTCGGCGGCTTGAGATCGCGGTGGATCATAGCTTTCTGATGCGCGTGTTGCACGCCTTCACAAACCTTGATGAACAGTTCCAGGCGCTGTTGGATCGTGAGATGGTTCTCATCGCAGTAGCTTGTGATGGGAGCACCCGGGACGTACTCCATAACGAAGTAGGGCTGACCATCAGGAGTGGCGCCCGCGTCGAAGACCTTGGCGATGGCTGGATGGTCCATCATCGCCAGGGATTGACGTTCTGCGCGGAAGCGCTGCAGGAGTTCGGAGTCATACATGCCGACCTTGATCAGCTTGAGCGCGACTTGGCGCTTCACCGGTGCAGTTTGCTCCGCGAGCCAGACTTGTCCCATGCCGCCCTCGCCGAGCCGACGGAGAAGTTGATAAGGGCCGATGGATTTGGGTTCAGCAGTGTTCTGAGGCGAAGCGACGCCGGACGGGAATGGGTTAGTTATCGTTGCGGGTAAGTCAGAGTCCGAAGAAGAGCCGAGAGTTTGCGTGGCGGCGAGATTGGGGTCGATTTGCTTTGTGGCACCCTCATCCTCACTGCCCATAGCTACTCACAAGAACTCGCGGAATTAGCAAAAAGTTTAGCATGGGCGCCGAATCGAAACGTGCAGTAGAAAGATTGGTTTCCGCCAGAACCTGGTTCTTCGATTTAGATTGAGAGGATGCCTTTCTGATTTCCTACAGGCCCGTGAGAGTATAGGGATCCTTCGACTGCGTGGCTGCTTCGCTGCGCGAACCAGCCACTTCGCTCAGGATGACAAATTGGAGGGGGGCGGGCTAATTGTGGGGACTTTTTGGTGATTTCGGCAACGGGCTTTGCGCCCGCTGAACGCATCGACTTCAAGTGCTAGCTGCTTCGCTGCGCGAACCAGCCACTTTCGCTCAGGATGACAAATTGGAGGGGGGCGGGCTAATTTTTGGGGACTTTTTGGTGATTTCGGAACGGGCTTTGCGCCCGCTGAATACGTCGACTTCAAGTGCTGCTTCGCTGCGCGAACCGGCTACTTTCGCTCAGGATGACAAATTTGGTTTTATCCCCTGAGCAGCGGCCTGGTTAAGCAAGTGGGGCCGCCGCCGCCGTTGATGCCAAGCTCCGAACCAGGGAAGGTTCGGACATCGAAACCAGCGGCGCGGAGCTGCGCGTTTGTCTTTTCGTTTTCTTCCAACGCCAGCAGCTGCCTTTCGCCCAACGCCAGTACATTGCAGGCGAGGGTTTCCCGCTCCGAATAATTAATCTCAAGCAGGTTGTATCCGCGGGACTTGAGTGTTTCCACGGTTTCCACCGAAAGCCACGGCAGATCCACTAATGCCGTGTGGTCATCGAGCAGGCTGATGAGCGACATAAGATGCAGACAGGTGGAGGGCCCGGCGCCGTGAGGCAAAGGCACGGAAGTTACTTCGATTCCCTTCGGCGCGAGCAACGCTCGTATCTGAGAAATTCCGGCTGCATTGGTTCGATAGCTGCGGCCAATTAGCAACGTCTTGGAATCGAGCCAAATCATGTCACCCGCTTCGGCCGTGCCTGGAGGAGTGATTTTGGCCAACATCGGGATGGTCAGAAGTGTGCAGAAGGAGCTGTGCCATTTGCCTTCGGGCGCGCGATTGCTTTTTCCTGGGCGCAGGGCCAGAATCCCGAAATCGGTGGGCAGCGCCGCATCGTGAGCATAGACAGCGTCCAGTGTCAGTTCGTGGCTTGGCGGCAATTCCAGCACCTCAGCTCCGGCGGCCTCCAACTCTCGGCACAGAGCGTCATGTTGGGACTGAGCTATATCAAAATCTGGAGCATGTAAGAAGCCGAGATCACGCCATCGGGCAACCCGCTCCGGTTTGTTCCAGCCTGCCGTCCTCGGCGAGCAAACGCTGACTCGATGCAGCCGATCAACCATGGAATGGCCATTGAAGCGGGCGTCCTTCTCGGCGGAAAGCATCTCGGCAACGAATTTTCCGTAGGTACTCATCAATAGAAAGAATCTAAACTGGTGTGATGGCAAAAGCAACGTGGCAAGGCCCGGGATTGGCTGGCTTATGCGGGGTTGTAGGCACGTTGACCAATTCTGCAAGGAAAGGGGATCTTTCGACTGCGCATTTCGATTCGCAAAGGCAAATCGAAATGCTCCGCTCAAGATGACAACTCGCTGTTTTTAACTGACCTATGTTACTGGTTGAGTTTTGAGAACAACCTGAAGTTAAGGGAGCGTTCTTGTGGTGAGATGAATAGCCTTAGTGGTTCATCAGGCGCAGATACTGGTTTTCGTAGGAGACGGTGGTGTTCTGCACCACAGTAAGGATGCGCTGCATGTGACTTCTGTCTTCGCGGTTCAATTCTTTGAATTGCATGGCCACACCTGACCCGAGGTCAAGCCGGGTAATCGTGCCCTCAACAGTCAATTGCTCTTTCTGATCAGAAAAGATCAGCTTGAGTTTGGAGCCTGCGGAAAGCACAGCGCTGGTTTCTACGTAGCAGCCGCCCATGCTGATATCCACCACTGTGCCATAGATGGAACCGCCGCTCTCGGGCTGCAATTCGATGGTTGCGCGGCACCGGCTGCGTGGATGCAAGCGGCGATTTTTGCGAGCGGGCTGCTGCTGCTTCTCGATGTACATGCGCCGATCGGCTTCCGCCAGAAGTTCTTCGGCGTCGCTTCCGTCCGTGGGATAGATCGCTTGCCCAACGCTGAGAGAGAGAATATCCTCCGCACAAACCTCCAGACCGGCTTGTTTGGCGAGAGCCCGAATCTGGTCGGCTCTTTTGGCAGCAGCGTCGGAAGGCAAACCCGGGGCAATCACCACGAATTCGTCTCCGCCCATACGCGCAACGTAATCGTATTCACGGCAGCTTTCTTTGAGCGCCTGTGCAAAAAGGCGCAGTACGCGGTTGCCTTCCAGGTGGCCAAAACGGTCGTTGATCTGCTTGAACCCATCCATATCGCAGACCATGACCGTGAGCGAGCCTTCATCGCGCTTGCAGCGCGCGAGTTCCCGGTCCAGTTCAAGAAATAAAGAGCGGGCGTTGGGCAGGCCGGTTAAGTAATCGGTGGTTGCGGAGCTTTCGGCCTGCTGATATTTCAGCGCATTCTCAATCGCCAAAGCCATCTTCGAGCTTGCGGCCAGCAAGATCCGCAAGTCATCGGAAGTGAACGCATCGCGTTCTCCCCGATAGAGAGCCAAGACCCCGATGACACCTGCGACGCCCTCCAGTGGAACTGCCAAAGCTGAGCCAAGGGAGCTGAACTTGGTAGCATCGTTCAGATATCCGGGTTCTACAGATGGATTTCCATTGATGATCGGTTTCTTGTTTTGCGCAACCCATCCGGAAAGCCCCTGTCCGATCGGAATCCGCAAGGATGAAAACAGGCGGAAGTTGTCGCCATTCACGTACTCGGGAACCAACTCCTGATTGCGTCGAAGATAGATCGCGATTGCGTCATAGCGGACCAGAACCCGAAGCTTGACGGAAAATACGGAGAGGGTTTCACCCAAGCTCAACGAGGCTCCGAGATCCTGGCTCAATTCAAAAAGGGTTTGCGCCTCCTGCCGTGCCGCCGCGATCGACGCCAGAAAGCTGGCTTCCTGCAGAGGTCCGCCCACTCCCGCACTCTTTTCAAAACCCGCGGCCGGGGCGAGACCACGTTCCACCTTCAATGCAGTCGAAAGCTGGAGCTCTCCTTCCGCGGCTACTTGAGCGTGTACACGTTTCTCGAGGCTGCGGTAGTGCTTGAGCAGGACTTCGACAACTTTCGGATCGAACGATTTGCCCGACTCGGCGGCTAGGCGTCTTACGGCTTCTTCCAATGGCAGTGCTTTACGATATTGGCGATCGGATGCCAGGGCATCCATGTAGTCGACGGCGGAAAGGATTCGAGCTCCCAGGGGAATCTCTGTTCCTTTCATCCCGAGCGGGTAGCCTGAGCCGTCCCACTTCTCGTGATGGGCGCGCACAATCGGCACGACCGGATACGGGAACCGCACGCGCTCCAGAATCTCAGCACCCACCACGGGATGAATCTTCATCTTCTCGAATTCTTCCGGGGTGAGACGGCCGGGTTTCGAAATGATGTGCTCAGGAACGGCCAGCTTCCCGATGTCGTGGAGAAGCGCCGCTGCCTGGAGGGCTTCCATCTCGCCGCCGGCTAACCCCAACTGTTTGGCAACTTCGATGGCATAGACGCGCACGCGCTGCAGGTGATCGTGGGTGGTGTGATCCTTAGCTTCAATCGCCAGTGCGAGCGCTTCGATGGTCCGGAGATGCAGATTGGCCATCTCCTCCACGTGGTTCTTCTCCGCATCTAGCTTCCCGAGGTAAAGACGATAAGAGCGATAAATCACCCAAATGATAGGCGCCACCAGCAACGACGTTTCCCAATTGAAAGCTTGATCCAGCCAGCCGATGAAACCGGCGACTGCCGCGCCGACCAAGTAATAAGGAAATGACCAGAAGTAGCATTCAACGATGATTTGTTTGAGCGACCGTCCGTCGGTCAGCGAGATTACCGTGGCCGTCGAACCTGTGTTGGCCACGAAGTAAACCGCAGCGCCGACGCCTAATGCGAGAACCTGGCTTTCCACCAGGTGATGGGACTGCACAAGATGGAAGGCGTGATACGCCAATGCGGTTGAAACCGCACCCGCGCAGAGGTTAAAGGTTTCTTGAACTGCGCTCGGCCGGTCTGGATAGAACATTTGAACCAGCGTCGAAGCGCACCCGAGGATCAGGGTTTCGGTAAAACTCAGTTGCAGAATTCCGAGCAAGATAAAGAGGAAGCTGACCGACATCGTGCCCGCGATGCCGGGCAGGCTGACTTTTAAACGTGAAGCGAGAATGGCGATTCCGAAATAACAGATGAACTCGGCAATGTTGCGGCTGGACGGATGAAAGGTCCCGTACACGAGTACAGCTGTGCCGGAGACCACCATCAAGCCAATGAACGCCTGCGCGTGGGCAGATAGCTTCCGCCAGGATTGTGCCGGACCTGCTAATTCGCTTCCCATGACTTGACACGGCTCCCGACGGGAGGATGCAAAGGGGGCCGAACCCATAAGAAATAACAGCTAATCCGAACAGGAACAATCGTTTACGAGGGAAAAGCGAAACTTCGGTAATTTCAAACGGTGACTGCGGAAAGGATGAAAATGCAGGGTTATCTCAAAAGCGATTGGTGGGCCCTCCAGGATTTGAACCTGGGACCAACGGATTATGAGTCCGCTGCTCTAACCGCTGAGCTAAGGGCCCTCGGAGCCAATTTAACACGGCAACAAGAAGGTGCGGCGAAGACGATAGGGTTGCGCAACTCCCGGATGCGTCCGTGGCAGGTTCGATTTTTTCGGAAGATTCCTTGCGCCAACAGCGCTTTCGGATGGCATAACCCTCTTGGCAGAACCTGCTTATTAGGCAAAGCCAGTGAGTCAGTCTCGATCGGGTAGCGATCAGCTTTAGCGGGGCATTTTGATGGCTCGCTCTACAAGAAATCATAGCGGCCCGAAACGCAAGCTCCAGTAAATCGGAGGAGCCCGAGTCTCGAAAGCTCGCAAATCATACAAAACATAAACAAATGGCGTAAACATTTGTTTGGATAGACAGTTGCATAACCTACCGTTTTATTCCTACCGGAGTACTGGTTTTCTACTAGGTAAGAACGACCTGCAGTCTGTTGTACGTATTTGTAGTTCGATGTTGTGGGGCAAGTTGAACTACACCGTTTCTTCAGCAAGTTAGGTTCTGTTTCCCGTAATTGAAAGCGTGAAAAACAGTTAAGCCCGTGTTTACCTTGGGCAACCGGGGAAACCGGATTAGTACTGGTTATTTGCTCGGGATCGTCAACTTCCAGGTAGGAGGAAGCAATGCGCGTAGGCAGCATGAGATGTTTGTTTCTCCTGTTTGTATTCTGTTTGGCTGGTCAACTTCTGTGGGGCCAAGGCTCTACCAATACCGGAACGGTCGCTGGAACCGTAACAGATCCATCAGGCGCCGTGGTCAGCGGGGCGACGGTGATATTAACCGACGTTGCCACCGGTACACCGAGAACCGCAACAACTAACAACGCTGGACACTACCTCTTCCCAGACGTGAACCCCGGTGGTTACACCATCACGATCAACAAACAAGGGTTCGCAACTACGAAAGCACCGAATCTTCAGGTGTTGGTGGGGCAGGCAACCACGTTCAACACCGCTCTACAGGTCGGAGGCACAGCGGTCGAAGTTGAAGTGAGCGCTGCCGGCACCGAACTGCAGACGATGAACGCGACTGTGGGTAATACAATCACCAGCGTCGCCATTGACAATCTTCCCAGTCTCGGCCGCGATGTGAGTACGTTTGTGGAGTTGCAACCCGGCGTGGCCCCTGATGGCAGCGTCGCCGGCGCCGTGAACGATCAGAGCTATTTCTCGCTGGATGGCGGCAACAATAGCAATGATATGGACGGCAGCATGGCGGTGTACACCACCAGCTTTGCGGGTGACCCGACCGGCGTTGCCGGCCAAATGACCGCCGCTAACGGTCCCACGGGTGTCATACCAACCCCGCAGGACAGTGTCGAGGAATTCAAAGTAAATACCACGGGCCAGACGGCTGACTTCAATAGTTCTGCGGGTGCTGAAGTCAAGGTTGTTACCAAGCGCGGAACCAACGCTTGGCATGGCACTGCCTACGACTATTATCGAAGCAACAATTGGTCGGCTAACACCTGGGCGAACAACTTCAATGACACGCCGCTGCCGGCTTTCCACTATAGCCGTTTTGGCGCGGCGATCGGTGGACCGATAATCCCGAAGGAGATTCTCGGCGGCAAGACCTACTTCTTCGGCAACTTCGAAGGGTTCCGCTGGCCGCAATCTGAAACCATCTTCCGCGATGTCCCGTCGCCAGCGATGCGGCTCGGGCTGCTGACTGATACAACTACGAATATAACTTACAACCTGAACCCCACTCCCGTTACGTATAAAGGTGTGACTTATCCAGGAAACGCCAATTGCACGGGACCATGCGATCCCCGCGGTCTCGGACTCAATCCCCTGGTTTCGCAGGTGTGGAGCAAATACACGCCGCAGTCGAACGCTGCCTGCTCCAACAGTCTGTGCGATGGGGCCAACATTTTAGGATACTCGGCTGATCTATCGATCCCGCAGAGCAGCAACTTTGCGGTGGCTCGATTGGATCACGACTTTTCCAAGAAGTGGCACCTTATGACAAGCTACCGCTACTTCAACCTGAAGAACACGGTTGACAGCCAGGTTGATATCGGCGGATTCTTCCCCGGCGACACGCTGGGTACACCCGCAGCGCAGTCGGGCGATCCGCAGGAGGCGTGGTTCTTCGTCGCAGGCCTGACCACAAACATCACCTCTAACACCACCAACGATTTTCACTATAGCTACCTGCGCAACTGGTGGTCATGGAACCGGGCCGGTGACACCGTCCAATTACCGGGACTCGGCGGGGCGCTCGAAATTGCCAATGGCGAATCCGCGACCCAGAACCTGGCTCCTTACAACGTCAACACACAGCAAACTCGTACCCGTTTCTGGGATGGTCACGACAATATGATTCGAGACGATATCTCGATGCTGAAAGGCAATCACCTGTTCCAGTTCGGTGGGCAATACCAACGGAACTGGGATTGGCATCAGAGAACGGACAACGGCGGCGGCATCAACTATCAGCCCGTGTACCAGCTTGGTCAGGGAGCTAAAGGGGCGGGTGACGTGGCTGTACCGTTCTGCGGAACCGTCAGCTCTAACTTCCAAAAGCCGTGCGGGGCAGACTATGCTGCCATGCTTGGCATCGTGTCGGTCTCCCAGACTGCTTTCACGCGCTCCGGAGCAAACTTGACGTTGAACCCGCCGCTGACCCCGGCGTTTGACCAGAGCACGATTCCTTACTACAACGTTTACTTCAGTGACACATGGCACATGAAGCCAACGTTCACCTTCACTTATGGCTTGGGGTATACGCTGGAAATGCCTCCAACCGAAGCTGAAGGCAAGCAGGTTGAGCTGGTAGATACCGCGGATCAACCGGTCTCGGCCGAGGCTTACCTGAAGGCCCGGGAACGTGCTGCAGTGCTTGGCCAGGTATACAACCCGATCGTAGGTTTTGCCCTAACCGGCAACACAGCGAACGGACTTAAATACCCGTACAATCCGTTCTACGGCGAGTTTAGTCCGCGCGTCGCAGTCGCATGGAACCCGCATTTTGATGTCGATTCGATGGCTGGAAAGATCTTCGGCCATGAGGACAGCGTCATTCGGGCCGGCTACGGACGCGTGTATGGGCGATTGAATGGCGTCGACCTGGTTCTGGTACCACTGCTTGGTACCGGTCTTCTTCAACCTGTGCAGTGCTTTGACAATCTGAGAACCGGCACTTGCGGAGCAACCGGCAGTGCAAATGCGCTGAACGCATTTCGTGTCGGAACCGATGGTCTGGCTGCGCCGCTTCCCACGCCTAGTCGAACCCTGGTACAGCCAGATTATCCCGGAGTCAATGCCATCGCGGCAGGCGCCGGTGAAGCACTGGATCCAAACTTCCGTCCCAACGTGGTTGACTCGTTCGATCTGACGATTCAGCGCCAGTTGGCCAGGAAGATGACTCTGGAAATCGGATACATTGGCCGACGCATTACGCACGAGTATCAGCCAATCAACCTCAACGCCCCACCGACCATGATGGTTCAGGGCGGGCAAGCCTTCTCGGCAGCTTACAGAAACCTGGAGATCGCCTTGGGTTGCGCGGCTGGACCAAATTGCGCGACCGCCATACCTGCAAACCTCACTCCGCAGCCCTTCTTTGAAGCTGCTCTCAAGGGCACTGGTTATTGCACTGGGTTCACCAGCTGCACCCAAGCGGTCGCCAACAAGGAGCAAACGAACCTGAGCGTCCAGCAGGTGTGGAGCCTGTGGAGCGATCTGGATCAGGGTGGAATTGGCGGCGGTCCGGGCGGAACAACCGTTCCGGGCTTCAACTTCGCCCGTTCGATGGAAAACTCGCCGATCAACACGTCTCCGTTTGGCGGAAGCGGCCAGTTGTCCTCTGGTGTTGCGGTGAATGCCAGCGTTGGTTACGGAAATTACAACGCCGGATTCGTTTCGTTGAAGATGAACGACTACAAGGGCTTGACACTTCAACAAAACTTCACCTACTCGAAAGCGCTGGGTACCGGAGCATTGGTGCAGGCGACCAGCGAATACACTCCCGATGATCCCTACAACCTAAGCACAATGTACGGGCGGCAGGTGTTTGACCGTAAATTTGTGTACAACCTCTTCATGGTTTATCAGCCACCATTCTTTAAAGGACAGTCCGGAGTTCTGGGACGCATCCTGGGTGGCTGGAGCTTCGCTCCTGTGTTCACCGCAGGCAGCGGAGAACCAATCGAGGTGGGCGACCTGAACGGCAACAGCCAGGCGTTCGGCGCAGGAGATGGCAGCGCTTACTTTGATAATGAGAATGCGATTCCGATTGCTCCGATTCAAAGTGGACATGCTTACTACAACACGCCAGGCTCGAATGGCGTAGGCACAGGCGGTTTGCCGATTAACATCTTCAAGAACCCGGCCGCCGCATTTGCTGATTTCCGTAACCCGATTCTCGGCTTGGATCAGCGGGATGGTGGCTTCGGTATCCTGGGTGGCTTGCCCTACTGGAACCTGGATTTCAGCATCCGGAAGAACATTCGGGTGGCAGAAAGCGTTTCTCTGGAATTCCAGGGTGTGTTCACGAACGTCCTGAACCATAACCAGATGCTTGATCCCGCCGGGTTGTCTATCGGGGGCCCGACGAGCTTTGGCAACCTGGTGGATACGAACATCAACGGCGTGTCAGCTGAGCCTCGAGCAATCGAGTTGGGTGCACGCGTTCGCTTCTAATCACGACTCAGGAGCCGCCAAGCGGCTCCTGAGCAAATTCATTGGGCCGCGCCGAACGGCGCGGCCTTTCCTCATTGTCCGCATCAAATGACTGACAGGGCTCGACCGCTTGAAGCGGATTAAGGAGGTAATAGTTGTATGTTTAGCCGTAGTTTTGTGCGATCGTCAATGGGCACGCTGTTGGCTGCGTTCTTACTGTTTTTCCTGTACGCCACACCCAACGCTCACGCCCAAGAACAAAAGGCCACGACCGAAGCTGCGCCGGCCGATAACTCTGCTGCCGATCTCCATCCGGTTCTCATCGAGTTGTTCACATCGGAAGGCTGCTCCAGTTGTCCGCCGGCCGATGCCTTGCTTGAAAAACTCGACGAACACCAACCCATCCGGGGCGCACAGTTGATCGTCCTGAGTGAGCACGTCACGTATTGGGACCATGACGGCTGGAAAGACCCGAACTCCTCCGACTCGTTAACCGATCGCCAGACCGACTATGAGCATGAACTGGGGCGCGGAACGCCGTACACCCCGCAGATGATCGTCGATGGGACCACAGAGCCACGCCTTAACGACCCGCAGCAGGTCAAGGACGCGCTGCTAAAGGCGAAGGACGCCCCAATGATCCCCGTTCGCATCGCGGGAGTGACCATCGATCCGCAGAATCCGACCGTCCTGCATGCGCATATTGAAGCAGCTGAAAATCCCGACAAGCACACTGCCGATGTCTACGTGGCGGTTGCGCTCCAGCGTGTCGAGACGCAGGTCTCGAAGGGAGAGAACGGCGGCAAGCATCTGAGCCACGTCGCGGTGGTGCAGCAACTCGAAAAAATCGGAAAGCTGCACAAGGGAAAGACGTTTGCGCAAGATGTCGAATTGAAGTTGAAGCCCGGCACGGACCCTAAGAACATCCGGGTCGTCACCTTCGTGCAAGAATCTGGTCCCGGGAAGTTGCTCGGTGCGGCGCAATATAAACCCGCCAGCTAAGGCTGCTGCGGGTTCACGTCGATAGGGCGTGCCGAAAGCCGCAGCCTTCTTCTTCTGTGAGGAGATGGCTTGGTATTTGGACTAGCACGCGTGCGCGATTTATGATGTTTGCTCTCGCCAATGGCAGTTTCGGTACAGCGCCTTCTGGCCTCGCTTGGGCTCTTTTCCCTGCTTATAATCGCTGTTCCGTCGGTCGGGCAGACCGGTAGCGGCTTTGTCGGGGCGGCAGCGTGCGCGAAGTGCCATGCCGCGATAAACCATCAGTGGGCCGGATCGCTTCACGCCAAGATGATTCAGCCCGCCACCACGGCGAGCGTCGAGGGAGATTTTTCACAAAGCAAGGTTAACCTGCACGGGTCAACCTTTGTTCTGCAAAATCGCGCTGGCAAGTACTATGTCACTGAGCCTGACCTGACAGGGAATCCCTCGCCGCACGCCATTGATTACACTCTCGGACGCAAGCGAATCCAGCACTATCTGACCACGCAGCCGGATGGGCGAATCATCATCGTGCCTACAACGTGGGACAACGTTGGCAAAAAATGGGTTCACGCTGGAGATGTACAAAATCCCGAAGAAGATACGAGCGGGCAGATCCAGATCTGGAATAAGACCTGTTACTTCTGCCATGTAAGCCAGGGGCACAAGAATTTCGATGCGCAACAACTTCGCTATCAGACGACTTGGCAAGACCTGGGCGTTAACTGCGAGAGCTGCCATGGTCCGGGAAGGGAACACGTTGCCGCGGAGAACAATAAGAGCTCATCGAAGGGACGCTCAAATCTCGGTGGCGCTCCCGCTATAGTCAATCCTGCGCACCTGGACGCGACGCGCAGCACGATGATCTGCGCGCAGTGCCACGCATTTCGAGATGTGTATGTTGATGGATTCAAGGCCAGTGCAAGCTTCTATGACTTTTTCCTGCCTGTTATGGAATATCGGCTGCCCGCGTCGGATAACGCCGCCTACTGGCCCGACGGACGTCCAAGGTGGTCGTCGAACGAGGTCATCGCCTTGTGGCAGAGCCAGTGCTTTTTGAAAGGCGGAGCAACCTGCACGAGTTGCCATTCGAATCCGCATCAAATCGATGTCGATCGAAATGCGGGTCTGCACACGGGAAGCAATGCGCTTTGCGCGTCCTGCCACAAGGCAATTACCTCCAATGTTTCTGCCCATAGCCATCACCCGCTAAACAGTTCGGGTAGTTCCTGCGTGGAATGCCACATGCCGGCTACGGTGGTTGGTGTCGACGGCCAATTTCGTGATCATTCGATGAGTATTCCGGTGCCGGAGAACACGATCGGACACGAGATTCCGAACGCTTGCAACTTGTGTCACAAAGACAAGGATGCCCAGTGGGCATTGCAGCAAATGAAAGCCTGGTATGGAGATGGTTCGCGACAAAAGATGGTTGCGCGAGCTGACGCGTTTAGCAAGGCACGAGCGGGTGATCCGCAAGCGGTTCAGGGTTTGCTCGATATCGAGTCGGATGGCTCGGCGGGGGCTTTTGTGCGGGCTAATGCCGCGGGATATCTCGCGGGCTTTCCGAATGATCCGACTGCTTACGACGCGGTGTTTCAAGCGCTCTCAGATAGTGAGCCTTTGGTTCGAGCCACGGCCGCCTTTGAGATCCGGCCTCGCGCGGCTCAACGGGAAACGGTAGCTCCAAAGCTTGCAGCTTTGCTTCACGACCCGGTCACGACGGTGCGCATGAGTGCCGCGATCGCCCTGGTTGCGATGGGAGTGCGCCAACTGCCAGCCGGAGATGAAGAATGGTTCATCCGCGCAAAGGATCTTTATTCGGCTCGCGCCGATCTCAATTCGGATGATGCCAACCAACAGTATGCCGCCGGCAGATTTTTCTATTTGGCGGGTGACATGCAGCGTTCTGTCAATGCATTCACCACGACTCTGAAGCTGGACGGCAGGATTCCTGCGCAGTACTATCTCGCGCGTGCTTTGGCCGCGAACGGCGACGCGGCGGCTGCCCGCAAGATCCTGGAAGAGATTCCTGCCAACGACCAACAATACGCAGCTGCGCAGCAGTTCCTCGCCTCGTTGGGAACGAGCGACTCAGGGCAATCCGACCAGACGCCCGCAAACGCGTCTGGAAATTCCGAAGCAGAGGCTGCATTTGCTGAAGGCCAATCACAATATCGAAATGAAAATTATGATGTTGCGCTCACAGACCTGGAACAGGCACTTCGCGTCGCACCGCAGGCAGAATGGGCGACCAAGGCGGAAGTTTATCGGGCCATCTGTCTAGAGAAATTAGGACGAACTCAGGAATCCGAAGCAGCTATGCAGAGCCTCTTTCAAAAACCTGCTGGGCGAAACGATGTTGATCTGCAACTTGCCTTCGCGGAGTTGCTCGCGGAGACGGGCCGGACGGAGGAAGCGCTGAAGCCCATCGACACTGCGATCGCTGTTGCGCCACAATCCGGGGTGGCCTATTTTTGGCGGGCCAGGATAATGTTAGAACTGCACCACGCTGATGAGGCTTTGGTGGCGGCACAGCAATCGGTTCATCTGATGCCAGATTCGCTGGCTGCTCATAGCCTGCTGTTGAAGATCTACCAAATGCAAGGCCGCGCTGAGGAGGCGGGACACGAGGCGGAATGGCTTCGCGATTATCAACGGCGTGTAGAGTCACGCTGATCTTTCTGCTCGCCGGCATGACGAGCGCCTTGGCGCAGATTCGCTTTGAAGAGATTGCGGCGAAATCTGGGCTCAAGTTCGAGCTGCACAACGGCGCTGTTGGCGAGTTTCACCAGCCTGAACTGATGCTCGGCGGCGTAGCCGCTCTCGATTACAACAACGACGGCTGCATGGATATTTTCTTTACCAACGGAGCAGCCATGCCATCTCTCAAGAAGACTGGTCCGGAATACTGGAACCGTCTTTTTCGCAACAATTGTGACGGCACGTTCACCGATGTAACCGAAAAAGCCGGAGTCGCTGGTGAAGGCTATTCCATGGGAGTTGCCGTTGCAGATTATGACAACGATGGGTATCCCGACATCTTTGTTACGGGGGTGAACCGGAACTTTCTTTACCACAACCGCGGCGACGGAACGTTTGAGGATGTCACCGAGAAGGCGCACCTTACAGGAGTTGATCCTCATTATGGCAAGCTGTGGTCGGTTTCAGCAGCCTGGGTCGACATCGATAATGATGGATGGCTCGACCTGGTGGTTTCCAACTACGTTCAGTGGGACGCGAAACAGGAACCCGTTTGCGGCACGCCCCAGCAGCAGCTCTATTGCCGTCCGGATGCGTACCGTGATACGCCCAACCAAATCTTTCACAACAACCACGATGGGACATTTACAGACATCACCCAAGCGTCGGGATTGGGTTCACATCTGGGTAAAGGGATGGGCATAGCGGTTGCCGATTATGACGGCGACGGACTGATGGATATTTTCGTGGCCAATGACTCGGTTCCTAATTTCCTATTTCATAATCTGGGACACGGAAAATTCGAGGAAGTCGGATTTGTCTCGGGTGTGGCGTTGAACGACAACGGAAAACCGGTCGCGGGCATGGGCGCCGACTTTCGGGATCTGGATAATGACGGGCGTCCTGACCTGATGCTTACTGCCATGATCAACGATACCTATCCGTTTTTTCGGAATACCGGCAAATCTCCTGCGTTTGAAGATGACACCGCAAGCTCCGGACTGGCCCTGTTGACGCGCACTTTGACGGGCTGGGGCATTGGCTTCTACGACTTTGATAGTGACGGCTTCAAGGATGTGTTCACCGCAAATTCGCATTTTCCGGCGCTCGATCGTTATCTTGGAACCGCAGCTGCGCTGCCGAATTCTGTTTTTCGCAATCGGGGCGATGGGCGATTCGAAGATGCCTCCAAAACGGCGGGAGCAGATTTTCAGGTTGCAGGACAGTACCGCGGAGTTGCCTTTGCTGATTTCGACAACGACGGACGAATCGATGCGGTTGTGGCGAACGTGAATGGACCGGCGCGTCTATTTCACAACATCAGCCCGGACATTGGCCACTGGCTGGCTCTCAGGCTAATCGGAAAACGCAGCAATCGCGATGGTATCGGCGCGGGAATCACAATTACACTTCCAGATGGCCGCAAGCTCTACAACCATTGCACGACCAGCGTGGGATACGCTTCCTCCAGCGAACCGCTGGTGCGCTTCGGCTTAGGGAAACAGAGCACGATCAGACTGATTGAGATTCGATGGCCGAGCGGCCAGATCCAACGGTTGCAAGATGTGTCCGGCGATCAGACTCTAAAGCTTCGTGAGCCCTGAGCACCTTAAGTACAGATTGGGCGGCCTTCTTGCATTCGCGTACCCGAAGCTCACCGAACACCTAGAGGGAATTCGGGCTGATTCCTAAAGAATCCACTGGATTCCTCCTGCAATCCCTGGCACCTAAACTCCAAGAGAGGCAACGTAGAGTTCGTTTCTCTCGGAGGCTTGAGGCATGAAAGCAAAGACATTGGTTTTCGCAACACTGTTGCTGGCTGGATCGTGGGTAGTGGCACAGACCAGCAGTTCCTCCTCTGCTCAGAGTTCGAGCAACCCGGGCAGCACAACGCAAACGGCGCCAACTCCACAGACACCGCAGCAAGGCACGTCCGGAACCATGAACAATTCCGCTCCGGGGCAAACTGGCACGACCAGCCCGGTCCAGAGTGGGACATCCGCGACGCAGCCTGGCACAGGGACACAGCCGGGACAGAACAGTGCCGCGGCGCAATCCGGCATGAACGCTTCGGGGAACACCTTAAAAGGATGTCTGTCGGGTTCCGCGGCGAGCGGGGTTTTCCTTCTTACTGAGAGCACCGGGAATAAGTACAAGCTCATGGGTGACAACAATGACCTGCGCATGCTCATAGGCCATGAGGTCCAGGTCACAGGGCAGATGGCCGGTGTTCCTGCGGGAGCAAATTCGGCTGCCACGGGCAGCACGGGCAGCAGTTCTCCTGCGGATCAGACCGGAGCAGCGGCGACCACCAATGGCGCCACGAGTTACGGAAATACAGGAACCGCGGGCGCAGCCGCTGGCCAGAATTTCGAAGTGACCAGCGCAACCAAAGTCTCTGACCAGTGTGGAGAAGCGAGCAACCCCCATGGACGGATGTCAAAGAAAATGACCAACGGCACGTTTGAAATGGCTGCCTTGATGCAAGCGGGCGGAGCTGGTGCTGGCGGAGCGGCCGGCTCTGGTGGTGGCGCAGCGGGCAGCGCTGGAAGCGCGGCGGGAACAGCCGGTCAGACGGGAAGCGCGACCCCAGGTGCACAGACGCCGGGAAGTGCAACTCCTGGCCAGACCACACCGGGACAGACCACGCCGGGAACTACGCCGGGTTCGGCTAATCCGACCCCCGGAACAGCGGCGCCGACCCCAGGAACAGCGTCACCGACACCGGGAACAGCGGCGCCGACCCCGGGAACTGCGTCTCCGACGCCGGGAACAGCGTCACCGACTCCAGGCACGGCAGCCCCAACACCGGGTACCGCAACTCCGGGAACAACTCCGGGCACTCCTGGAACGACGCCAGGAACAACGACTCCGGGAACAACCAATCCGCCGAGCACGAGCAGTCCAACTCCGAACACACCGCCGTCGAGCACGAATCCTCCGTTGTAAGTGGAGCGAGATTATCTAAAAAGGCCAGCTTCGGTGGGCCTTTTGCTTTTGGGCTACACAGTTCGTGGGCAAGAATGCCCGCGCTACACAGGAATGCCTCGGGCGATAAGTGTGAGATAATTTTTTTCGAGGGATTCATGGCCGAGCACAAGGTTTTCTGCGTCAAGTTGCAAAAAGAACTGCCCGGACTTGACGAGCCACCATTCGATACGGAACTGGGCAAGAAGATCTACGACAACGTCTCGCAGCAAGCATGGAATCAATGGATGGATTTCTGCAAAATGCTGCTGAATGAATATCGGCTGAATCCCGCCCGCCGCGAGGATCAGGAAGCCATCGTCAAACAGATGGAGCAATATTTCTTTGGAGAAGGCGTTCGACCGCCAGAGCAGTACGTTCCCCCGGCGCAGAAGTAAATCAAGGTACGAGAATGCCTTGCCGATTTCTTGCATGCCACTAAGGGAATAGCGATCCTTCGACTCCGTAGCTGCTTCACTGCGTGAACCATCTACTTCGCTCAGCATGACATGCCTTTTTTCAAGTGAGCCAATGCTGAGAGGCGCTCTTCCGGTGTAAACTGCATATATGTTGATGCAAGAGAAGTTTCAGAACGCCCGGTGGCTGATATTCAAGGTCGGCGTGGCGGTTGCGGTTGCCATCGTTTGCTGGAAGGTGATTGTTCGCTAGATTTCTGCGAGAGCGATACGAGAGTACCTTCCGAGCCAATGCGTTTACCAGCCTATTAACCTGGCTTTCATCTGCCTGTAACAATTCTGCACCACAATTGAGGCATGGATCCGCCCGTTTACGACACGCTGATCCTTTCCGACCTGCACCTGGGTGCGGACACCAGCCATGCCGGCGAGGCCCTGCATGTGCTCAAATCGAACCGCTTTCGCCGGTTGATCCTGCTGGGTGACATTTTCGCTGACCTGAATTTCCGCCGCCTCACCAAGGAACATTGGAAGTTTCTCGGGTACATTCGCAAGCTGTCCAATCCGAAACGTGGCGTTGAGGTGATCTGGGTGGAGGGCAACCACGATCATGGCCTGACTGAGGTCATGTCGCATCTGGTGGGAGTTCGCGTTTACCAGGAATATGTGTGGGAGTATGAGGGGATTCGCCATCTTGCGATTCACGGCCATCAATTCGACCGCTTACTCGCGAACAACGTGAGCCTGAATTATTTTGGGACCCTATTGTATTTGCAATTGCAAAAACTCGATGTCAAAGGCAAACCACTGGCGCGGCTGATCGATCGCCTGAATACGCGGTGGCTCCGCATGTCATCAAAAGTGGCTGCGGGAGCCATATTTCACGCGCGTCTGCACAAAGCTGACCGGATCTTTTGCGGGCACACTCATGAGGCCATTCACGAAGTGCGCGATGGTTATCACTACTACAATTCCGGCGGTTGGGTGGGTTCGACGGGGACGTACATCACCATCGATGCAGATGGGGTGCAAATTCATCGCCAGGATCTCGTGCAATCGCGTGCGAAGGAGAACGAACCGGAGGCGGTGGATGCCGAACAGGATGAAGTCGCCGAACCCGTGGAGTACGAGAAGGTTGGCCAGTGACAAGCAATTTGACCAGATCCGCTCCCGGCCCGGCTCGCAAGCTTGCGATTGTTTTCCACCACGCGGGCGGAGGTCATCGTAATGCGGCGGAGGCGTTAAAGGAAATTCTCACGACTCAAACTCCGCCCTGGGATGTCAGTTTTTTAAATCTCCAGGAACTGCTCGCGCCTCTGGATGTTGTCCGTCGTAGCACCGGCCTGAATATCGAGGGAACTTACAACCTGATTTTGCGCAAGGGTTGGACGCGTTTTACGCCGCAATTGCTGGTGCTGTTACAAACTACCATTCGGCTGGCTCATTCGCAGATCGTAGAGCTCCTACGACGCTATTGGGCCGAACATCCGACAGATGTGGTGCTTTCGGTCATCCCGCATTTCAATCGTGAGATTGCCGACAGTCTGGTGAATGATGAACGCAAAACACCGTTTGTCACTTTGCTGACCGACATCGCGGATTATCCACCGCGCTTCTGGATTGAGCCGAACTCAGAATTCCTGATTGTGGGAAGCGATCGAGCGAAGCAGCAGGCGTTGGCGACGCGGTATTCCCCTGAGCGCATTTTCCAAACTTCAGGAATGATTTTAAAGCCGCGTTTCTATCAGGATCTTTCAGTAGATTGCGCGACAGAGCGCAAGGCCCACGGACTCGATCCAGATTGCCCCACTGCAATCGTGCTTTTTGGTGGTCATGGATCGAGCGTGATGCTTGAGATCGCGAAGAAATTAGACAGCAGTGGCATGGATCTTCAGTTGATCATGATCTGCGGACACAACCAAAAGCTCGCCGCAAGATTGCGGAACCTGAAGACACGCCGGCCCATGTTGGTAGAAGGATTCACGAGAAATGTCGAATACTACATGGCGCTGGCTGATTTTTTTATCGGAAAGCCAGGACCAGGCTCGATCAGCGAAGCGCTTCAATTGCATCTGCCCGTGATCGTGGAATGCAATTCCAAAACCTTGCCGCAAGAGCGTTACAACACCGAGTGGGTCACCGAGAACGGATACGGAATCGTAGTGAAGAGTTTCGGCGAGATTGTTCCGGCCGTTCAAAAAATGCTAGATCCGAAAAACCTCCACCAGTTCCGCGGCAAAGCCGCTAGCTATTCCAACCACGCACTTTTCGAAATCCCTGCCATTCTGGAAAGATGTCTGATTTCGGCAGGGCAGACGGAGGCCGAAACCGTCTCGTGCAAGGCTTAGCTCCTCTACGATTCAGAAATGCACCACTAGCCCGGTGGAGAATCGCAGATTAGTTTGCGTGGTGCTGAAGAAGCGAGTTTGCAGCGCGTCAAATTGGAAGCGCCACGCAAGGAGTGGAATCAAATGATAATCGAGGCCTCCGCCCAACGCGTCTCCGAATGATGTATCCGTGTTGGAACTGCCCGAGGCACTGGCGCGAATGTGGCTGATGCCGATCAGGGCATGAACAAACGGCCGGAATTTGCGAACGCTAACGGACGCTCTTGGTCCAAAAAGGAAATTGTATTCACTCAGATTCGCATTGGTTGTCGCGGGGCATGACGGCAGGAGCAGGACGGGGCACACCTCGGGCAGACTTTGAGAACCGTAGACACCGCCGATATCGGCCACGAGTCCGATAAATGGCAGCACCTTTGCTTCTCCGGAGGCATTCCAGCCATTCAAGCCAGTACCTTGCCCCGGCACCAGATTGGTGCTCGTATGCGAGTATCCGAAGAAAATATTTCCGCTGGGAATTTGGGCTGTTGCGAAGCTCGCGAACAGCAATAACGTTGCAAAAACAGCTGCTGTCTTGCACATGGAGACATTCTCCTGCCGCTGAGATCGTGAGGAATTATTGGATGCGGGTTCGATCTGAATAGGATGCAGAAGCAGATGGACACTCTGGTTCATTAAGGTGCTGTGATTTGTGAGTCAACCACGAAGCCACCAAGGCACGCGAAGGAACTCTCGTCGGCGTAAGGCCAAACACTTCCTCCTATACCTGCTCCCTGGCTTCCCCCAATACCACGTTCACATCCATTTTCTTCTTGGCGCGATAAATCGTAATCCGGACGGTGTCTCCGGCGCGGTGTCGATCCATCATCTGCTGAAGGTCCTGCTGGTCCTGCACCTGCTCGCCGTCGATGGCCACGATCAGATCGCCACCCACGGTAATGGGCATGTTCCCGAGATATGCACGCTCATTCCCGCCGCGTAATCCTGCGCGCTCCGCAGCGCCACCTGGAATCACCTGCACGATCAGCAACCCGTAATCGGCTGCGAGGCCCATTTGATCGGCCAGGTCGGGATCGATGGGCAACGTACGTACCCCGAGGGCGGGCCTGCGCACGCGCCCTAAGGTCACAAGATCATTGAGCACGGCTTTCGCGGTGTTGATCGGAATGGCAAATCCAATACCGGCACTTTGGCCGACATTCGAGGCAATCATGGTATTAATGCCGATGACTTCGCCATGCCAGTTAAGCAAGGGTCCGCCAGAGTTCCCGGGGTTAATCGCAGCATCGGTTTGGATAGCCTCTTCGATTCGCACGCCATCCGGTTCTTCCACTGATCGAATCGAGCTCACAATTCCACGGGTGAGGGTTCCCGATAGGCCGAAGGGGTTTCCAATCGCATAGACTTTCTGCCCAACCTGCAGATGTGTGGAATCACCGAGCGTCATCGGTTGCAACTCAGGAGCTTTAATCTGGATTACTGCCAGATCGTGGGAGCGGTCCGTCCCTACAATGCTCGCCCGGTACTTCTTGCGATTATGAAGCGTGACTTCGATCTGCGCACTTTGCTGTGAACTCGCGATCACGTGGTAGTTCGTCAGAATGTGGCCATCGCGATCGATCACAAAGCCCGAGCCTTGTCCTTCCTGAGGCACGAGGCCATAGAAAAAGTCAAAAGTCATGGTGCGCGAGGTGACGTTGACCACGGCTCCGATGTTCTTGCGATAGACAGTGATGTTGTTCTGCTCTTCGGGATCGAGGGGCTCATTCGGAGTTGAGGCCTCGCTGATCTCAACTTTGTCGGGGCGGCCGAGCCAGCTTGTCAACGCGGGTCGGCCAGAACGATATGTGGTGAAGTAAAAGAATGCGCCGGCAAGAATTACCGCCAGCACAATGGGGCGCAGCAGCTTCATAAAAGAAAACCTTCAGTTCTTGTTTGCAAAAGGATTCCAGGCAGTGGTGCAGTTTGATAAGGAAGCGAGCCAAGCGCGCGATTATACCGTCGCTGGTGAACCTCGCGACGCTTCGCGCGGCTCGCCGAGTCCCTCGCGGGCGCAAAAGAAGCTTGCTCGGGATGACAATCAAGCCGTACCACTACCGGATTTCAGCTTTGATTTTAACCAAATTGCGACACGAAGCGAGTGGCATCTCCTATCATCTACGCGTTGAGTTTCGCCACCGCCGCATCGTCCTCTTGGCGCAATCTCGCGTACAGTTCTGCCGCTTTTTCCCGCGTGGCATCCAGCGGACCGGAGTTGTCGATCACGTAATCGGCGACTTTGATCTTCTCTTCATCAGGCAACTGTGCTGCCATCCTGCGCTCCACTTCACGGCGGGCGGTTGCAAAATCGACTTTCATCTTGGAAGCCCAGCGTTCGATGCGCTGTTCCGGCCGGCAAGTGACGACCACCAGCCGGTCAAACCTTTTGTGACTGCCCGTTTCCAGAATCAGGGCGGCCTCGACAATCGCGATCGCGTGCGGATGTTTTTTGGCGATGTCGTTCATCCAGCGGTTTTCCCGATCGATCACAGCGGGATGGACGATGTGGTTCAGTTCTCGGATTCTTGGGGGCTGGCCGAAGGCGAGTTCCGCCAGTCGCGCTCGATTGATAGTTCTATCGGAACTGAGAATTTCGGCGCCAAATTGCTTTATGACTGCATCGTATACTGCTTCTTCTGGCTGCAGCAGTTGGTGTGCCACCTGGTCGGACTGAATCAAATGAGCTCCGAGCTCCACCAACATCTCACCAACCGCAGATTTGCCGCTCGCGATCCCGCCTGTTAGGCCGACCTTAAGCAACTATGACCTCCAAAAGTTTCAGGAATTTTCCTCGGGGTTGTCTTTGGTTGGAAGTTATTAGACACGGGAGAATTCAGCCGCTCCACGCCTTAGCTTGGCCGCTCGCACCGTGTTCGACATCAACATAGCAATGGTCAATGGCCCCACTCCGCCCGGCACGGGAGTGATTGCTCCTGCCACTTCGGCGACCTCGGGATGCACATCGCCAATGAGCACTGATCCTTTCGTTTGAAAAGCCGCTTCCCGCTTGGCATTTCCTGCAAAGAACCGTTCAAACTCAGCGCGATCCGTGATCGAATTCATGCCAACATCGATCACGGTGGCCCCGGGCTTCACAAATTCGCGAGTGATCATTCCGGCGCGCCCAATTGCAGCAACGAGAATGTCGGCACGGAGGCAAACGCCTGGAAGATCGCGGGTTTTGGAATGACAGATGGTGACGGTTGCGTTGGCGTTAGTCAGCAGCATGGCGGTGGGCTTGCCGACGATATCGCTGCGCCCAACCACTACTGCTTCCTGTCCGGCAATTGGAATCTTGCTGCGTTTCAGAATCTCCATAATTCCGGCCGGGGTGCACGGTACCAGGCCCGGACGCTGCGTGGAAAGAAAACCCACGTTCATAGGATGAAATCCATCGACATCCTTGGCTGGATCCACCGCCAGGAGGACCTGCTGAGCATCTACTTGTTTCGGTAACGGAAGTTGCACCAGGATGCCATCGATGTTATCGCGGCGGTTCAAATCGGAGACGATCTTGAGGAGTTCCCGGGTGGAGGCGGTCTCCGGAGGTGAGTGTTTTTCGCTGTAAATTCCGATCTCTTCGCAGGCTTTCACTTTTCCGCGAACATAAACTTCGGAAGCCGCATTATGCCCTACCAGCACGACCGCTAATCCGGGGCGGGCACCAGCGGCGGTCATGGCTTTCACCTCCGCGGCTACTTCGGCGCGAATCTCGCTGGCGATTTTTGTCCCATTCAAGATGAGGGCAGGCATCAGTCTGGCCAATTCTCAAAGACAAATTGTATATGAGGCGCTCTATTTGCTCGTGCGCTTGAAGAACGGAAACTCTTCTGTGCCGGCCTTCCCTATATTCGTGATGGCGAAAGCTTCGCACCGATTGAGCGATTCCTGCAAATCCTGCAAAGCTTGTTCGCGTTGAGCTTCGTCGGCCTGAGTGGGAACTGAAATGGTTCGGCCGACCCGCATCAGCGCTCGCGAAAACGGTTTCGGGATTATAAGGCGATCCCAGGTGTTCAATACCCAAGCGTCGCTCAAGGCAATATGAAACATGGCCATGGGCACGCCAGTCGCCCGGGCCAGCAGAGCCGGGCCAGGTTTGACAACGTGGCGTGGTCCCTTGGGTCCGTCCAGCGTGAAGGCCACGATCCAGCCTTGTTCGAGTTCGCGGCGCATGCCAAGCAGGGCGCGTACGGCGAACCGGCTGCTCGAACCACGCACTTTGACGAAACCGAATTTCTGCATGATGCGTCCTGTGTACTCGCCATCGAAGCTGTCGCTGCTCATTACGCGAATGTTTAAATCGCGCCAGAGATACATTGCCGGAATCATGCAGTCATGCCAAAACGAGTAGACGTAGGGACGGGCTTCGAGACTGCCGGGCGAACTGTCCTCCCAGGAAATCGAAAAGCGGATCGTGGATCCGATTGCACGGATGGCAAAGTATCCGGCCCACGTGATCAGCCACAGCAGGAAGCGCTGCCAGCGTGTAAAGCGTCCTGCCGCTGCAGTGGTCTGGTCGGAAACGGGCGTCGTCGACGTGGCGCTCACTGCCGTATTGTATCGTTCACGGTTGTGTTCCCAGCAGTGCGTCAAACCTGAGATGTACTTCGCGAATCCAACCCATCTATTTTGCGTGGCTACTTCCGGCGACTCTCGGCAACATCGTCGGCGGGGTTGTGATTGTGAGCCTGCTCAACTATGGGCAGGTACGCGAAGCCTGATCAGAGCGTATGGAGGTAAGCCAGCAGATCGTCAATTTGCTGTTGGGTCAGCTCTTGTGCAAAAGCTGGCATCTTATTCCTCCCCATCTTGATGACGTCAGTGACGCGGTCGTCGTTCGCAGGCATACCGCTCACGGGAAGATACTGCTTCTTAAAGATATGTTTCATGCTCGGCCCCTGGCGTCCCCGCGAGGAGTACGGCGCGTGACAACGATCGCAGTAGTTGTCGTAGATTTTTCTTCCCGCAGCCTGTTGGGCATTTAACCCCAGCTCGGCGTCGCTCTTACGTCGTTCAATGTCGCATCCAGCCAACGCGAGCAGGACGACGAGCGGCATCAAAAGTTGCGTAATGGATTTTAGATTGAAGATTTCAGATTGCAGATCGATGCTCCCCTTTAAGCTTGTTCACAGACGCGTGGTTAAGGAGAAATTCTCGAAGTACAATAATAGGATAAACGGGTAATGGTGCAGTTTAACAAGGAAGCGAGCCGGACGCGCGATTGTTGTGTCGCAAAAGCGCGACACTTCGCGCGGCTCGCCCAGATCCCTCGCTACGCAAAGGAGGCTTGCTCGGGATGACAACCAAACTTTACTACTACCGATAAACGCGGGAAGAACGCTCTCAATCAAATGCCAAGCTCGAGGAAACGCGTTTCCGTTAAACGAGTGTACGAGGACCCCGCGCCATCCGACGGCACGCGCGTGCTGGTGGATCGCCTGTGGCCGCGCGGCCTGACGAAAGATCGTGCTGCACTGGATTCCTGGTTAAAGGCTCTGGCACCTTCCAACGAGCTGCGCCAGTGGTACCACTCTCATCCGGAGCAGTGGGGAGACTTTCGCAAGCGATATCTTCGTGAACTCTCGAGACCCCAGTCCGCCGAGGCACTTGATCAACTTTATCGGCTCGCTCATGGCACGAAACCGCTGACATTGCTGTTTGCCTCGAAGCATGAAGATCGGAATAACGCGGTTGTGCTGAAAGATCTTCTGGCTGGCATGCGTAAGCCTCCGACGGGCACAGGGCCAGCCGGCGCTCGTGCCATGCGACATCGCGAAGCGAAGCGTATGCCCCGACCGACGTGATTTTTCGGGATGAGCAACGGCATCGCGAGCAGCCACTCATCCAGACTCAATGCTCCGGAGCGGGGCTGTAGTAGCGGGTTAACCACTGGCTCAACCCGTCGAGTCCGGGAAACAAGATTCGTTCATTGATATTGGCCTGATCGAGTTTGTCCCGGATTTCTCGCTTTAGGGTTGCTGGAATAACGATTCGCCGAAAGAGTTCCTTATGGCGATGCAGCCAACCACTTACACTTTCATCTGCACGGGAAGTGACGGAGAACAGGGCAGCCTGATTGACGAGGCGGTCATCGAGGGAGGGTGGTTCAAAGAAAGCTAGAAATGGCTTTTGCGATAAGCGCTCAAATGCGCGTAGCGTAGGCGCGGCCCGATCCAGCATCTCCACGGTGAGGACATCGGAATCTTCCTGTTGCAATGATCTTCGCAGCTTCGTGGGCAGACACTTTTTGAGCTTTATGCAGTCCACGCACCAGATAGCCGCGTCCCGTTGCCATTCCGCCGGATTCACGGTTGCAAAGTGCAAGGAGACGTACGGGGAGAAGCTCCAATCGAGCAGCCTGGTGGGCAAGCCATGATGCTGTGCGAGAGCAATCCAATTCCAGACGGAATCGGCCTGGATGTTCCGGCTATGCGCATATTTCCGAAAATTCCGCAGCAGTGATTGCTCCCGAAGATGGTATTGCCCGCCTAAACGCCTCAAGGAAGTCTCTGGCTCGGCAGTGGCATCGGGAAGACCGCGGAATGCGAAAGGAGAGCGGAATCTCTTTAGATCACTTTGCCACGATCCTTCATACAGCTCGGCCTGAAGGTCCGTCCAACTGGACACGTAGGTGTCACTTGCGCGAGACATAAGTCTGCTATGCGAACCCCAGTATTCTAAGCCACTAGCGTTACTGACGTTGTCTGCTCGTGGCGGAGTATAAACGGTTGCCAATCTTTAGCTCGCAGATCTTTGGCTTACAAAACGGCAGTCTCTTCGATTAGCTTTCCTTCTGCGAAACGATTCAAACCAAGCAAGGAGACATCCACGACTTCGGTGGCGCCACGGAGAACGAGATCTGCGAGGATCTTTCCTGTGGCGGGCGCATGCATGACTCCATGGCCGCTGAAGCCGTTGGCGAGAAAGAAGCCTGGCAGAGCAGGAACTTCTCCGAGAATCGGATGATGATCCGGGGTCATCTCGTAGAGTCCGGCCCAGGCTTTTTTCGGGTTTACTGCGAGATTCTCGAACACGGGTACCCGGCTTGCTGCATGAGTCAAAATTTTCTCGATAAAACTCGATTCAAAGTCCGTATTGAATCCCGGGGTTTCACCCGGATCGTTCCAGGCCAGCAGGAAGCCGAGCGCTTCGGGCCGGAAATGAAAGCCGGTTGACATATCGATGATCATGGGCGCGCTGTGGGGAAACTGATCGAATGGTTCAGTGGGAACCAACATGCGACGGAGGGGTTGGACTGGCAGATCGATTCCGGCCATTTTGGCGACTTCTGCTGCCCAGGGCCCTGCTGCATTCACGAGCTTGCGAGTTGCGACCGGGCCGCGGCTCGTTTCCACGCCGCAGATGCCTTTGTCATCGTGTCGAATGCTGGTAACTTCTGTGCGCTTCCACAAAGTCGCGCCGTGATCCGCGGCCCACGTCATAAAACCTGTCATGGCGCTATAAGGATCGACGAAGCCGTCAGTTGAGCAGAAGCTGCCGCCAATAATGTCGTCCGACCGAAGCTGGGGAAACATGTTGCGAATTTCATTTGCCGGAATTAAACGAACGTCTTTGAGTCCGAGTGCAACCTGCTTCTCATAATTTGTCCGAAGGTATGCCAAATGTTTCTCGGTTGTGGCGCAGAAGAGATAACCTTGCGGTTTATATCCACAGGGAAAACCTAGTTTTTCATCGAAGGCTGCGTAGAACGGAATGGAGTACAGTGACATGCGGATGCTGCTCGCGGTGGAAAACTGGGCTCGCACGCCGCCCATGCTTTTGCCGGTCGACCCCTTGCCCTGAGCACTTTCACGCTCAACCACCAGAACATCTCGGCATCCGGCTTCGGCCAGGTGATAGGCGACACTGGAGCCGACAATGCCTCCGCCTACAATTACGACGTCTGCTGTTTTCATAGCGAAGCCTGCAGGTTAGCAGAAAATTTGTAATCGCCCTGTGATAGCATTGGGCCCGTTTCAGTCCTTACTTGGTTATGGTTTTCAAAAATTCGCGTACTTTGGCTGCCGCTCTTGTCCTGTCGATTGCCAGCTTTATTATTCCAGTAGCGCTGGCCGGTTCGCCGGTCTCGACGACCTCTAAGGGTAGCGCCGGGGACCGCAGCCAGCAACTGCGCTCCTTGTTTGACGAGGTATGGCAATATCAGCTGCGAACTGAACCCGAATTCGCGACCGCAATTGGTGACAAGCGCTACAACGATCGGCTCAGCGACGAATCACCTGCCTTCTATCAATCTGATGTTAAACAGAAACAGGATTTCCTCTCTCGTTGTGAAGGTATTGCCCCCGGCGGCCTCTCGAAGCAGGATGCGCTCAGTCGCGAGCTGATGATCCGCGAACTCCGGGAGGAGATTGAAGGAGCCAAATTCAAGACTTGGGAAATGCCGGTCAATCAGATGAATGGCCCGCATCTCGACCTGCCGGATCTCGTGACGCTAACACCTTTTACTTCGGTGGCTGACTATGAAAGCTATACGGCTCGGTTAAAGCAGATTCCTCGCTTGTTTGACCAGGTCATGGCGAATATGCGACAAGGCATGCAGGACCATTTGATGCCGCCCCGCTACCTGCTTGAGAAGGTTTCCAAAGAGGCACAGGATATCGCCGAACGAACCGGCGAGAACAGTTCGTTCGCTAAGCCGATAAAGAATTTTCCGGCAAGTATATCTGCGGAAGATCAGAAACGTTTGCGGGAAGATGTACTCGCAACCGTCGCCAACCAAGTCCTGCCGGCTTATCAGCGATTCGCAAAATTTGTTCACGACGATTATGCCCCGGCGGGACGCACCGATCCGGGTGTTTGGGCATTGCCGGACGGAGATGAGCGGTATCGGTTTGCGGTTCGCCGCATGACCACGACAAACATGAGTCCCGAAGAAATTCATGAGCTCGGACTCAAGCAGATCGATGTCATCGAAAAGGAAATGTTGGCGGTCGCTAATAAACTCGGCTTCAAGGACCTTGCCAGCCTGAATGAGCACATAAAGAACGACCGCAGTTTGTATGCGACATCGGGGCAGCAGTTGCTCGACTTGTATAACCACTACATCGATGAAATGCAGCCGAAGTTGCCGAGCCTATTCGGACATTTGCCAAAGGCTCCGGTTGTGGCCATCCCGATGGAAGCTGCGCGTGCACCGAATGCGGTTCCGGCTGACTACACGGAAGGCACGCCTGATGGTTCGCGCCCTGGCCACATCAATGTCAATGAATGGGACCCGGAGCATCGCTTGCTTTTAAACCTCGAGGCAATTGCCTACCACGAAGGGATTCCCGGTCATCATCTGCAGTTATCGCTGGCTCAGGAAATGCCTGAGCTACCGGCATTTCGGCAGCATGCCGGGTATACAGCATTCGTGGAGGGTTGGGCGCTCTATGCAGAGCGCCTGGCCAAGGATGTTGGGCTGTATCAGGACCCTTACAGCGATTATGGACGCATGGAGAACGAGATGTGGCGCGCCATTCGCCTGGTGGTGGATACGGGAGTACACGAGCAACACTGGTCCCGCCAGCAGATGGTCGATTATTTCCATCGCTACACCGCCATGGACGAACCCAACGTGCAAAGCGAAGTGGACCGCTACATCGCATGGCCCGGGCAGGCCTTGGCATACAAACTGGGACAGCTAGAAATCCTGAAGCTGCGTGAGGGAGCCCGTCAGAAACTCGGAGACAAGTTCGACGTGCGCGCGTTCCACGACGAGGTCTTGGGCGACGGCGCGCTGCCCCTGGACGTTTTGGATTCGGAGGTCAACAACTGGATAGCAGCGCAAGCCAAGCCATTGAAATGAGCGCGCCCTGGATAAAGTGCAGAATACCGTCGTGAATGTGAAGCAGCTTTTCGATCTGACCGGCCGGGTAGCAATCGTTACCGGAGGGTCGATTGGCTTGGGGCGCCAGATGGCCGAAGCTCTGGCTGAAATGGGAGCCAACGTGATGCTCTGCGCTCGCAAAAAGGAGCGTTGTGAGCAGGCCGCCGACGAATTGCGGAAGGTGGGAACTAAAGCCGCTGCCATTGCCTGCGACGTCAAAAGCCAGAGCAGCGTTCAGGAAATGGTCGACGCCACCCTAGCTCAATTTGGACGCATCGATGTGCTGATCAATAACGCCGGTGTGTCTTGGGGTGCTCCAGTCGAGGAAATGCGCCTTGAGGATTGGAACAAAGTAATCGAAACTAATCTGACCGGAACCTTTCTATGTTCACAGGCAGTGGGAAAAGTAATGATCGATCAGGGGAGAGGAAAGATCATTAATATTGCATCGATTGCCGGGTTGGAGGGCGCCCCGCCGGAATTATCAGCCATTGGCTATCACGCGAGCAAAGGCGGAGTGATCAGCTTCACGAAAGACTTGGCGTGTAAGTGGGCCACGCATCACATCCAGGTGAACGCGATTGCTCCCGGTTGGTTTCCCACTCACATGTCGAACCGGGTTCTCGCACACCACAAAGATCTATTCCTCTCGCAGATTCCGGCGCGACGCTTCGGCAGCGATCATGACCTCAAAGGAGCCGCAGTGTTTCTCGCATCCGACGCCTCCAATTACGTCACCGGGCACGTGCTTGTGGTGGACGGAGGACAGTCGGCCTGGTAATCACGGCAGGCTCGTACTGGCACCTCGAGGCTTATGCAGTTCCGGCCGAAAGCGTTCGCTTGCCGGCCGATGTAGAGAGTGACTCAACCGCAGGAATGGAAACCGGAACGGTTAGCGTTTGCTCAGCAGGCATGGAATCGCTTCGCAGAGCCTGTACCAGCATATCGACAGCCTTTCCGGCATTTGCCGGGATGTAGATCGTGGCCGTTAGTAAACCTTTGCGTACCCACGCTTGACCGCTGTTGGGTAGACCATCGCAGCCAAGAAAAGGCAAACTCAGCCAACGCTCTCTTGCCGGTCCGGCCGGCAACTCCTCAAAAGCTTTTCGCGCTCCCAATGCCATCGAGTCGTCCTGGGCGGCTACGACATCAATGCGGGTCTGCAGCGAGGTTGACAATCGCAGCCAGGAACTCACGGTGCGATGTGCACTCGCCTCAGTCCACTGCGCACGCATCACCTTGACTTCGACTTCCACTGGCTTGGTCTCGTACATGCCAGCGGCCCGTTGCTTGGCTGCCAGATTCTCCGAGGGGCCTTGAATGTAGAGCACTGATCCGCCATCGGGCAGTATTGCCGCTATTTGCCGGCCCTGAATGCGTCCAACTTCTTCGTGGTCTGAAGTCACAACGAACGCGGGGACCTGATGGGTCTGTCGCAGGTCGCGGATGTACTCCACTTCGCGATTGAGCACAACCCATCCGATGCCTGCAACCGCCGCGGCCCGGGCCACTTGAGGCATAGCCGTTCCGCCTGCCGGTTCAAAAATGATTCCGCTGGGTACGGCTTCTGAGCGGGACTGGATCAGTTTGAGTAGTTGCTGACTCTGCCCGATCGCATCATTCTCCGCGTCGAGAATCTGCAACTCGACACCGAGCCGTTTAGCCGCTTCCTCAGCGGCAACTGCCTGTTCCAACTGGTAGTCGTTATCTTTATTAGTGAGCGATAAGGCGAGTTTCAGCTTCTTCATACAGGCGCCGTAACGATGATAGCTCGTCAGCGACGGCATCAATGGTGACGAAGGTAATCACCGTCATGCGCAGGGTAATGCGCAAGGTCTCGGTAGCGTTCGCATTTTTGACCCGCGAGTTGGGCGACAAGAATGTCTGCCCTACCAACTTTTGTGACGTGCCGGAGTGGTAAAATGCGCAAACTGGAGAAACGATTTAATGGCAAGGTTTTTGGTACTGTTAGCATTTCTCTGCGCAACTACTCTGGGCTGGACCCAGTCGCTCTCGGTTCATTGGGAAGAACTCACTGCGGCAGATTTCCAATCGGCGATCCACCAGTCGAAAGGAACCTGCCTGCTGCCTTTTGGGATCATTGAAAAGCATGGTCCTCACTTGCCGCTAGGCACGGACCTGCTCGACGTACGCTATGCTGCGCTGCATGCCGCAGAAAAAGAGTATGCGGTAGTTTTTCCCGATTATTACTTTGGCCAGATCTTTGAG